>Ga0310833_100831_pt1 | contig 16336 bp, 15 predicted proteins | sample SM_ome_FD_201312 | JGI IMG/M metagenome (GOLD analysis project Ga0310833, IMG submission 201312) | Sorghum-adapted microbial communities enriched on stacked mutant (SM) sorghum from Joint BioEnergy Institute, Emeryville, California... ...
CGCTCCCGCAACATCTCGTATATCGATGACAGCAATTGATCACGCGTCTGCTCGTTATAAATGAGCCCTTTGGCGAATGAATTCGGCAATTGAAAATGCGGGAGCCATTTCATCCATTCCCAATGCTTATAATCATCCTCTGAGAAAATCGCCACAAACCGCACATCATGATAGCTGTGGAAAAACGCGATTTGACCCACCAACTGCTCAATTTCACCGTTCACAATGGATCGTTTCCCAACCATTCCGATCGCTCCGTGTGACACATCAATTGGAAGCGGCACATGTTTTACGGTTTGATACACCTTGGCTATATGTTGTGCCTGCTCCAACAAATCATCGATTTCCCGGTTGGCCAAATCGCCCATGCTCACTGACACCTCATAAGTGGCCGGCACGTCCGCCGTTCCGATTCGCACATGAAGAAAATCGGCGCTCTCCGCCGTTCTTTCCCAAATGCGGCTGTTCACTTGCATGACGAATGATTTCATCTGCTCAAAGGACGGAAAATGATAGTATAATACGTTTCTTTGTTTTTCGGATAACGCTTGAAGCTCTTCCCTCTTTTGCTCCAAGTAATTTGTATAAATGCGCCGACGTTTTTCTTTTCTCATTTGGCGTGCCTTTTTTTCCCGCATATATTGCGCTGTCGATGTTACGATCGTCGTTGCAAACATGGCAATCGAAATCATAATGAAAACGCCCCGAGGCTGTATGAGAGCCACCGCGCCAATCACTAGCAACATCATAACCGGCGGCAACACCATCAACCATAAACCACGCGGGTCACCGTCCCCTTCCTGACTCGGGAATGAAATGCTCACTTTGTCGCTCGGCAACTCATAAATCATACGCGGCGTCCGACGGTACATCGGATATTTTTTCTTCATCTCGGAAAGAGGCGGCATCGTTTCGGTCAGCGATGAAACCACCTCTTCGCTACTGGTCACCGCAAGCAAATCTTCTTCGATAAACACAAACTGCATATATGGACATAAAAGAACATCGCCGTTTCGCAGCGACACAGCATCGGATAGCTGCACCCCATTTAAAAACAATGGAGCATCATCGTCTGGGATGACGACCCATTGTCCCCGATGCTTTCGCAACGAAAAGCGGGCATTCGTTGTCTCAATATCTGCTTGAGGATCATTGGAGACAAGCACCTCGCTTTGTTGCCCGACATAATAAACATATTTTCTCTGTTCTTCACCGCTCCATGCGATCGTCATTTGTTGCCCATCAACGTCAACCGTAATGGAACATCCGGGCTTTAGCTCGCCGATCTGTCGGCCTCCTTGCAATACCGCAAGCGTCGAGCCGTCCGATTTCTTTTCGATTTGGATATATCCGTTGCGAAATGAAAAAGATGAAACGGTCACGTGGTGTTCTAACTGATTGCCAATGACAATGACCTTCTCTTCGTTTGTCAGCGAAAACAGTTGGCAATACGTTTCATACAAAACCCATAGTTGGCTCATACAATCCTCTCCTAAGATGCCCACAGCTGCGCTTTTTTACTTTTGGGACTTTTGATTGTTAGTAGCAGACGGTTCATGCGACGATTGCGTTGTCTCACTAGATGAATCAGCGGCTGGCGTGGAGGCCGGCGGCTGTTGTTCGCTTTGTTGTTCTTCCTCTAATTGAGCTTCGCTCTCTTTTCGTTCCCTCTCGTATTCCTTTATTTCCTGATCAATTTCATCCAATTTTTTCTGTTTTTCGTCCCCTGACAAATCTGCATCGCCCTTTATTTGTTCTCGATATTTTAAAAGCGCGTACACAATTAAATCCCGATCCTCTATCGTCCGCGCCAATTCAAGCGCCTCTTCACTTTGACCACGGCCGATGTAAATCCAATACAACATATATTGCTCATCTGTTTTGAGCGTAATATTGTTCGATACCGTTTGACGCTGCTCTTCTGTGAGAGATTCCGTCATGACATAAGAAGAAGCAAGCTCGTACTGAATGACATATGGCATGTCTTCGGGCGCATAATCTTCCAACGTGGTAATGACATCGCTATATTTATTTTGCAAAAACAACTCTGTACTTTGGATATAGGCCTCTTGCTTCGGCTGCGCAAAAAAGAAAGAATAAAATACATAGATGATTGCAGGGATTAACAATCCGATGACCGAAAAAAATATGTACCTTTGCATGTTCCATCTTTTTTTGGGAATGTGCACTTTAGCCCGTTCTTTTGCCTCTTCTTCATCCACCCATTTCTCTAAAACTGCTAACACCGCATCCAAATGATCCGCTTGCCATAATTCCTTCGCAATCGGGGAACATTTCAACGTTTCATGAAACTTCAAGTATTCGTCAAAGCGATATTCGCCTTCCGTCAAAGCAAGCACCGTCGCTTTCACTTCACGAAGAAGGCGCTCGTCATCCCACTCATCAGGGGGCAAACTTTCTTTCACGCCCACATGTAGAAAAAACGGCTCCAATGCCCGGTTAAACATCAGGTTTTCCGGACAGACGATGAAAATCAATCGGCGAGCGGAATGATGCTTCACCTTGGAAACAAGATGGAGAGCGGCTCTGATGCGAGAAAGTAATGTGGTCTTTCTTATCGCCGCAAACGTCAAAAACGATGAAGGCGGTTTGATCACCACTTTTACCTCATCTTCGGATACATCGATGTCCCGCACGATGCAAGGGTCAACTTCCTTTAGCACCTCTAATTCCAACGGATCCTGCATTTTCAATTTGGCGCGCTGAAAGATGACCGTATATGGCTGATCATTGATCATGACAGCATCTAGTTGCGTTTCCAAATACGTCTTTTTTTCACTCATAATAAAATAATGCTCCTTATCCCATTCTCGATGGTTACAAAATCACAATGCGGTCCCCATTGGTAATACCGCTCGCCTGTAATGTCGCACAACCAGGGAAGACCGCTTGTTTATTTTCAACCCGCACCCAGCAGCCTTCCCTCGGTGGCGTCGATATGTTTTTTAACTGCCAAACAATCTCCACCATCTTCTTAATCGAATACAGATCGGATAAACGAAGATCTAGTACATCGTGCGTATAATGGCGAAGGTCAATCGTGACCTGAATATACATGGTTGTGAATCCTCCGATTATATACATGCTCATTGAAAAATGAAGCTTCATTGTTGCCTGCGGCGACCTCCCCATCCGATAGGCGGCATCTACATGGACTTGGAAGGAATGGTCGCAACACTCACGGTGTTCAAGAGGAACAGCATTGAACTCTTTATCTAACATGCATACAGAAAAAAGCGCCATAATCTTTTGTAAGATTTGTAGCGCTTTTTTCCGAATGTCTCCCTTTATCCGCGAATTTGGCTGGCAATTTGTTGATCCGTGTCTTCCAAAATGGTAGCGGAATTGTGCAATTGTTGCCCCACTTCGTTCAATAGAACAGCCATTTTTTCAAATGATGGGCGCAACTCTTGATACTGTTGGATAAACGCTTCGCTCGAAGCACCTTCCCAAATCCCTTGAAGCGTATGACTCATTTGATCGAGCCTTGCAATGAGTTCGGTGACATTAGAACTCTCAACGTTATATTGTCTGGCAACACCACGCAGTTCTTCCGGTGTAAGACGAATCACGCCTGCCATTTTCCAGTCCCCCTTTAACCAGATTTTTCCCCTACAATTTTAAACAAGAAAATCACCATCAAACAACAATATAAATACATTTATATAAAAATAAGTATTTTATACCATATTTTATTAATCTCAGTATCTACTTTTTTCATATCCACCTTAATAAAAACGACTGAAAATAAAAAAATGGTGAATATAGACCTATGTCACTAGGCTCCGACCATTCAAAGGCACTTTTTATCTTGTTCTCTTCCGGCTGTCCCCCTGTTTATCTCCGATGAGAATTTTTATCCCTTCATCTCTCGTACGATTACATCGTAATACAAAGTGATGTTCTGTCCCCTCATATCGTTGATCATATTCGTATAGCGCAGGGCAGCTGTCTTCATGCTGTTTTGATACATTTCACACTGCCATTCGTTCCTCTTTTGATATTGCTCGATCGCTTCATTGGTTTTATCAGCTATTTTTCCCTGCATGTCCTTCATGGCATCACGGACCACTTGCACTAAATCCCTGTCGCATTCCTGCATTCGATGCAACAGCTGAATAAATCTCATTGCCTTGTCCATCAAATCTTGCTCCACATCAAAATGGTAAAGCATATTCAATTGTCTCATACGTAACATCCCTCTTTACTCATAGCGCAAATCAAAAAGATTGGCTAACTGCTTGTCTTTCTCAAAAAACTGCTCAAACGCCTGTTTGATGTTGGCGATGAGCTCCCTCCCTTTGGCAATCTCTTGTTCGTAGGACGCAAACATTCCTTCAAACGCATCAGGAATGGACGGATCCATCGTAGGAATCGACTCATGCACATCAATTCGACGCAATACATACACTTGTTGCGCGTCATACGAAAACGAGCCCAACAAGTGCTGGTAGGCGCTTGGGTTTTGTTCCATGTCTTCGATCTTTCTTATGAGCTGTCGCTTTCTCCCCTCAAAATCTTCGACATACTCTTGGATATAAAGCCGCTTTATCTGACGCAACACCGCTTCTTTCTCCTCCGTAATGCGCAGCCCCTTCTGATATAGACGTACCGCTGACGATATGTTCAGGCGAATCTTTTTCGTCCCCTTTTCCGTCTCGATCCACCCTACTAAGATCATATTCCCTTGCTTGTCATACTCTCTTCCTTTTGCGCGTGCGAGGGTGTTGATCACCTTATGCAGCGAATGCGCGTCGACACTCGTAACCGCAGCTTCTCTCACATCAGCCATATGTCGGTTAATCGTCTGAAGCCGGGCGAGGATATCCGTCACATAATGTTTGATCTGTTTGAACACGACAAATAGTGCGATCCCCGATGAAAGCCCCCCGAGCGCCATGAACCAAACCGCGTTGTTCCGCACATCGCTCAATATCTGATCCAGCTTCTTGACATCTTGCTCAATATGCTTCACTTCCTGCGAAATCGCTTCTTTTTGTTCCATGGTGAGAAAACCGGAGTCGACGAATGCCTGCAGAATCGCCTCTTTATGTCGCTGCAATATTTTTATATGTTTTAACAATTCCGGGATTTTCTCTCTCATGTCCTTGAACATATCGCTTACTTTTTCCACGATGTCAGGCATGTTCCATACATAATCGCCCACATCATATTGTGTAAGCGATTCGATCCACTCGAGATCGACCCCTGTCATCGCTTGGACGACCCCGTCCAAGCCCTTTTCATTGTATACATCCGCATATTGCGAGAAATACAGTTGAATCGCCTTTACATCTTGATCAGGGATCTTCTCAATCAAGCCCTTGAGGCTCGTAAACTGGTCATTCGTATCGATCCAGTCACGGCTGCCTATATCAATAAATCCCCGTACCCCGCTCACCGCATACAGCAGATCCTCCTCAGCAGTCAAATGATGGATCGAATGTTCATCTACATGTTTCTTATAATATTCCTCCGCAAACGCCTTCAACTCCGCAGGGGGGAGGGAGTAGATGGCGTTGTCATTTTGTATAGACTCAATATCAAATTTTTTCTCTATTTCTTTTCGAAAACCACGATCTATATACGCCAAATGATAAACACTTGGTGGTGCATCATTGATCACATAGACTTGATCAAACACTTTCTCAATGAGCTGGAACATTTGTGCATGATTGCCACCTAACGAATGACCAAGCCCTATTGCCTGGAGTTTTATAGTCGCTCCTCTCTGATTTAATTCCTCGTTAATTTTTTCGGTCACTATTTTATCGAAACGAAATGCGTGGCTATATTGTTTGTGACTTTTCCCCACAAAGATCCCAAAGAGATTATAGGCCCAATCAAGTGGCTTCCACGTATCATGTTCCGACATTTCACTTCCACGAGTGATTGTATATTTTTGATTAATACCTTGTTTCTCATCGTAAAAATGAATAATCGTGCCGTCAAATCCGAAATCCTTCCCCTTTTTAAAATCGTCTGAACGATAGACTTTAATGTAGGCGGGAGGTTCCTTTCCCGTTTCTTCTATATAAATACGGCGAATTTCCGCTTCCGTCAAACGATCATATTCTAACGCCATGATTCTCGCACGCAACAGATCCGTATCTAACACAAGTTTTTGCGACACAGCGTATCCCTTCCTTAATCATAAAACGTAATAGACCTCATCAACATTTTGGCTGTTTTTTCTTCTTCCTCCACCTTTACTTGGCAACTTTTCCTAGCATCATTGCAATTTACTGAATATATAAATAAAACTCCTTGATGGCTATTGTTTGATTTAATATAACTAAAAAACAAATATTCCGTATCATGTTTATCATCCACCGAAATGTCTTTTTGGCTTTTGGCAAAATAAATAGTTTTGTCATTATATTCTTGTTTCATATATGAACCGTTATAATCCGCATAAGCCCGAGAGGATAATAAATATAAATTGGTTTCAATATCCTCCATGTGCTCACCTTGTTCATATTGAAGATCTATAGAATAGTCTAAATTTTCCTCCTCATTGTCCCATCCGATAGCTAATGATTCGAAATCCTTTCCATCTCTTTCATACAGCCATTTTGCCACTACAGCGTCTTTAGGAAATAACATCGTATACCCATCTGTTTTCGATTGAAACAAATAGTACCCTTCTTTGACTTCTTTCGTTGATGCCATAAACTCACGAGTAAATTCATCCTGAAACGCTACCGTGTCCGGCCATTTCTTCGGCTGTTCTTTCTGTTCATCCATGTGACATCCTCCCATCAATACAAGTGCTGATAACCATAACGCTTGCCAATATTTTTTCAACGGCATCCATTCCTTTCCACTCTGTTCCATTCTATCCATACGTATCATATGACAATGGTCTTTTTAATAAAAAGTGCTATTTTATCCATTTTTAGATAGAAATAACGAGGAATTTTGTCCGTTTTTTGAGGACAGCAGGGGAATTCAATCGCTGCTGACGAATAAAAAGCGAGAATAAGCGAGGGAGAAAAAAGAAAACCCGACTTGGTATGCAAGTCCCCATTTATTGTTTATATGGCTTTAGCACCAAACTCTAAAAGCTCTCTATCATCACTTTGTTGCCCCCGATCAAGTGACTTCCACGTATCATGTTCCGACATTTCACTTCCACGAGTGATTGTATATTTTTGATTAATCCCTTGTTTCTCATCGTAAAATGAATAATCGTTCCATCAAAGCCGAAATCCCTCCCCTTTTAAAATCGTCTGAATGATAGACTTTAATATAGGCGGGAGGTTCCTTTCCCGTTTCTTCCATATAAATACGGCGAATTTCCGCTTCCGTCAAATGATCATATTCTAACGCCATGATTCTCGCGCGTAACAGATCGGTATCCAACACTAATTTTTGCGGCATCATCCCCCCCTCCTTTCAATCTTGAAATTTAATAGAGTGCATTAACATTTTCGCTCGTTCTTCTTCTTTGGCCACGTCGATGTGACATTTCTTATTTATATCATCACAACCAATTGTATATATAAATTGCACTGCTTGATGACTATGATTCGATTTAATAGAGGCAAAAAACTTGTAGACAACGTTCTGTTTTCCATTGTTCGATGTATGCCGTTCTTTTTTGGCGAAATAAATCGTCACCTTATCTCCTTTCATTTTTTTATATTCTCCATCATAATTCGCATAAGCTCTTGACGATAATAGAAATAGATTCGTATCTATATCTTCCGTTATTTCGTCATTTTCATAAATGACATGGATAGTATATGCGACATTTTCCTTTTGTCGACTTCCCCTTATAAATGAACGTTCGTACTCTTTTTCATGCTTTTCATACAACCCTTCGTCCATTCTCGCTTCTTCTGGAAACAACATTGTAAAACCACCTGTTTGTGAACGGAACAAATAATATCCGTCCTTTACTTCCTTCGGCGACACGAGAAACTTTCGGGTATACTCATCCTGAAACGCGACCGTGTCCGGCCATTCCTTCGGCTGTTCTTTCTGTTCCTCCATGTGACATCCTCCCATCAATACAAGTGCCGATAACCATAACGCTTGCCAATATCTTTTCAAGGCCACCCATTCCTTTCCACTCTGTTCCATTCTATCCATACGTATCATATAACAATGCCCTTTTTAATAAAAAGTGCTATTTTATCCATTTTTAGATAAAAAGAACGAGGAATTTTGTCCGTTTTTTGAGGACAGCAGGGGAATTCAATCGTTGCTGACGAATAAAAAGCGAGAATAAGCGAGGGAGAAAAAAGAAAACCCGACTTGGTATGCAAGTCCCCATTTATTGTTTATATGGCTTTAGCACCAAACTCTAAAAGCTCTCTATCATCACTTTGTTGCCCCCTGATCAAGTGACTTCCACGTATCATGTTCCGACATTTCACTTCCACGAGTGATTGTATATTTTTGATTAATCCCTTGTTTCTCATCGTAAAAATGAATAATCGTGTCGTCAAAGCCAAAATCCTGCCCCTCTTTAAAATCGTCTGAATGATAGACTTTAATGTAGGCGAGGGGCCTTTCCCGCTTCTTCCATATAAATACGGCGAATTTCCGCTTCCGTCAAATGATCATATTCTAACGCCATGATTCTCGCGCGTAACAGATCGGTATCCAACACTAAGTTTTGCGGCATGATGCTCTCTCCCTCAATCTTGAAATTTAATAGAGTGCATTAACATTTTCGCTCGTTCTTCTTCTTTGGCCACGTCGATGTGACATTTCTTATTTATATCCTCACAAGTAATCGAATATATAAATTGCACTGCTTGATGACTATGATTCGATTTAATAGAGGCAAAAAACTTGTAGACAACGTCCTGTTTCCCATCGATCGATGTATGCTGTTCGTTTTTAGCGAAATAAATCGTCACCTTATCTCCTTTCATTTTTTGGGTCTTCACCATTTTCTGTGATTTCTACTCAATCCTAGAGACATGTTAGCTGGATGAAATAGGTTCATCAGTCAGGATCCTTCTTCCGCATACAGACCACGAAGTTGGTAGAATGGAAACAGTCAAGTGCTTTCCTTGACGGGTTCCATTCTACCAACTATCATACCGATAGCGGAAGAAGGGAGTGCTTAGGCAGCCTGACTACCTGTAGTGTTCCCTGTACACTCCAGAAATACACGCAAACGAAACCGTTCTAGATTTCGATAGCCATATGCCCGGCGTTTGATATTTTTGATCTTGTGATTCGTCCCCTCGATTCGGGCATTCGTATATGGGCACAAAAAGTAGGAAAGAATAGGCTCCTTCCACCTTTCAAGCGTGTTGGCTGCTTCCTGAAAAGAAGCAAAAGGGCTCTGTTTGGCTAACTTAATCCATTCTTCCAAGCGTTCCTTTGCTTCGTTATATCCATCGGTTCGGTAAAAATCCCGAAACAACTCTTTCAGATAATAAGCAATGGAAAGTACCGGATACTCCTCCAAGATATCGTCTAATCGAAGCCGTTGGTCCTTACGAAGCTTTTCACAGCCTTTTAAGAGAAGATATCGAGCCTTTTTCAATGGAGAAAATTCCTTTCTTGCTTGATCCAAGGCTTGTGTCACTTTTTGAACCACATGGTACTTATCGATGACAATCGAAGCAGATGGAAACAGGGCGCGAACCGCCTTATGATAAGGTTCCCACATGTCAAGAATCACCGTTTGGACCATTTCTTTCGACAGGCCATTTTGGCTCAACAAGTTGATGGCGGAGTCACATTGGCGATCGGCATGCATTCCCATGACCGATCCGGCTCTGGCATCCATCAATACGGTTTCATACTGATGTCCCTTTTTTACAGCGATTTCATCTAAACTAAGCACCATTCCTTCTGGAGAAGAGACCTCCGTCGCTGTTTGACGCTCTTTTGCTTTTTTCGATGCGATGGAGTAATAAATGCGTTCCAATGTTGTATATGGAATACGGTGCTTTCGGCTAACCTCTTGAATGGTGGAGCCTTCGCAAAGTTCATACAAGTACTCACAAAATCGATTGGTGTAGTGTTGATTGGGTGGAATCGATTCCAAAGAGGCGGAAAACACTTGGGAACAATTCCAGCACCGATAGCGCTTTACCTTTACGAACAAGTACACCGGTTGATGGAAAATCGCCAAATCCCGTACTTTTCTTGTCCGTCTGTCGTGGACAGAGGAAGTAGCAAACCCACAATGAGGGCAACGTTCCTGTGTCTCTGTTTTCTCTACATGAATCGCATAACCATAGGAAAGAAGTTCGTGTTTAATAACTTTAAATTCTGGCAATCCTAGTGATATAGAAAGCACTTACGAGACCTCCCTAATGTTTATTTCACCGCTAACATTATTGCCAGGATCTCGTCAGTGCTTTCTCTTTTTTGTCACTAAATCACAAAATTTGGTGATGAACCTAAAAAATAAGATGCAATAATTGCTCAATCACTCTAAAAATTACACTAGATCACTGAAAAAACAAACAATCCCTTGCAGCCTTGTGACTCAAGGGATTTCATTTGATGATTCTGACTGGGGTAATAATCTTTATACTAATCTAGTCTTGAGCTTCCTTTAGTCCCATAAGGTACTTCTTTTCCGTTTATGAGCCTCTCCCCCTTACGAGCCATTAAGAGATGGGTCCTTCTCGGCGAACATGTTAAAAATCAAAATTGTCTGGGTCTGGACCGACTCGATGATTCTGATTCAGACCATCAATCTTCTTCATATCTTCTTCCGTTAACTCAAAATCAAATACTGATGCGTTTTCAACAATGCGATGTTCTTTTGTAGTTTTCGGAATGGTTACAACGCCGTTTTGTAAGTCCCAACGTAAAATGACTTGGGCAACAGATTTGTTATACTTATTTGCGATCTCTTGTAAAACCTCATTATTTAGTAATTGACCTTGCATTAATGGAGACCAAGCTTCTAGCTGAATCCCATGTTCCTGACAAAACAACTGAAGTTCTTTTTGGGTTAAACGCGGATGGTATTCCACTTGGTTCACCATTGGTTTAATTTCTGCGTCTTTCATCAAGTCTTCAAGATGATGGATTTGAAAATTACTTACTCCAATAGCTTTTACTCGTCCTTCTTTATAAAGCGTCTCTAATGCTCTCCATGCATCTTTATACTTACCTTCTACAGGCCAGTGAATGAGATATAAATCTAGATACTCTAAACCAAGTTTAGTTAAGCTCGTTTCATAGGCTGCAATCGTAGATTCGTATCCTAAATCGGTATTCCAAACTTTCGATGTCACAAATAGCTCTTCTCTAGAAATACCAGTTTCTTTCATCCCTTCACGAATACCTTGACCGACTCCCACTTCATTTCCATAAATAGCTGCTGTATCAATACTGCGATAACCGTGTTTAATGGCTGTTTTGACAGCATTAACTAGCTCGGGACCTTCTTCTACTTTAAACACTCCGATACCAAACCAGGGCATTTTTACACCGTTATGCAAAGTAGTTGTATCTTGTAAATTTTTTGCAACCATAACTTGACCTCCTAATGATTAAGAATTGAAATTGGTTTTAAACAGTGTTGCTGTCTATGTAAGTATCCATCACCTCCCTCTAAGCAATATTTTATATTTTTTAGTTAATAAACCGATTTATACCAACAAAGAAAGCAAGCATAGTTGATAGTCATCGCATTCTGTAAACGTATATTGAAAGGTTGTTTTTTTGAATGTCTTTCCTTCTTTATCTAAATTTTACGCAACACTTTTTTGATCTTTTCGCTCTAGGGTTCGACTCCAATCTGTTAAGATCACAGCTCCTAGAACCATTAATGCTCCTATCCACGGTGTATGAATAAGTCCAAGCGAATCGGTGATTACCCCACCCAGGTACGATCCGATTGCGATTCCAGCGTTAAATGCTGCAATATTAATCGCAGAAGCTACATCTACTGCACTCGGTACAAAACGCTCGGCTAATATTACTACATATACTTGCAGTCCCGGCACGTTCATAAAAGCTAGCAATCCCATTAAGATGATCGTAATGAATGCAGCTGCTTTAAATGGAGCTGTGAATGTTAAGATACAGAGCACAATGGCTTGCACAATAAACATATAAAATAATGCACCAATCGGATTTTGATTAGACAACTTTCCACCCATCACGTTACCAATCGCAATGGCAACTCCATAGATAAGTAGAATGACAGCAACTGTCTTCTCATGAAATCCCGTGATCTCTTGAAGAAGTGGAGATAAATACGTAAAGACAACAAACGTACCTCCATATCCTAAAGCCGTAATGATAAATAAGAGCAATAAACGGCCATTTGTCAAAAGCTTGAAGTGATCACCCAATGTAGTACGAGCACCTTTTCGTAAATTCGATGGAACAAGAATACCGTTGGCGATGAAAGCAATAATGCCGACAACAACAATAAATATAAAAGCAATCCTCCAGCCGAATTGCTGCCCAATGAATGTGCCAAAAGGTACACCCGTAATAGTTGCTACGGTGAGACCTGTGAACATAATGGAAATAGCACTAGCTCTGCGATTTTCCGGTACTAAACTTGCTGCGATCGTGGAGCCAATTGACATAAATACCCCGTGTGAAAAAGCCGAAAGCACACGAGCGACTAACAACACACCAATACTAGTTGCACTAGCAGCAATGCTATTTCCGATAATAAAAATAATCATAATCCAAAGTAATAACGATTTACGTGACATATTCGATGTCACAGATGTCAGGATCGGTGCTCCAAAGGTTACCCCTAAAGCATATAAGGAAACGGTTAACCCCGCCGTTGAAACAGAAACGTGTAAATCTTGAGATATAAGTGGTAATAGTCCTACACTAATAAATTCCGTTGTCCCAATGGCAAAGGCACTCACTGCTAATGCCAGCAATGCCAATGTACTTCGTTTTTTATCTAAAGTCATTTTTTTGCCTCCTAATCATTGTTTCCATCTATGCAAACAAACGATATACAAAAGAGGATGGTGAAAACCGGCCGGCAAATGTTATTATGATACATATAAATTACTCAGGAAAGTACGTACTTTTAAGTAATATAGACACTTAAAAGTACTATAGATACTTTTTAGTACCTATCGGTTAGGAGGAAGAAAAATGCAAAAAAAGAAGTATAATATTCCCGTTGAAGCAACATTAGAAGTGATAGGCGGAAAATGGAAATGCGTAATCCTTTGCCATCTAACACACGGTAAAAAACGGACAAGTGAGCTAAAACGTCTTATGCCCGGCATTACACAAAAAATGTTAACTCAACAACTACGCGAGTTAGAAGCAGATGGGATCATTAATCGCATTGTTTATAACCAAGTTCCTCCAAAAGTGGAATATGAACTTAGCGAATATGGATGGAGTTTAAAAGAGATTTTAGACTCTTTATGTGCATGGGGAGAAAAACATATTACCAAGGTATACGGTGATAAATTTACTGTGTTAGAGGAGAGCGTTTTAAATGATAATCTAAAATAACACACATTGAATAGATACGAGCAGAATGAATAAGTGAAAAAATGCAAATACAGAAGAATGACTCAAGGCTCACGTTTAGAAAAAACGTGAGCCTTGAATTTTTTAATGAAATTCCCTAAACCTAAAAAAGTCATATATCATTCCATCTTTCTTCAAAAAAATCGCCCGATTGTTGAAGTTTGTTTTTCATCTCATACTCATATCCTGTGGGCTATGCGAAGAGCAAAAATGTATCTCATAGCCCAAAACATTTCCTTCAAAGATCTCTCACTTTTCGAAATAGCTGTTTTACAAAAATTTCAATCACAGCTTATTCAAACGAAACTTTTTTTATCACTTACCGTAAGTGAAATTGCATGGATAATTTTCCAACTTAAAGGAGAGAACCGTATGGAAGTACAGTATCAACAAATCTCACCTAAAGCGATGAAGGTGCGCAATTTAAATGAACTGATTACATCACTCATTTCCCTTGTCGTTATAACTGGACTTTATTTTTGCACAGATTATTTTAACTGGTGGAACTGGCTACGGTATGTTTGGATCGCCCTGTTTATCATTACTATCATTGGTATTCCGTGGACGTATTTTGTAAGCTCACCGATATACTATAAAACGTTTCGATACGGGCTAACGGATGATTTTTTATACATTAAAAGCGGGGTTTGGACAAAAGTGGAAGTTGTAGTGCCGATGACAAAAATACAATCCATTGAATTGATTCAAGGCATCATTATGCGAAAATATGGTGTCCGCTCCATTGAAATTAAAACGATGCAAGGCGGCGTTACCATTCCACATATTGAGGAAGAAGTTGCCATAAAGCTCCGCGATGATATTTCGAAGCTTGCCCGTTTAAAGGAGCTTGATGAAAGATGACGTTTCGCTATTCCAAGCTAAAACTATTCTATGACATGCTAGACCTTATCAAAAACAATCTGTTTATACTGTTCATTTTATTCCTAAATGCAGGTAGTAACTCTATGTTCATGAATATTGTGCAATGGGGTGCGATTGCGGTTTTCGGATTCAGTTTCCTGTTTCGCATCTATGAGACATTATTTACTAAAGTGGTATTTGCTGAAGATGGCATTCATATACATAAGGGCCTATTTTCTAAATCAGAGCAATTTATACCGCGCGAAAAATTTGAGAATGTGCAAACGCAGGCAAATGTTTTGCAACGATTATTTGGCGTACAATCGATCACAATGGAAACAGGTGAAGCGACTAGCGATGTGACATTGAAATTTGTAAGCAAAGCAGATTGCATCAAGATAGAGGATTATGTTTTACGAAATGGGAATCAAGAGAAACAGGTTGGGGAAGCCATCCATGGATCTGAACGTCAAGTTCTTTTTACTACTACCATTCGTGATATTTTGAAAGCGTCCCTTTTGTCTTTCAGTTTTTTAGCCATCATTCCTATTGGCTTAAATATATGGTCAGATGTACATCCAGAGAAATACATTAATGTAGATACGGTGATGTCTCATCTTTCAGGATGGCTGCTCATCTTGCTCGTCTTACTTGCCGTATTCGCAGCTGTCGGTATCGGCGTCTTTAAAACGTTTAATAGCTACTATCAATATACCATTTCAATGGACAATGAACGCATTTATGTACAAAAAGGCTGGCTTTCTAAACAAAGCTTTTCCATTCGTAAAGACAAAGTACAAGCGGTCATTTACAAACAAAACGGCTATCAAAAGTTGCTCGGTGTGACAACCATTAAGCTGATTTCAGCAGGGGAAATTTTGCCGAGTGAGGACCAAAACCTTAATGAATTTTTCCCGTACTTACCGACGGAAAAAGCACATGAATTAATAGCCATCATGCTGCCAGAATTTCAACTGCGTAGTATGACACATTATGCATCCCCTAAAGCAAAAAAGTTGATTTGGCTTCGGCCGCCTATTTTTGCAAGCCTCGTTGCTGCCATTGGATTTTGGAAACCACTTTTCTTTATTCTTGGTGCGATTGTGTTGGTGTTTACTTATATCAACCGCATTCGAGAATACCGTCATACAGCGTTTCGGTTAGAAGATACACATGTGCAGCTTCGCTCAGGTGCCTTTACAGTAGAAACACTCGTAACGAAACGCGCAAAGTTGCTTGAATTGCAATTTGAGCGTTCTTTGCTACAGCGAATGTTTGGTGTCATGAGTGTAAAACTGACCAATCGTGCACACCCGGTTCACGTAACAACGTTATTAGATATCGATTCTTCTCTACAGCCGTTGATCACCTCTTGGTTTGAAGCGCGCACAAAAGATGTGGAGATTGATCCACATTCACAGTACAGTTCTTTAAAGCAAGAGGCTTGTCCGATTCCTTCTTACGTTGAAGTGAATAGCAAATAAATCACCTACCAGCAGCATATGAAATGATGCTGCTTTATTTTTTCAAAAACATCATGATAGTTAACCATTTATATCTTAATTGAAAAGGAAGCATCCAATCAGATCGATGCTTTGCTATCAAAATCAAACGAAAAATGCTTCGGTACCAAAATGGCACGACCGTCATTTGAGTAAATGCTATAAAAAACGAAAAGCTTGAAATCCTTGATACATGCAAGGATTTCAAGCTTTTCACTTTAGTGATTCCGACTGGGCTCGAACCAGCGACCTCCATCCTGTCAAAATAGAAGGGGAAATTCAACTATGTAAATATGGGATAAATAAAATTAAATATGTCTTGAAAATACGCGATATTCCAAGGTTTTTTGTTTAAGAGAGTTAATAAAACCCGAGTTCGACAGTTTTGAGGCCATTTTAGGCAAATGAAAATGGCCAAAATGCTGTTATATCAAAGATTTCGCGATGCGGATCCTAGAAAAAAACACTGAATTTCATAGGCACACGACTTGTTT
>Ga0310833_100840_pt1 | contig 16001 bp, 16 predicted proteins | sample SM_ome_FD_201312 | JGI IMG/M metagenome (GOLD analysis project Ga0310833, IMG submission 201312) | Sorghum-adapted microbial communities enriched on stacked mutant (SM) sorghum from Joint BioEnergy Institute, Emeryville, California... ...
GCGGCTGGAACGGCGCGGGCGGCTGGAACGGTCCGGGCGGAAGACCGAAACATGCGGCGGATGACGATCGGCCGGACTGGATGCCCAACCTGAACGCCGAGAATCGCAGCGGGTTCATCGGCGACATCCATCTCGGCGGCGACTACTGGGAGCTGCGGCCGATGAACATTTCGCTGTTCATCGGGGACACGGTGCTCGACCTGACGAAAGCCCAGATTCCGCTCGGCGAGACGCGCATCAACGTTTCTTCGTTCATCGGCGACGTCAAGGTGTTCGTGCCGAACGACCGCGATCTGGGCATCAGCGTCACCTCCAACTCGTTCATCGGGGATACGCGGGTGCTGGATCGGCATGAGGGCGGATTTTTCAAGAACGTGAAGTTCGAGACGCCTTATTATCATGAAGCGGACAAACGGATCCGGCTGATCGTCAGCTCGTTCATCGGCGACGTCCGCATCGTGAAGGTGGGATAATCGCCGATGTTGACGCGGATATGGCGCAGCAGCAAGTGGGAGCTTATTCTCATCGTGCTCGGGTCCTCGCTGATCTCGACGGCCATCGCGGCCGTCGGCACGTTCTATGCGGAGGCGGTGCTTCCGCCGGGCGACTGGCGTTCGGCGGCGGCGGCCGCTTTCGTGCTGGTGAACATCGCGATCGGCTACTGGGCGGCGCAGCGGATTCAGCGGCGCATCGACGCCCTTCACTTCGCGATCAAGCAGGCGGTAAACGGCAATCTTGCCGTCCGCATCCCGGAAGACAGCGCGCGTTCGTTCGCGCCGGTCTATCGGGATTTCAACGAGATGGCGGCCAAGCTCGAGGAGCGGCTGCAGCTTCTGCAGCGCATGGGCGAAGAGCAGGTGATGCGGGAGGCGGCATCCAATGAAGCGGCCGTGCTGGAGGAGCGCAAGCGGCTGGCCCGGGATCTGCACGACACGGTCAGCCAGCAGCTGTTCGCCATCCATGTGTCGGCGTCGTCGCTGCCGAAGCTGCTGGAGATCAATCGCGAGCGAGCGGAAGAAGTGATGCGGCAGCTCATCGAGATGTCGAACTCGGCGCAGCGGCAGATGCGCGGGCTGATTGCGCAGCTCCGTCCGCTCGAGCTTGAAGGCCGTTCGCTCCGCGAAGCGCTCGAGAAATGGTTCCCGGATTACTGCCGGCAGAACGGGCTGCAGGGCGAGCTGCGCTGGGACATCGACAGCCCGCTCTCGGAAGCGAAGGAGCATCAGCTCTTCCTGATCATCCAGGAAGCGATGGCGAATATCGTGAAGCATGCCGAAGCGCAGCGGGTGCAGCTGCACGCGACGGAGACGGAAAGGCAGTATGCGGTCACCCTGCAGGATGACGGCGCGGGATTCCGGACCGATCAGGTGAAAGCGGGATCTTACGGACTGACGACGATGCGCGAGCGGGCGCAGAAGCTCGGGGGCGATACGGAAATCATCAGCAAGACCGGCTCCGGCACGCGCATCCGCGTCACGATACCGAAGTACGGAAACGAAGAGAGGGAGACGCATGGGTGAAACGGCTGAATACCGCATCATGATTGTGGACGACCACGACATGGTCCGGACGGGCCTCAAGACGTATCTGATGCTGGAACCGAAATTTGAAGTGTGCGCCGAGGCGGGCAGCGGCGAGGAAGCGCTGAAGGCGCTGGAGACGCTGGAGCCGGACAGGCTGCCGCACATCATTCTGATGGACCTGATGATGCCGGGGATGGACGGCGTCGAGACGACGCGCGCGGTGCTGGCGCGCTGGCCCGGCATCCGGATCGTCATGCTGACGAGTTTCCTCGAGGACGACAAGGTGGTCGCGGCCGTCGAGGCCGGCGCCACCAGCTACGTGCTGAAGACCGTCTCCGCGGAAGAGCTGATCTACGCGCTGAACGGCGCCGTCCGCGGCATGCCGGTCATGACGAGCGATGTCTCGCAGGCGCTCACGCGCGGACTGCGGCAGCGCAACGCCCAGGAGGCGGATGAAGGGCTGACCGAGCGGGAGAAGGAAGTGCTGCTGCTCATTGCGGAAGGCCGCTCCAACAAGGAGATCGCCGACGAGCTGCACATCAGCATCAAGACGGTCAAGACGCACGTCAGCAATCTGCTCATGAAGTGCGAGCTGGAAGACCGTACGCAGCTTGCCGTCTACGCCCATCGCAAAGGGCTGGTGAAGCCCGCGGGGCGGTAAGCGCCGGCCGATGCGCGGTTCACGGCCCGGCCGATTGCGTGTCGCCTGCATATTCATGCGGAAGTGCGGGCATGCTGATGGTATGCCAATTCATGCCTGAAAGGGTCGGTCGCAGGCGATGATACCACTCGATTCGAAGCTTGAGAATCAGGAGTTCAAATTCGTCGACGTCCGCAGCGTCCTGGGCGAACTCGGCTTCACGCTCGGCGGCGGCTGGGAGTACGACGGCGGATGTTTCGACCGGGTGCTGGACGGGGAGAAGCGGGAGATGTGGCTCAGGCTGCCGTTCACCGCAACGTTCGGCCACATTGACGCCGAACAGGAAGACAGCGACGCGGTCATCCGTTTCGGCAAGCCGTACGCGCTGCGCCATGTCTACCAGGACGGCATAGACGAAGGCGCGGGCATGCGGCTGACCGCCGGCCTGATCGATCAATTCGCGGCCCCGGAGGACCCGGACGCCCGGATCGGCCCGGAATGGGCGGAGCGGGCGGCGGAGATGCTGCGGGTCGCGGAATCGGCGCTGCTCCGGAACTGACGCGCCGGCTTCAAGGATGCTTGGGGTTTGCAGACTGCGTGGGTAGAAAGCTGGACCGTCGGAGAGTCCCGGCAGCAGGCGGGATTCTCCTTTTTATTTGGCGGATGTCGTCTGTTTTCGCGCCGGCGTGTTTTTATTTGTCTTTTAACCTGGTTTAAGATTGAATTAATGTTGAAATGGCATGCTGGATATCACAGAGGCGACAATTTCGCGCAGCGAATGGGATACGGCAAGGAGGAGAGGCAACGATGGACGACAAGAACAATGTGAATCGGCCTTACGACGATTTCTTCCGTCGGCCCGAAGAGCGAAGCGGCCTGAACGGCCGGGCCGGTGAGGAAGGCAGCGGGGCCGCGGACGGCGGCGCGGCGGACGCTGCGGGCGGCACGGCTGCGAAGCCGGTCTATTACTACTCCTACGGCCCGTTCCGCTCCGGCGGCACGGATCGGGATGCTTCGGACGCCGAACCGGTGATCCGGCACGAAGCCGCGGCGGCGGAACGGATCGATGCCGGCACGGCAGCCCGACCCGCTCCGGCAGTGCGGACGTGGACGGTCAGGGAGCGCCGGCGCGGCTCGTGGTGGGCGCCCGTGGCCGCTTTTCTGGCGGGCATCCTGCTGACCGGCAGCCTTATGATCGCATCCGACCGGCTGAACCTGTTCACCGGCTCCGACCAGGCGCTGGCGCAGAGCCCGTCGGCCGGCGGAGCGGCGAATCCCGGTGCGGCGCCGGAAGGCAGCACGGCCGCGGCTTCGTCCGGCGGTACGGTGTCGAACGCGGTGGATGTGGTGCGGCCGAACAACATTGCGAAGATCGTCGAGCAATCGAGTCCCGCCGTCGTGAAGATCGAGACTTATGCCAAGACGCGTTCCCGCGCCGGCGGCAACAGCCTGTTTGACGATCCGTTCTTCCGGCAATTCTTCGGCGATTCGTACCGCATTCCGACGGAGAATGAGGACAGCCAGCAATTGCGGCCGAGCGGTCTCGGTTCCGGATTTTTCTTCGACAAGGAAGGCTACATCCTGACCAACCAGCACGTGGTCGGCGGCGCGGACAAAATCATGGTGACGGTGCTCGGCTACAAGGAACCGTTCGAGGCGGAGATGCTCGGTTCCAGCTACGATCTCGACCTCGCGGTGCTGAAAATCAAGGGCGACAAGGATTTTCCGACGCTGCCGCTCGGCGATTCGGACACGATCAACGTCGGCGAGTGGGTCGTCGCGATCGGCAACCCGAACGGCTTCGACCATACGGTGACGGTCGGCGTGCTGAGCGCGAAGGAGCGGCCGATCACGATCCAGGACACGGAAGGCACGCGGCAGTACCAGCATCTGCTGCAGACGGACGCGTCGATCAACCCCGGCAACTCCGGCGGTCCGCTCATCAACCTGGCGGGTGAAGTGATCGGGATCAACACGGCGGTGTCCACGACGGCCCAAGGCATCGGCTTCGCGATTCCGACCAGCACGATTGTCGGCGTGCTTGATAATTTGAAGGAGAACAAGCCGGTGCCGCAGCCGTTTATCGGCGCGACGCTGGCGGACATCACCGAGCAGGCGGCCAGCCAGCTCGGCCTGGACAACACGAAGGGCTCGATCGTCGTCAACATCCTCTACAACTCGCCGGCCTACAAGGCGGACCTGCGTCAATATGACGTCATTGTCGGCATGGACGGCAAAAAGTATGACACCAAAGAGGATTTGATCAAAGCGATCCAGAATAAGAAAGTGGGCGAAAAGGCGGTGCTGGATGTCATCCGCGGCGGCAACCAGGTACAGATTACGGTGGAAATCGGCGACAAGAACGATTTCAATGTGCAGTAACGTGCAGTGAGGCTTGTAGCAAGGATACGCTCGGCATGACAAGCGCAGCAGGCTTACGGCCGGTCTGCGCTTCTCGCATGTCCGAAAGCTGCAGGGGGAGTGCGGATGAGAGCGAAAATACTGGTGGTGGACGACGACGAGAAGATCACGTCCCTGCTCAGGAGAAGCCTGACGTTCGAAGGCTACGACGTCTTGACGGCGCAGGACGGGCGGGCGGGCCTGCAGACGATGCTGGAGACCGAGCCCGATCTCGTCGTGCTGGACGTCATGATGCCGAACCTTGACGGCTGGGAAGTCTGCGAGCGCATCCGGAAGAGCGGAAGCAAGGTGCCGATCCTGATGCTGACGGCGAAGGATGAAGTGAAAGACCGCGTCAAAGGACTCGACCTTGGCGCCGACGATTATCTGGTGAAGCCGTTCGCCCTGGAGGAGCTGCTGGCCCGCGTGAGGGCCTTGCTGCGCCGCGGCAGCGGCGGTGCGGAGGCGTCCGCAGGCCGGCTCGTCTTCGAGGATCTCGTGCTCGACCTGGATTCGCGCGAGGCGATCCGCGGCGGGCGGACGTTCGAGCTGACGAGCAAGGAGTTCGATCTGCTCCATCTGTTCATGTCCAACCCGCGGCGCGTGCTCACCCGCGAGACGATCATGGAGAAGATCTGGGGCTACGATTACAGCGGCGAATCGAACGTGCTCGAAGTGTACATCGCCATGCTGCGCCAGAAGATGGAGGAGGGCGGCGAGAAGCGGCTGATCCAGACGGTGCGCGGCACCGGCTACGTGCTTAAGGGAGAGAGCGGTTAATGTCCATCCGGCTGCGGCTGACGCTGTGGTATTCGGGTCTGCTGGCGTTCACGATGCTGGTGCTCGGCGTCGCCATCTATCTGTTCGTATATTACAACACCTATGACAATACGCGGGAACAACTGCGCAGCCAATTCAATCAATTGAACGTGCGCGTCTCCTACAATCTGTTCCGCGATCTCCGGCTGGACCTGAGCGGCCGGCTCGGTTATGAAGGCACCTATGTGCAGCTGGTCAATTATGCGAACGGCGAGATCCGGTCTTCGGCGCTGTCGGTGGACGGCACGGAGGTTCATTTTCCGTATCCCGAACTGAAGGATTCGCCGAAGGAAGGGTACACGCGCTTCACGGCGTTCGGCTACCCGTTCATGGCTTACCAGTATCCGATCCCGCTGCCGAACGGCGAAGTGGTCGGCTTGCTGCAGGTCATTGCCAATACGCAGGCGGAAGACGCTTTTCTGGACGGACTCAGAACCATACTGATCATCACGTCGCTGGCCGTCATTCTGATCGCGTTCACGATCGGCCTGTTCATCGCGGACAAGGCGCTCCGCCCGATCGAGGAGGTCATCCAGGCGACGAACCGGATCGAGAACGGGGCGAACCTCAGCGTGCGCATCGCGCGGAGCGGGCCGAACGACGAGATGGGGCGGCTGACGGATACGCTGAACGGCATGCTGGCCCGGCTCGAGCGGGCGTACAACGATCTGGAAGAGGCATACAAGGCGCAGCGCCGGTTCGTCTCGGACGCTTCGCATGAGCTGCGCACGCCGTTGACGACGATCCGCGGCAACATTGATCTGCTCGAGCGGATGTGGCGGGCCAGTGCGGACCGCCTTGAGGCGCCGGGCGAAGCGGAAGGCGGAGCGCGCGGCGCGGTCGGCGGCGAAGCAGCCGGCGAGGCCGGCGGAACGGTTGCCTCCGCCGGGGGGAGCGCAGCAGCGGCCGGCGGTTCCGGCGCTCCTGCCGACCGAACGGGCGGGCCGGGTCAGGGCGCGGCGATCGTGCTCGATGCCGAGCGCGCGGCGCTCTCGCTGGAGGCGATGCGGGACATCGCCGAAGAGGCCGAGCGGATGAGCCGGCTCGTCTCGGACCTGTTGTCCCTGGCGCGCGCCGACGCCGGCTATGTGATGGAGAAGACCGAGATCGAACTGCTGCCGATCGTGGAGGAAGCGGCGAAGGGCGCGGTGCATCTGCCGCGCAAGGCGGATTTTCGCGTCGGCGACCTGTCGCCGCTTGAAGGCGTGAAGGTTCTCGGCAACGCCGATTATCTCCGTCAGCTGCTGTTCATTTTCATCGAGAACGCCTTCAAATATACGCCGTCCGGCCACGTCCTGCTCGAAGCGGCGCGGGAGGCCGATCAGGTCGGCCTGGTCATCGCCGATACCGGGATCGGCATGAACAGCGACGAGGTGCCGCATATTTTCGAGCGGTTCTACCGGGCGGACCTGTCGCGCGGCAAAACCGCCGGCACCGGACTCGGGCTGGCGATCGCGAAGTGGATCATCGACGAGCACCGCGGATCGGTCGAAGTCCGCACGCGGGAAGGGGAAGGCACGACGTTTGTGATCTGGCTGCCCGTTTTGCTTCCCGAATAAGTTGTGCCGAGTCAAAGCGGAAGCGCCTGTCCATGGGGCAGGCGCCAGTCGCTTTTGCCGGATGGCGTCCGATTCCGTTATAATGAATGAAGCGGACCGGACGAACGGATGAGCCGGTCGGAAAGCGGTGAGTACTCATGGAAGTCGTCAAAATATCGCCCCGCGGCTATTGCTACGGCGTCGTCGACGCGATGGTGCTGGCGCTGCAGACGGCGCGGAACCTGGATCTGCCGCGGCCGATCCATATTCTCGGCATGATCGTGCACAACCGGCATGTGACGGAGGCGTTCGAGCGGGAAGGCATCATTACGCTGGACGGCGAGAACCGGCTCGAGATTCTGGACCGGATCGACCGGGGCACCGTCATCTTCACGGCGCACGGGGTGGCGCCGGAAGTGCGGCGGAAAGCCAGGGAGAAAGGGTTGACGGTCGTCGACGCGACCTGCCCGGACGTGACGAAGACGCACGACCTGATCCGCGAGAAGACGGCGGAAGGCTACGAGATCGTCTATATCGGCAAGAAGGGGCATCCCGAGCCGGAAGGCGCGATCGGCATCGCGCCGGATCGCGTGCACCTGATCGAGACGGAGGCGGACATCGACCGGCTCGATATCCGCACGGACAAAGTCGTCATCACGAACCAGACGACGATGTCGCAGTGGGATGTCCGCGGTCTCGTCGCCAAGCTGCTGAAGCGCTATCCCGCTGCCGAAGTGCACAACGAGATCTGCCTTGCCACGCAGCTTCGCCAGGAAGCCGTCGCCGAGCAGGCGAAGCAGGCCGATCTGTGCATCGTCGTCGGGGATCCGCGCAGCAACAATTCGAACCGGCTTGCGCAGGTTGCGGAGGAGATCGCCGGCGTCAAGGCGTACCGTGTCGCGGACGTGACCGAGATCAAGCGCGAATGGCTGGAAGGCGTACGCCGGGTGGCCGTCACCTCGGGAGCGTCGACGCCGACGCCGATCACGAAGGAAGTGATCGCGTACCTGGAGCAGTACGATCCGGAGAAGCCCGAGACATGGGAGATCAAGCGCACGGTGAACCCGGCCAAGCTGCTGCCGACCGTGCGCAGCCGGTCGGAGGAATAGAGGTTAGGATGTTGCCCTGCAGGCGGCGTCGCGTGGATGCGGCGCCGTTTTTTGCATGGGGAGGATAGCCGCAACGAAACTGACACACTTTATTTGATGCTAAACAGGCAAAACAGCGGTGTACGGTTTCGTGAGCCCATGCTCTGAGACGGAGGAGCGGCGGAGGCTTGGAGAAACATCAGACCTCGCGGACGGTCTCGACTACGCCGGCACGAACGCCCAACGGAATTCAGAGCCGTTATTTTGCGGATTTTCCCAGTTTGGAAATGCTAACGGAACAGGGTAAGCTTATTTGCCCGACGCGGACGGATTTCGCCCTATTCGAGCGCCGATAAGGTCTTCTGGTTCCGTTATCGTGCCAAAACCGCTTCAACCGTAATAAATAAAGACTGTGCGTTCCGTTGCAATTTCGCCTTGACGAAACGGGTGTCATGCTCTATATTTACTTTAACGGATAAAAGCATAAAAGCTTAAAAGCGTATAAGCGTTGAAGCGTGAAAGGAGCCAGCGTCATGATTGTGGTAACCAAGCCGGATATCAGCGACGAACGCATTGAGGAGATCGTACAGTACATCGAACGGGCGGGCGTGCAGCCCCATGTGTCGAGAGGCACCGACCGGACGGTCATCGGCATCATCGGCAAGGCCGACCCGTCGCTTGCCGAACATCTGCGTTCCATGCGCGGGGTAGAGGATGTGATCAAGATTTCGAAGTCCTACAAGCTCGCGAGCCGCGATTTTCATCCGGACGATACGGTCATCGAGATCAAGGGCGTGAAAATCGGCGGCGACGAGCTCGTCGTCATGGGGGGGCCGTGCGCCGTCGAATCGCCCGAACAGATCGATGAGATCGCCCGGCTCGTCAAGGCGGCGGGCGGCCAGATTCTGCGCGGCGGCGCGTTCAAGCCGCGCACCGGCCCGTACAGCTTCCAGGGCATCGGCGTGGAAGGCCTGATCATGATGGCCGAAGCCGGCCGCAAGCACGGCCTGCTCACGATCACGGAAGTGATGACGCCCGAGTACGTCGACATCTGCGCCGAATACGCCGACATTCTGCAAGTCGGCACGCGCAACATGCAGAACTTCGATCTGCTCCGCAAGCTCGGCACGATCAAGACGCCGGTTCTGCTCAAGCGCGGCTTCAGCGCCACCTACGACGAGTTCTTGAACGCGGCGGAATACATTCTCGCCGGCGGCAACCCGAACGTCATCCTGTGCGAGCGCGGCATCCGGACGTTCGAGCCTTACACGCGCAATACGCTCGATCTGGCCGCGATTCCGTCGCTGAAGACGCTCAGCCATCTGCCGATCATCTCCGACCCGAGCCACGGCACCGGCCGCCGGGAACTGGTCGAGCCGATGGCGAAGGCGTCGGTCGCCGCGGGCGCGGACGGTCTGATCATCGAGATGCACACCGACCCGGACAATTCGATGACGGGCGACGGCGTACAATCGCTCTTCCCGGACCAGTTCGCCGCGCTGCTGAAAGATCTGGAGAAGCTCGCTCCGATCGTCGGCAAACGGTTCGACACGCCGAAGGCGCCGGCGGAAGCGTTCCGCGAGTGGAAGAAATAAAACGCAAAGCCCTGAATCGGGAGAAGATCCCGCATTCAGGGCTTTGATCTTGTCGACCGTTATGCTCCGGTGTAGCCGAGCCCGCGCAACACGAACGCGGTCAGCTCCTCCGTCAGCCGCTCATAGTATTCCGCCGGATCGGCGATGTCGAGCAGCGGTCCGAAATGGTCAATCTTGTTTTGGAACAAAATGGCGCCGAGTACGGACAGGAGCACATGATCCTTCGACCCGTAGGAGAATATGCCCTGCTTCCGTCCTTCCTCAATTGCCTGCAGCAGACGGCGCCAGACCGGAAAAGCGTGCTTGCGGATCAAGTCGCGCCGCGGCGAGTCGATCATCGTCTCCTGCTGCATGATCGCGATCATCTCCGGCTCCGACAGCTGAAACGCGACCACCCCCGCCACAATCTGGCGGACCGCCTCCGCCGGGTCGGCCATCGGCTGCGCGATCGCCTCCTCGATTCGCCGATGCGGCAGCGCCGTCTCGAACAGGGCGGCGAACACATTTTCCTTGCCGCCGAAGTGGTAGGAGATGAGGGCGATGTTGGCGCCGGCTTCCTCGCAGATTTGCCGGACGGTCGTCGCTTCATAGCCGTGTCTTGCGAACAGTTTCTTCGCCGCCGTCAAAATGCGCGTCTTCACATCCGGACCGTCCGCCTTCATCTTCAACCCTCCGTCCTGAAGTTATCTATCTTCATTATGCCGTGCCCGTTTGGAGGGCGCAACCGGAAGCGGGACGGGTCTGTGTCAAGCCACAGTGGGCATCATTTTTCACTTTGAAAAAGAACTCTCCTCCCGAGCCCGTAAGGTGAAGGACAAGCGCGTCTTAAAACTGATTCGCACTTACCTGAACGCCGGGGTCATGGTAAACGGGGTGGTTCATGACACAGAAGAGGGCACACCACAAGGAGGGCCGTTAAGCCCGTTGTTAGCGAATATTCTGCTCGACGACTTGGATAAAGAACTGACACGCAGAGGTTTACGGTTCGTCCGCTATGCGCAAGCAAACGGGCAGGGAAGCGCGTGATGGAGTCGGTCATTCACTTCGTGGAAGGCAAGCTTAAACTTAAGGTAAACCGGGAGAAAAGCGCCGTTGACCGACCGTGGAAACGGAAGTTCCTTGGGTTCAGTTTCCTGTCGAACCGGCAAGGAACCATCCGGTTAGCGCCGAAAACGATTGAGCGATTCAAGGAACGCATTCGCGCCATCACATCCAGAACCCGGCCGGTTTCCATGGAACAGCGGATTGAGGAATTAAACCGCTACATCATGGGATGGACAGGCTACTTTCACATCGCCTCGGCAAAGAACCACTGCGAATCACTGGACCAGTGGATACGACGGCGACTGAGGATGTGCCTGTGGAAACAATGGAAAAGGGTGCGAACGCGCTATCGGGAACTGCGGGCGTTGGGCGTGCCGGAATTCGCGGTTTACATGATGGCCAACTCTCGCCGGGGAACATGGGAAATGTCCCGGAACCTGAACAACGCCCTCGACACTCCCTTCTGGGAAGCGCAAGGGCTGAAAAGTTTGCTTGCACGTTATTTGGAACTTCGTCAACCTTTTGGAACCGCCTAGTGCGGACCCGCATGCTAGGTGGTGTGTTGGTATGATAAAAATGCAGGCCCTCCTCTGCTACAATGAGAGCAGGGTCTCGGAGCATGCTGTAGGCGGGGCGGTTGTCCTCTCACTGGGATGAAATAAGCCCGTTGGTGTGTTTAACCGCCTCCTCGCCTCACCCAGTTGTGGCAATGCCCACGTATAGGTGAATGTAAAGCAACTCCGCCTGCTATTTGAATTGGAGAGGGGATGGAAATGCGTTTCATCGGTTTGGATGTTCATCAAAAATATGTGGAAGGGTGTGAGATCGGTCCCGATAAGCAAAAAAGGCGTTTTCGGATCGCCAATACACGCGAGTCATGGGAGGAGTTCGCCCAAACCCTTGATCCCGAAACTCGAGTCGTCATGGAAGCGACCGGCAACGCCTTTTGGATTTATGATATTCTATCCGACTATCCAGCACAAGTCGTGATCGCGAATACTCTGAAAACCCGTGCCATTGCTGAAGCGCGTGTAAAAACGGATGCCTTGGATGCCCAAATTCTTGCTCAACTCTTGGCGGCAGATTTTATTCCCGAGAGTTGGGTGCCGGATAAAGAACAGTACCAGCTTCGAGTGCTTCTTCACCATCGGATCCGGCTGGCAAAGATTCGGACCATGCTGAAAAACAAGATTCATGCCGCATTGATTCGCAACGGAATTCAATCCCCTTGGAGCGACTTGTTCGGGAAAAATGGGCGCAAATTTTTGGAAAGTGTTACGTTGCCGGAAATGGAGCAAATCATCGTCTGCTCATCATTGAGACTGTTGGATGCTGTTCAGAAAGAAATGACGGCGCTTGAGGCGGATTTGTTTGGAAGGGCTAAGGAAAACCCGGATGTAAAATTACTCATGGGTATACCAGGCATTTCAGTTCTGAGTGCGTTGACCATTCTAGCGGAAATTGGGGACATTTCTCGTTTTTCGTCACCGAAAAAACTGGCAAGTTACGCCGGGTTGGTTCCATCTGTCCATCAATCCGGAAAAACACGTTACACCGGCCATATTACGAAAGAAGGCCGAAGCGTATTACGCCGGATCCTGGTTCAATGCACACAACGGGCGGTTCAGAGCGAGGGCAAACTACGCACTTTTTATTTGGGTTTAAAGGCAAAAAAGGGGCATAAGATCGCGATCGTTGCAACGGCTCGGAAACTGCTTCATGTCGTATGGGCGGTGCTGGTACGGCAGGAGGAGTACCGGGATCTCCGAAAGGACTTGCTGGATAAAAAACTGAAGACCATGAACAGAAAAGCCAAGAAATATGAAGTCACGACGGATGAACTTTTGCGAATCATTAAAGATGTAGGGGAAGTTCAGGGCGAACAGGAACCTCACTGGTTACAAGGCGCAGGATAAAGATTTCTGGCTTGCAGGGCAAAAGTGTATAACCTCCGTTCGGTTCCGTCAAGGGAAATCGCCTTGACAGAACCGAACGGAGGTTATGGTTGGTAATTAAGCAAGCCAGGCCAAGAAAAAGGCTGGGTCAAAAAACGGAATTGGCCCAGTTTAGCTTGCTATTGCCTTTTTTGTATGCAGAGTTGAATTTTTTCGAGAAGGACTTGCATTTTTTCATAGGTGAGAGGACGGGGGTTAGTCGCCCCCTCCTACTCGATGTACGCCCAGCATGGGCGTCATCGTATTCATATTGAAATCAAAGCAGACCAAGCTTTTTAATCCCTTGACAAACAAAGCATATCCGCCTATGACAATGGACAAGGCGAAGGCAGCCACAGAATACGGATGCTCTCCCCCCAAAATCCATCCGGCAACGAGAAAAATGGCTGACAAAGCCGTTGTAATAGTAGATTTTCGTTTCCAAAACGGTTCTGACTCAATCGCGCGCTGCTCTTTTTCCGGATAAACCTTCAACCCTTCAAACGCCCCAGCTTGCTCCAATTCCTGAACGCTAGCTTCCCCATATACCGTTATTTTGGAAGCACCAAAGTTCACCTTGGCATCCTGGACTTTGGGCAGGGCTTTTATTACATTTTGCTCAAATTTCGCGGCGCAGTTCACGCAAGTGAAACCCTGTACGCGATATACACTTTTTTTGCTTATGCTTTCAGACATTTACTTTTTCCTCCTTCCCGTGTTCCAGAGCCAACAAAATAAGCTGCCTCACGTGTTCGTCATCCAACGAATAAAATACCAATTTACCTTCTTTTCAATACTTCGCAAGCCCCATATTGCGTAGCAACCGAAGATGGTGCGATGCATTAGCTACAGTCGATCCGATGATGTTCGCGACATCACATACGCACAACTCGTCTTCCTGGTATAGTGCTAACGTAATTTTCATCCGAGTGTCGTCCGCTAATGCCTTGAAGATTTTCACCATATTTTGTGTACTGATTGAAGAAAGCTGTTGCTTTACTCGATTTACCTTCTCTTCGTCATAGCAATAAATTTCACAGATGTCATGAGACATCATATTCACCACACATTTAAATGATTATTTTATTATTATGACGGATTGTCAAGCTAAATGCGACAGCTCATCCATGAATGCTTCGTAAGCAGATTTCCAGTTCAGGCATTTTCGAGGGCGGTTGTTGATGAGGTGTATAGCCCTCGCAAGTTCATCGTCTGACACAGCGGCGAAATCATGTCCTTTGGGAAAGAACTCCCGCAGGAGGCCGTTGGCGTTCTCATTGGAACCACGTTGCCATGATGAGTAGGGATCTGCGAAGTAGACCTTGATGTTATGCGTATTTTCGAGTGCGGTATAACAAGCAAATTCTTTGCCGCGATCGGTTGTTGCCGTCTTGAAGGTCCCTTTCGGATACTGGCTTGCCGCTACGCCAAATGCGATCTCCATGGAATGGGCTGTGCGATCCGGCATTTTCACCGCAAAGTAGAGCCGGGTTTTGCGTTCGATAAAAGTCGCCACACACGCCTTGCTCTTCCCTCGGCTCGAAACGATGGTGTCCAGTTCCCAATGGCCGAAAGTTGAACGCTTGCGTACTTCTTTCGGGCGCTGACGGATAGGGGTGCCGACGGTGAAACGCCCTCGTGTCTCGATGGGTTTGCGTCGCTTTCCCTTGTGACGAAGCACCTTGGTTTCACATACGGTCAGCTTGCCATCATATAGCCAGCGGTAGATCGTCTTGAAGCATACGAACGCCTGTCCTTCACATCGTCGCCTCTCTGCGATCTGCTCGGGTGACCAGGTCTGCTCCAGCTTCTCTTGCAGCTTTGCAGCCAGCTCGGGTGTGAACTTGCCAGCGGGTACACATGAAGCTCGTCGCTCTTGATAGGCGTCTTGTGCGGACGCGGCTTCATAGCACGCATTCACTTGCCCTCTGCCAAGTTCACGGGCGATCGTGGAGTGGTGGCGTCCAAGCTGTTTGCCGATCTTCCTCGTCGACCAGCCGAGTCGATGCAAAGCCTCTATTTGTCCGCGCTCAATTATGCTAAGATGGGAGTAGCTCATGAATGGATCCTCCTGTACGAATGGGTGTTGTGGTGACTTCCATTTTACACGAATCCATCCATGGGCTCCTTTATTTTTATCTGTCGCACTTCATATTACAATTCGTCAAGTTAAGGATTTTGAATCGCTAACTCATCATGCTTTTCGTCATACCCCCATGTTAGTCCCCCGTCTGTGCTGGCAAGATAAATGGTTCCTGCATCTTTGCCATCTCCACTCTTTATCGTAAGCAGAATAGGGAAAAGTCCTTCTTTTCCGTTGAAAATCGGTGAAAGGGGCGTCTTGTAATAATCATTGAACCTTTGTGGAAGGGATATCGGGAGTTTTCCCCACGATTTTCCCCTGTCTTTGGTCCAATAGATTTCAGGCCCAGCATCCCCATAGTAGCGGAAGCCCAAAAAGCCAATATCCTTGTTGGAAAAACCTGCGCCTGTCAGATGTTCCGAATAAATATCATTCGGGTTCCCAACTTCTTCCCATGTCTTTCCGCCATCCGAGGTCTGGAACACATAATTTAATGCACTTCCTACACCTCGGGGGTGTCCGCTGATCATCCATCCCTCATTTTTCGACATGAAACCGATGAAAAACTCATTTCCCTTTGCGCCTTGCACAATATGATCATTCCACGTTTTTCCCATGTCATCACTAATCAGTACATGAATTGGCGATAATTTGCCTGGTTGCGGATTATAAACGATGGCCGTTTTATCCTCGGAAATAAAAAATCCGCCCGCGCTTATTCCTCTGTCCCAGGCCTTTCTGGTCATGTCTAATTTTAGAGGCGTGGTCACTGTAACTGCCCCGTTCCGGTAAGAGACAGAAACGGTGCCGTCCGCATTTATAAAATACGAATTGCCGGCATCATACACAACAATTGGGTCCCCTTCGATGCTCGAATAAATCGTACCGGGTTTAATTGATTCGCTGCCATTCGATAGGTTAGTGCAGGCGACCAATACGCCAAGCGTTCCGATCAGAAGAACGACGGTACGGAAGCCGAACCCGTTTCGTCCTTTCTTCGCAACAAGAATGGAAATGATCCTATGTTTCATCGCATTTTTCCCTCCGGTAAAGTAAGTTCAGCAGCTTCAGACGGTAATTCCCCGACATTTCTCCAGCGCTTTTCAACAACCGGCGATTTACCTTGGTTCCGTATTTTTTCTTCTGCAGTAACAGACGAATTGTGATCTCAATAAGTTCATTTGTTCCCATATTTTGGGTTCCAATTATTAACCTGAATCCGTGATCATTCGACGAATAAATACAAGGAGAAAGCAGGCAAATGCAGCCCCGAAGACGAATCATTCAGGTATTCGAAGCTTCGCAACCATTCACCTGCGGGGTGCTGTATGAAAATC
>Ga0310833_100842_pt1 | contig 15969 bp, 15 predicted proteins | sample SM_ome_FD_201312 | JGI IMG/M metagenome (GOLD analysis project Ga0310833, IMG submission 201312) | Sorghum-adapted microbial communities enriched on stacked mutant (SM) sorghum from Joint BioEnergy Institute, Emeryville, California... ...
AGAGCTGATCGCACGTATTCAATCCCTGCTGCGCCGGGTGAATGTTTACCGTGAGAGCAGTGCGAAGGTGACGTTTACGTCCGGACCGTTTACACTGGATTTGATCTCCAAGCAATTTAAGAAGAACGGGCAGCTGATTGAACTGACCCCGACAGAGTTTTCGTTGATTCAGTTTTTCCTGGAGAAGGAGAATACCCCGCTTAGCCGTGACGTCCTGTTGGATCACGTCTGGGGCAAGGAATATATGGGCGATCCGAAGATCGTGGATGTGAATATTCGTCGTCTGCGGCAGAAGATTGAAACGAATCCGTCCGAACCGGCTTTCCTGCAAACCGTGTGGGGGCACGGTTATAAGTGGAAAGGCGAGGGACAATGATCAAGAAAGGGATTGGACGGCAAATCGTCTTACACTATTTCATCGTTGTATTCGTAACCTTGTTTATGGTCGAGGTGATTTTCACATTGGCCATTCGCATGTATTATTACGATACGATCTATAATCACATGTCCAATCACTCGATGTGGGCTTCGGACTACTTCCAGAAGTTCGTCCGATTGAATGCGGAGGGGGATCCGGATTATTTTACGGAAATGCTCCGCACCTTTGAGCTGGATAATACCGAGCTGATGATTCTGGATCGCAACGGCGAGGTGAAGGCAAGCACCAATCCGTTCCAAGCTGATAAGGCGATTCAAACCAGCGATGTTCCGCAAGCGTTAGCCGGGAACGTTGGCAAATGGATCGGGCGGCAACCGACGACCGGCGAGCTGGTGATGGCCGTTTCAAGGCCGCTGCAGATCCAAGGGCATACGCAATACATCGTCCGTTACGTCACCTCGATGGAGTCGGTCAATTCCAAGCTGCTGAACTTGACCTTCATGTCGATTGCGGTTTCAGCAGCTGTACTGGCCATCGTTACGCTGTTTAGCATCGGATTGGCGAACTCGATTGTTAAGCCCATTAATAATATTCGTGCCGTATCGGCGCAAATGGCCCGAGGGAAGTTCGATGCGCGAATCAAGGGCAATTACCGTTATGAGCTTGGTGAACTGGCAGCTACCTTGAATTATATGGCCGAGGAGATCGTCCGCAGCAATCAGATCAAGGACGATTTTATCTCATCAATTTCACATGAGCTGCGCACTCCGTTGACGGGGATTAAAGGCTGGAGCGAGACGTTAACCTCCGGCGGCTTCGATCCAGAGGAGACGAAGATCGGGATGGGGATTATCGCGAAAGAGACCGATCGTTTGATTGGCCTCGTGGAGGAGATCCTTGATTTCTCGAAGCTGCAATCCAACGAGATGAAGCTCGTAATCGGAGAGGTGAACCTCAAAGAGCTGCTTCAAGAGACGATGCTCAACGTCTGGGCCAAAGCGGAGCAGAAGCATATTCAGCTGAAGCTCGAGGATAAAACGGACGGCACCGCTTTGGTAAGAGGCGACGGCAACCGACTGAAGCAAGTGTTCCTCAACGTAGTGGACAATGCGATCAAGTTCTCCCATGAACAAAGCTGGATTCATCTGGTGATTGATCGTATCGATGATGAACGCGTGAAAGTGGATGTCATCGATTCGGGGATTGGCATCAGTGAGGAATATTTAAACAAAGTGAAGGATCGATTCTTCCAGGTGAATCACCAAGGCGGCGGTACCGGGCTGGGGCTGGCGATCAGTCAGCAGTTGGTTGAGCTGCATCATGGGGAAATGGAAATTCAGAGTGAGCTTGGCGTTGGGACAACCGTTTCAGTCATCTTACCGCTGTTAAGCGATACCCGAACGGAAGAAGCTGTAACCGAATCGGAGACAAAACCTTAATAGTGAGATATAAAAAGAGAGAAAGAAACTTGTGGAGAGAGGGACTTACTATGACACAGCTTATCGATCAACTAGAAACCGCTCAGGGAACGCTTGACATCTCACTGGCAGGCGAAGAGGATTTGGAGACAGTGCAGGAGATATTAGTTGAAGCCGCGACTTGGATGCAAGAAAATGGTGTGAATCAATGGAACCCGCTGCAGTTTACGCCGGAACTGATTCGGTCGTACTTGGCAGACCGTGAAATATACCTGCTGCATGAGTCAGGCGAACCGGTGGCTTTGTTTACGCTGCAGGATTCAGATCCCGATTATTGGGGTGAGCTGAACGTTCCCGGTTACAGTTACCTGCACCGGCTTACGATCCGGTTGTCTTACCGCGGACGCGGGCTGAGCAGTGAAATTTTACGCTATGCAGCGAAACGTTCCAAGGCGCTGGGTCGTCCTGGCATTCGGTTAGACTGCTGGAACCAGAACCCGAAGCTTGTTCAGTTATACGAGGGCTTAGGGTATCAGCTCCAAGGAACGGGCAGCAACAACGGAAGAGAATTTAACTTGTATCAGTTGGACGCTGATATATATGCCCAACTCTAACTTTTGACAATAGCACAGCTAGAAACCAAAGGGACCGCCTCGAAAGATCATCCATGGATTCTTTCGAAGCGGTCCCTTTTGGGTTAGGAGAGCAACCCTTCGGCCCGAAGCCGAGGGGCGTTGTCGTACACTTCTTGAAGCAGACGGGAGGGTTGAGGTCGGCTTGCCGGTTTAGCAAACACGGTTTCGTACGGGGCCACAACGCTGATGTCTCCAGGCTCCGATTTAATGACGGCACCGTCTTTGATGATCGCGCCTTCGCCGATAATCGCCCGCTCAATCTGGACGTTGCGGCCGATTTTCGCGCCCGGCATGATGACGCTGTCCTTGATGCGGGAATACCGGCCAATTTCTGTTCCAGCAAAAATAACTGAACGTTCTACATAGCCTTCGAGTGAACAGTGATCATGAATGAGGGAGGAAGGGGCGGGAGTGTGACGTTTTTTAACCCATCCTTGCATGAGCGGCCGTTCTCGAGTAAACATGGGCCAATCCTCACGATGAAGCTTCCATTCGGAGGATTCAACCAGCAAATCCATATGCGCTTCCCATAGGCTTTGAACCGTTCCGACATCCCGCCAATACCCCTTGAATTCATACGCGTGCAGCGGCTCGCTGCCTGCCAACATTTTAGGGATTAAGTCCTTGCCGAAATCATGACTGGAGTTCGGGTCCGCGGCATCTTCCTCCAACTGGCGCTTTAAGAACTCCCACTCAAACAAGTAAATACCCATGGAGGCGAGGTTACTCGCAGGTTGCGCCGGTTTCTCCGCGAACTCCGTAATCCGGTTGTGTTCATCCTTCGTCATGACACCAAAGCGATGGGCTTCTTCCCAGGGTACTGGCATAACTGAAATCGTTGCTTTGGCCTGGTGACTGAGATGGAAATCCAACATGTGACGGTAGTCCATATGGTAAATATGGTCTCCCGAAAGGATCAGGACGTATTTGGGCGAATGACCGTCGACAAAAGCCATATTCTTGTAGATGGCGTCCGCCGTACCTGTATATTCCTCAACGCCTTCCCGATACGCTGGCAGTAAAGTGATCCCGCCATGCTCGGAGTGCTTCAGCTTCCATGGTTCTCCTTCACCGATGTGCTCATGGAGCGAAGCCGCTTCGTATTGCGTCAAAACCCCGATCGTATCAATTCCGGAGTTGACGCAGTTGCTGAGAGGAAAATCGATGATCCGGTAATGTCCGCCAAAATGCACGGCCGGTTTCGCCTGCTTGGTGGTCAGCGGAGATAATCGTCGCCCCTCTCCGCCGGCAAGAAGCATTGCAATACAGTCCTTTTTCCTCATTTCATTTCCCTCCCGCATGTTTTGGTCTGTGTGGCACATACATTAGGATATAATGTAGATGAAATAAAATATGGAAAATATCCGAAAGTAATACATCTTTTTGATGTAAATACTGAAATTTTTTTTGAATTTCTAAAAATAATTGACGTTCTTTCATTTGGTGTAAAGGTGGTGACAGATTTGTTTGATGCCAGGACTGAAACAGCATGGGCTTCCGCCGTATCTCCCACGGATATTTACTTGTTCCGCGAGGGGACATTGTATCAAAGCTACCGCACGTTTGGCGCCCATCCCGTAACCGAAGGGGGAAGACGTGGAGTTCGCTTTACTGTTTGGGCCCCGAATGCATGCCAAGTCGCCGTTGTCGCCGACTGGAACGGTTGGAAAGGGACGCGTGATGTACTATATAAGATACCCGATTCGGGAATTTGGACTCGCTTTTTTCCGGATGTTCCGGTTGGAAGTTTTTACAAGTATGCTTTAACCGGACCGGATGGTAAGACCCGCTTAAAGGCAGATCCCTATGCTTTTTATGCGGAAGTGCGGCCGAAAACAGCTTCCATCATCACGGAATTGGACAACTACATCTGGGGAGATGAGAAGTGGATTCAGAACCGCAGCGCACCTTACGCACAGCCGCTCAACATTTATGAGCTTCACTTCGGGACCTGGCGGCAAAAGACTGACGGCTCGTTTTATACATACCGAGAGATGGTGGATTTGCTAATCCCCTACGTCAAAGAGATGGGGTACACGCATATCGAAATCATGCCGCTCTGTGAGCATCCGTATGATTTATCATGGGGATATCAAGCGACCGGTTATTTCGCCCCAACCAGCCGGTATGGGGAACCGCAGGATTTAATGTATTTCGTGGATTGCTGTCATCAGGCTGGGATTGGCGTGTTGCTCGATTGGGTGCCGGGCCATTTTACGAAAGATGATCACGGATTACGTCTATTTGACGGAACGCCCTTGTTCGAGTATGCCGATCCGGCCAAAGCGGAGAAACCCGGATGGGGGACCCTTAGTTTTGATTTCAGTAAACCCGAGGTGCGTTCTTTTTTGATCTCCAGCGCGATATATTGGCTTGAAAAGTATCATTTCGACGGGCTGAGAGTCGACGCCGTGACCAGCATGATTCGTTACGATTTCGAGAAGCCGTCCTGGGCGGCGGCACGTAACGAAAAGGGCGGTACCGAAAATCTGGAGGCGATCGAATTCTTACGGCAGCTCAACACGGCCGTGTTCCGTTATTTTCCGCATGCTTTGATGATGGCGGAAGAATCCAGCGCGTGGCCGTTAGTGACCGCCCCTGCGCATCAAGGGGGGCTTGGCTTTAATTACAAGTGGAATATGGGGTGGATGAACGATACGTTGGATTATTTCGAGACGCCGTTCCGCGAGAGACCTCACCGTCATCACTTGCTAACGTTCCCGATTTGGTACGCCTATTCGGAGAATTTTACGCTGCCGCTCTCCCATGACGAGGTGGTACACGGCAAAAAATCACTGCTGGACAAAATGCCGGGTACCTACGAGCAAAAATTCGCCGGCCTTCGCCTGTTACTCGGGTATCAGCTGACCACTCCAGGGAAAAAACTGTTATTTATGGGTGGAGAATTTGGCCAATTTATCGAATGGCGTGATCAAGGGGAGCTGGATTGGTTCCTGTTGGATTACGAGTCGCATCGGCAGATCCATGGGTATTGCCAGGCGTTGAATCACTTTTATTTGCAAGAGCCGGCGCTGTGGGAGCAGGATCATGTGCCTGAGGGATTTCAGTGGATCATTCCGGATGATGATCAGCAAAGTGTCATTGGGTATGTGCGAAAAGGAACGCGACCGCAGGAGCTGTTGCTGGTGCTGCTGAATTTTCTGCCGGAGGAGCGGAGGGAGTATCGTGTTGGCGTCCCTTTGCCTGGACGGTACGAGCTTGTCTTTAACAGTGATGATGTTCGATTCGGCGGGTTCGGCTACCCGCAGCCCAAGCTGCAATTAAGCGAAAAAACGGCTTGGAACGGCAGGCCTCAAAGCCTGACCGTTACGCTTCCTCCGCTGAGCATGACCGTGTGGAAGCGTCAAACGCCAAGAAGGAGGGTGAAACGATGAAGATTTTGTTTGCTGCGGCCGAAGTCGCACCGTTTATCAAGACCGGAGGCTTGGCTGACGTGATTGGGGCACTGCCCAAGGCACTGATTGAAGCGGGCCATGATGTGCGGGTCATCATGCCAAGATATCGCGAGCTGCCGCAAGTTTACCGTGAGCGTCTGCATCATCTTGGCACCGGTACGGTTCCGGTGGGGTGGCGGAAGAAGTATGGCGGCATTTCCCGGCTGGACTGGGAAGGGGTTCCCGTGTACATGATTGATAATGAAGACTATTTTGGCAGAACAGGGATTTATGGTCATTGGGATGACGGCGAGCGGTTCGCGTACCTGGATCGGGCGATGCTGGAGCTGCTTCCCCTTACCGGGTTTATGCCGGACATTATTCATTGCCATGACTGGCATACGGCGATGATCCCGCTCTTGTTAAAGGAGCATTACCGCGATCGGCACGAATACCGGAATATTCGAACCGTTTATACCATACATAACTTGTTATATCAGGGGATTTTTCCGAAAGAGATTCTGGGAGATCTGTTGGGGCTCCCTTGGGACTATTTCACACCGGACGGCGTCGAGTATTATGATCAAGTCAGCTTTATGAAAGCCGGCTTAGTCTACGCCAATCATGTGACGACGGTCAGTCCCACTTATGCGGAAGAGATCAAGACCGAGCACTACGGTTATGGGCTGGACGGCCTGCTTCGCTCGATCAGCGGTCGGTTGTCAGGCATCGTAAACGGGATCGATACCCGACTATATGATCCGGAGACCGATCTGGAGCTATTCGCCCGTTACAGTCGCAATTTGGAGCAGAAACGCGCCAATAAACCGGTGCTTCAGCGGGAGCTGGGCCTGCCGGAAACACCGGATACGCCGCTGATCTCGATGGTTACTCGTCTGGTCGAGCCGAAGGGGCTGGATCTGGTCATTCGGGTGTTAGATGAATGGCTTAGCACAGACGATGTGCAATTTGTGTTGCTTGGCACCGGGGATCCCGCCTATGAAGATTGGTTCCGGGAAGCGGCATGGCGTCATCCCGGGAAGCTTTCGGTCCAAATCAAGTTCAGCGATGCGTTATCTCGGCGCATCTATGCCGGCAGCGACATCTTCCTAATGCCATCGCGGTTTGAGCCTTGCGGCATCAGCCAGCTATTGGCGCTGCGGTACGGCACAATCCCCGTTGTAAGAGAAACCGGCGGCCTCAACGATACCGTGCGTTCCTATAATGAATTTACAAGCGAAGGCAACGGCTTCACCTTCCATAACTATAACGCGCATGATATGTTGTACACGCTTCGCCGGGCGGTGTCGTTCTACCGCCAGCCTGAGCATTGGCATCGGATAACAGCAAATGCATTCGCCGGTGATTACGGCTGGGATGCATCGGCAAGACAATATATTCACATTTATGAGAGCCTAAAGAAATAGCGGACGATTCGCTCGTCCGCTTTTTGTCATTATTTTTGAATGTGCCGATACAAAATGCGGAAGCCGTAAGGATCCAAGGAAATGCTCATGACCCCGTTCGTTGGTGCCACGGCTTCTTCGGTAAGGGCGTCCCGCCAATCGCTCGTTTGCATCGGATGGGTGAGGGTGACTGGCTTGGGGGTATTGTTCATCCACACGGTAAAATGCATCTTCTCATCCATTCGTTCGTATACGATACACGGATCCCCTGGTTCCGCGTGCAGAAACCGAAAATGACCGTGACGAAGCGCCGGATGCTGCTTCCGCAGCCTAATCATCAGCTTGTAGAAATCATACAGCTCACGATCCTGCTTGTTGTGATCCCACTCCATGCACTTCCGGCAATCCGGATCCCCGTCGCCAGTTAGACCGATCTCATCGCCGTAGAACAAGCAAGGCGTTCCAATATACGTAAACAGAAACACCACGCAGAGCTTGAGCTTGCGCTTGTCGCCGCCGACACGGGTCAGCAGACGGGGGGTATCATGGCTGCCCAGCATGTTGAAGATCACTTCATTCGTTTGATGCGGATATCGCATGATCAGCGCACCCATCTCATCGGAAAAGGCCGCCCCGTCTACACCGCCGTTAAAAAACTCCAGCACTTTATCCGCAAACGGATAATTCATCACGGAATCAAATTGATCCCCCAGCAGCCAGTTCAAGGAATCGCTCCATACCTCACCAATCAGATAAGCTTCCGGGTTCGCTTGTTTGACGACCTGACGGAATTCCCGCCAGAACGAATGATCTATTTCATTGGCGACGTCAAGCCGCCAACCGTCCAACTTGATCTCCTTAATCCAATATTCGGCGACTTCGAGTAAATACTTTTTTAGTTCCGGGTTGGCGGTATTAAATTTCGGCATGTTGGGGAAGAACCCAAACGTATCATACGTTGGGATCCCGTTCTCTACCCTCGCCGGAAACTGGTTGACATGAAACCAACCGGCATACGGGGAAGCTTCACCATGTTTGAGGACGTCCTGGAATGGAGGAAAATGCTCTCCGCAATGATTAAAGACCGCGTCCAACACCACCCGGATCCCACGCTGATGACATTGCTCCACCAACTCCCGCAGCAAGTCGTTGTTTCCAAAATGAGGATCAACCTGTTTGTAATCCACGGTGTCGTATTTATGGTTGGATGGAGCCAAAAAAATCGGAGTAAGATATATCGCTGTGATACCTAGGTCGGTCAAATCGTCCAAGTGGTCAATGATCCCCTGCAAATCGCCGCCAAAGTAATTTTCACGGGTCGGCTTGCCTCCCCAGGCTTCAACTGGCTTGGGATCATTGGAGGGATCTCCGTTGGCGAACCGCTCCGGCATAATCTGATAGAAGACCGCTTGCTTTGCCCATTCCGGCACTCGGACTACTTCGTTCTCATGAATATACGGAAATTCAAAGCATTCCCCCGGCGGTTGAGGAGCCTCCGATTGAATGCCTGTGTCCAGCAGGTACACCGTTTCAGTTCCCGCCGTAAGCTTAAAGGCATAAGAAAGACGTTTGAACTTGGGACGCACCGCGACCTCCCAATAGTCGAACATGCGATCATGGGCCGTTTTTTCCATCGGCAGCTCCTGGTAGGTTCCCGTCCAATCGTATTTGTCCCCGGTCATGGCCATCACCTGCTCCACATCATCCCGTTTCGTCCGGATGCGAAGATGGATCGTCGATGAGTCATAGGCATACGCCCATTTGTCCCGGGGCACGTGGTAGAGCGCTTCAAGCAGCACAGATTGGCGCCTCCTCTCGTAAATCGCTAGGGTTGTGATGATGTTCATTATTCCCCAAGGCAGCAAGGAGCATGAACCAAATGGGTAACATAATTCAGATTTGAATTGACCAAAGTATGATAAATAAGATTTACGAGGTGTTAAAGGGCAGTTCTGTGAAAACTTTTGAATATCATGAAAATTGTTTTGCATATATATGCATTCTGATTTATAATTAGCCCAGTAATCATCGTCGTGTGATAAAAAGAAAAGCAGAATAGGAGAGAAAAGCATGAAAAAATGGGGCATGTTATTCATAGCGGTCTTGATGGTGACTATGGTGCTGGCCGCTTGTGGTCAGGAAAAAAATAACAGCGGCAACGCGGCAAACAACGCCGGTCAAGCTGCGAACCAAAATGAGACTCAAGCAGGTGGGGATCAAACCGAACCGGCTAAGAAACTGATCGTAGGCATGAGTGCGGACTTCCCGCCATATGAGTTCCACATCAAGAACGACCAGGGTGAAGACGAAATTGTTGGTTTTGACGTAGAAATCGCTAAGGAAATCGCCAAGGATCTGGGCGCGGAGCTGGAAATCAAGGATATGCTGTTCGACTCCTTGCTCAACGAACTTTCTAGCGGGCGTGTAGATCTAGTTATCTCCGGATTAAGTCCAAAACCAGAACGCGCTGAGCAAATCGATATGTCGAAAATTTACTACACTGCAGAACAAGCCATTGTGACGCGTGAAGCTGACAAAGATAAATACTCCACTATGGAATCGCTGGAAGGTGCAAAAATCGGGGTACAAAAGAGCTCGATCCAGGAAGATATGGCGAAGGAAATTCCAAACGCCAAGCTGACCTCGCTGGCTAAAATCAATGACATCATTATGCAACTGACTTCGAACCGTGTAGATGCTGCGATATTGGAAGGACCGGTAGCCAAAGCATTTGTGAAGAACGTCAAAGGCATCGTTATTACGGATGCTAAACCTGAGACGGAAGATGAAGGTTATGTTGTTGGTGTCAAAAAAGGCAATAAAGAATTGTTGGATCAAGTGAATGCGACGCTGGATCGCCTGATGAGTGACGGAAGCATCGACAAGTTCGTCACAGAAGCTACTGAACTCGCAGAGAAATAATACGACACTGATCCATCTTTGCAGAAAATAGCGAGTCCTATCGCTATTTTCTGTTTTTTTGCTTGAAGAGTCCTACTTTAGGCTGGGAGGAATGAACATTTTATGGATTTGATTTCAATGTTTATTGAGTACCGGACTTATTTTCTTACCGGCATTCAGTACACACTTCTGTTAGCAGCCATTGGTGTGTTGTGCGGATTCATTCTAGGGTTAATCGTGGCCCTCGTCCGGATGTCTCCCTGGGGGATCCTCCGGTTTATTGGGCATGCGTGGGTTGAATTTCTGCGGGGGACCCCGATGTTAGTTCAGCTCTTCATTATTCATTATGGTTTTTCTACGATGTTTGGCATTAATTTTTCGCCGATTGAATCCGGTTCAATTACGCTTTCGATCAACAGTTCAGCTTATCTGGCAGAAATTTTCCGCGCCGGGATTCAAGGTGTGGACCGTGGACAAGGAGAGGCGGCTCGTTCCTTGGGGATGACTAAAGGGATGACGATGCGCCACATCATCATTCCTCAGGCAATCAAATCGGTACTCCCTGCCATTGGCAACGAGTTTGTGACCATTATCAAGGAATCATCGATCGTTTCTATTATCGGGATTACGGAATTGATGTTCCAATCCGGCGCGATTGTGGGCATCACCTATGACGGAATGACGCCATACTTGATTGTTGCTATTCTGTACTTTATTCTGACATTCACGCTGTCTCGGATTTTGGGCGTGTTCGAAAGGAAGTTGAAGACCAGTGATCACCGTTAAAGGTTTGCATAAAAAATTTGGCCAACTCCATATTTTGCGCGGGATCGATCTGGAAATCTCCAAAGGCGAAGTTGTCGTCGTTATCGGTCCGAGTGGATCGGGGAAGAGTACGTTTCTTCGTTGCTTGAACCTGTTAGAGGTTCCGACCGAAGGGGAGATCACCTTTGAAGGAGCTTCCATCACTGCCAAAGGCCATGACATCAATAAAACCCGCGAGAAAATGGGCATGGTGTTCCAGCACTTTAATCTGTTCCCGCACAAGACCGTAATCGACAACATTACGCTGGCCCCTATTCGCGTTAAGAAGCTCGATAAAAGCAAAGCGGAAGCAATCGCCATGGATCTGCTTCGCACGGTTGGACTGGAGGATAAGCGGGATGCTTATCCGGCGCAGCTCTCCGGAGGTCAGAAGCAGCGGATTGCGATTGCCCGCGCATTGGCCATGGAGCCGCATGTGATGCTGTTTGATGAGCCAACGTCGGCTTTGGACCCGGAGATGGTCGGAGAGGTGCTTGACGTCATGAAGAACCTGGCTGAGCGGGGCATGACGATGGTTATCGTTACGCATGAGATGGGATTTGCCCGTGAGGTCGGCGATCGCATCCTGTTTATGGATCAAGGCGTCATTTTGGAGCAAGGCACGCCGCAAGAGGTGTTTGGGGCGCCAAAGCATCAGCGGACGCAGGACTTTTTAAGCAAAGTATTATAAATTTGAGGGACCGTCCGAGGACTTCGGGCGGTTTTTTTGTCCTTTGGAGTTCGAACGTACGCTCTAAGTTTACACGCTTTTTACTATTAAACACAAAAATGTAACCAGTCCAGTCAAGGGATTCCGCCGTTTGGTGGGATTTACCTGGCCTATTGGTTACAAAATTGTGATATATTGAGTAGGCCGAAACCTGAACTTGAGGTGCGGGGGACGAAAGATGAAAGCAGAAGCGGTCACGCTGACTGTTTTCTTGGGGTGAAGCGTATCGAGGCGATGCGCCGGGAATGATCCTTTCTCCCGAATCCGACAACTAACTCCGCAGGCGCAGTAAAAAGGAGGGCAATTCACTTGAATACTCGTATTTGGTCTAAACTTGCAGCAACGGCGCTGATTGCCGTAAGCCTTACGATTCCGATGCAGACGATATCCGTCCATGCAGACGCGGTACATAAAGCCGTGGAAGGAGATACATTTTATCTTCTTGCCAAAAAATATGGCGTAGACATGAATAAACTCATGGCTGCCAACCCATCCATCAATCCAAGTAATATATACGCTGGATTGAAAATCACCATTCCGGGCGTCCAGACGCAATCGACAGGAGTAGCTTCTGCTGCTCCGGCGAAGAAGGAAAATGCGGCGACGACAACCGCATCCGCTTCCAAGCTGAAAGTGATGTCCACTGGGAACGTGGTTGAAGCGTGGGGGAAAACCTTTACTTACTCGAAAACGATTAATGTGAAAGCTTCGGCGTATTCGGCATCCGCTAGCGAGAATGGAAAATGGGGAGCGGTTGACTACTTCGGCAACCCGCTGAAGCTGGGCACCATCGCGGTTGATCCCAAGGTCATTCCGATGGGCACGAAGGTGTTGGTAACTGGGCATAACCATGATGGGCTGCCGGATCAAGCTTTTGTAGCTACGGCTACTGACCAGGGGGGAGCTATCAAAGGCAATCGGATCGATATCTTTATTCCAGGCAGTGCGGCAAATGCGAAAGCGTTTGGGTTCCAAGATGTGACGCTTTACGTATTAAATTAAACATGAGGTGTAGATCAAAAAGCCGGTCAGGATATGTCCTGGCCGACTTTTTGGTTTTGCTGGCAAATGGCCGATTCATACGGGTCAGCGGTATTTGGTCGTATGCAGCAGCTCAGAAAGATCAACGAATTGATACCCTTGTGCCTGCAGGGCGTCGATGATCTTCGGCAAAGCTTGAATGGTGCCGGTTAAGTCGGAGCCGACGCCGCCGCCTGAATGTTGAAGGATGATCGAGCCGGGGCCCGCCGTACTCATCACATTGGAGAACACCTTCTTTTCGTCGATCCCTTTCCAATCCTGGGAATCCACATTCCAATTTACGAGGGTGTAACCGTTCTTCTTCGCCCATTGGACCTGTTCTTCCTTAATTTCTCCATAAGGCGGCCGAATCAATTGGGGACGATATCCAACGACGTTCTGAATAATTTTCTCCGTGCGTAAAATCTCGCTCTGGAACTGCTTAATGGAGCGGTTACGGAAGTTCGGATGACTATAGGAATGGTTGCCGATGAGGTGGCCTTCGTGACTCATCCGCCGCAACAAGCCGGGAAACTTCTTTGCTCGCGCCCCAACCACAAAGAAGGTGGCTTTGACCCCTTTGCGGTGAAGTACGTCTAAAATTTGCGGTGTAAACCGCGGATCCGGCCCATCATCGAAGGTCAGCGCAATCTGCTTCACCTCCGGTCCCCGGAAGATGAAGGTTTCTGAATATTTGCGGCGCAGTTCACCAAGATCGGCTGACGTGGTACCTGCAGGTATGAATGTATCCTTATTGTCCGCCTGATTCCCCTGAGATGTTGGGCCCCTAAGTTCGAGATCGCGTGCTGTGTCGGCTTTAACAGGATACAGTTGAGTCCCGCCTGCCATGACCAGAGAAGCGGTCATACAGCAGACCAGAACTTTCTTCAGCTGTATAAGCAATGTGAAGTCCCCCTTCAATCCGAAAACTGTACATGTTCCCTAGTATCCCCTAACTTTGCAAAGATCATAATGGACGGTGCAAAATCGCGCAGATTACTGCCTATGACCAGTTGTGAGAGATGTCACAGACGAACCCGTTAAAAACATGCATCCTTTGATGAAGTGTAATCAAATGGATGGGGGGAGCTTATGGCAATCGTAGTGGCGAACAAAGAAATATCACCAGGGGTGTTCAAACTGTCGGTACAAGGGCGATTTACGGGAAAAATCGGGCAGTTCTACATGTTGCGCGCCGGGGAACGCTACCCGTTACTGTCCCGACCGATCAGCATCTTTGATCTTGAAGAGGATCGGCTGGATTTCTTGATCCAGGTTGCGGGAGAAGGGACGACTCGGTTGTCTGAACTGAAGCCGGGCGACCGCTTGACCTTGGATGGGCCGTTTGGGAACGGGTTTCCGTCGCTTGTGGGAAGGATTGCCTTTGTAGGTGGCGGTATCGGAATTGCTCCGTTCTATTACGCGCTGAGGGAAGCACCGCAGGCGGACGTATATCTCGGCTTCAGCCGTGAGCCGTATATGGTAGAGGAGTTCCGTACTTTAGCCCGCGGTAACGTGACGGTGGATGTCGGCGGCTCGATTCTAGAGAAAGTGGATTTTCGCGCGTACGATACGGTGATCGCTTGCGGACCTCATCCGATGCTGCATGCCGTGCAGCGCAAACAGGAGGAAATCGGAGGTCAGGCGAAGGTATACGTCTCCTTAGAGAATCGGATGGCGTGTGGAATCGGCGCATGCCTTGTCTGCAGTTTGAAATGCAGAGATGGCCGGAAGAAGGCTTGCGCGGATGGGCCGGTATTTTTGGCGGATGAGGTGGTGTTCGCATGACGGATTTATTGTGCCAAATCGCCGGCGTTTCCTTTAAAAATCCGATTGTGATGGCCTCTGGAACGTTTGGCTTCGGGAAGGAATATGGTGCAATTTACGATATCAATCAACTCGGCGGGTTGTCAGGCAAAGGACTGACGCTGCATCCGAAGGCAGGGAACGAAGGCGTTCGCGTAGCTGAGACGGCATCGGGGATGTTAAACAGCGTGGGATTGGAGAATCCGGGCATCCACGCTTTCCTGCGTGAAGAATGTCCGAGATGGGAGCAGCTGAACTTGGTTCGGATCGTAAACCTGGGCGGAAATACAATCGAAGAGTATGTGGAAGGCGCGAGGCTTATCGATGAGGATGAAGCTTGGCGGAGACGAGAAGGCAGAACTGCAGTGGATATGATCGAGCTGAACATTTCCTGTCCAAATGTCAAAGCCGGGGGCATGGCGTACGGGATCAAAACGGAGATCGCCCGTCAGGTCGTTCGAGAGGTTCGAGCAGCAACGACGCTGCCGCTGATCGTGAAGCTGTCGCCGAATGCCGAGGATATCGTAGGTATGGCGGTGATGTGCCAGGAGGAACAGGCGGATGGCGTCTCGCTGATCAATACGTTTTCGGCGATGAAAATCGATATCTCCAAGCGGCGGAGCGTGTTCGATAATCTGTATGCGGGTCTGTCCGGCCCGGCAATTAAGCCAATCGCATTGCGGATGGTGCATCAAGTCTGTCAAGCCGTCACCCTGCCGGTGATGGGGATGGGCGGCATCAGCAGTGCAGAGGACGTCATTGAGTTTATTATGGCCGGCGCAGCCGTTGTTCAGGTGGGGACACATAACTTCGTGCATCTTCGAGCGGGAGAGCAGCTAATCACTGACCTTACGGCCTGGATGCAGGCGGAAGGGGTTCAGACCTTGGACGAAATCCGCGGAATCCTTTAAAATAAAGGGCATACTGCAAGTGGAAGGAGCTGCGGAAATTGGCTTTTGAAGATATTAGGCTGGAAGCGATTCCGGTTGGCCGCGATTTACTGCTGCTAATGACTGGAGGCGTTTCCCATATCGGAGCGGCGTCCACCGCTTATCAAGCAGGGGGAGACATCGAAGTATTGACCTCTGCCGTACCGGGGCATAAAGAACACACCTTAACCGAGGGCTATGCCCGCCGCGCATCCAAGGCGCTTGGTCGAACGGTTACCGTGGTCATGGGAATTCATTACGACAATTTAAGCAAAGAAGAAATTAGGGAGATTGCCAAGAAAACCTCCGAAATGCTGGATCAATATTTACAGGAGCAGCAAGGGAATGGAGTGGATCCCCAATGAAGACAACGGACCAGGCGAAATTTCGCCGCAAAGCGTTGCCCGTGCCTGAAGCCCAGGCGATCGTTCTGTCCTACGCTAAGGAGATCGAATCGGAGATAGTTCCCTTGCCGGAGGCGTTAGGTCGAATTTTGGCGGAGCCGGTAACTGCGCCTCATGCCTATCCCCATTTTCGGCGTTCAGG
>Ga0310833_100845_pt1 | contig 15859 bp, 12 predicted proteins | sample SM_ome_FD_201312 | JGI IMG/M metagenome (GOLD analysis project Ga0310833, IMG submission 201312) | Sorghum-adapted microbial communities enriched on stacked mutant (SM) sorghum from Joint BioEnergy Institute, Emeryville, California... ...
CGAATGGATTGGTCTACTATAACGGGGAGTACCACCTGTTCTATCAACATCATCCCGGCAGCTGTTATTGGGGACCTATGCATTGGGGACATGCGGTCAGCAGGGATCTGATGCATTGGGAGCATCTGCCGATCGCCCTGAAGCCGGATCACCACGGCCTCATATACTCCGGGTGCGCTGTCGTGGATCGGCATGATCATACGGGGTTCTTCCATGGCGGCAGCGGGCTGGTCGCGATCTTCACGCATTCCTCCGAGGATCAGGCCACGGGAAGGAAGAGGCAGGTGCAGAGCCTGGCCTACAGTGCGGACAACGGCAGGACCTGGACGATGTATGAAGGCAATCCCGTTCTGGAGGATGAGCGGTTCGAGGACTTCCGCGATCCCAAGGTGTTCTATCATGACCCGTCCTTCAGCTGGATCATGGTGCTTGCTGCCGGCGATCGGGTGCGGTTGTATCGGTCTCCGAATCTGATCGACTGGACCTTCGCCAGTGAATTCGGCGCAGGGGAAGGCTGGCACACGGGCATATGGGAATGTCCGGATCTGTTCGAGCTCAGAGTGGACGGCAAGGAGGAAGAGACCCGCTGGGTGCTCCTCGTCAGCCTCTATTATGCATCTCCTGAGGGCACCAGGACGCAATATTTTGTCGGACGCTTCGACGGGTATCGCTTCGTGAACGACAACGACCCCGGACTGGTGCTGTGGCTCGATCATGGCAGAGACAATTATGCGGGGGTCACCTGGTCGAATACGGACGATCCCCTCGCGAGCCGGGTCTTCATCGGCTGGATGAGCAACTGGCTGTATGCGCATGACACGCCGACCGAGGCCGAGGGGTGGCGGGGAGCGATGACGCTGCCGAGAAGGCTGACCCTGCGGGAAGGGCCGGAAGGGATCAGGCTCTATCAGGAGCCGGTGGATGAGGTGCGGCTTTTGCGCGAGTCCGTGTATGGCGCTGGTGATCTGCGCGTCGCTCAAGGCGACAATCCACTGGCCGGTGTGCGCGGCGATACGCTGGAGATCGATGCGGTGCTGGAGCTCGGGGATGCCCGCGAATTCGGCTTCAAGGTCAGGGTGTCGGAGGACAGGGGGACGATCATCGGCTATGATGCGGAGAGACAGGTGCTGTATGTGGACCGGCGAAAGTCGGGGCAGGTGGACTTTCATAAAGGCTTCCCCTGCCGACAGGAGGCGCCCCTGCACCCGGAGCAGCAGCGGATCAGGCTGCGCATCTTCATCGACCGTTCGTCGGTTGAAGTGTTTGCCAACGGGGGGCAGGTGGCGATGACCCATCTGTTCTTCCCCGGCGATCAGAGCCAGGGTCTGGAGCTGTTCTCGGCGGGAGGGGATGTGAAGGTGGTGTCGCTGGACGTGTATGCCATTCGTTCGATCTATGAGGGGTTGGAGCCGGCTTCCTGATCCGATTATTCCGATTATTCTGATCCGATCTGTTGAAAGCTTCCAGATGCACATCCTCAGTCGTGGATGGGTTCCAAAGACACAAGACACAGGACAGTCGCGGATGCTTCCAGAGACACATCCTCAGTCTTCACCTGATGATGGGACTAATCAGGACCATCAGGAACTGAAGGCCGCGCTGAGACCAGCCTTCCGCCGTAACGGAACGTCGATCCGCTCTTGGTGGCCAAACAGCCATTTCCTCAAGGCTAACGGAACGTCAGTGCGTTATTGGATGAAGTTGGCTGATTTTCTCGCCCGAGATGGTTCCATAACGAATCCACGTTCCGTTATCGTCAGACCATCCGAAAAAAATGGACGGGAAACCGGTTGGCTTCCCGTCCACTTGCATTTCCAGGGACTTTATGGGCAGTCCCTTGGGTTATTGGATGATGCGCACGCCGCCCTCAGGCAGAGCGGTGTAATCGTGCGCTTGCGTGGCTTCTTTGTCGAAAGTTGACAGTCGAAGACTCCCCCTCGCCCCCCCTCTATTTTCCAGACCGACAGGCTTCATATTTTGCAGCGGAATCGTCCCCAACACCGTCTAATAGGGCGGAGGTGGTTAAGCAGTGGGGCTGGCCGGCCGCAAATGGAGACATTATCCCGAAGAACCGTCCTCTGCGCTGGAAGAGCTGATGAATGATTATGGCCAGGATCTGTTGCGCACGGCGTACTTCTACCTCGGCGACAGGCATCTGGCGGAGGATGTATGCCAGGAGGTGTTCCTGCGCGTCTACCGCAAGTGGTCGACGTTTCGCGGTGAGAGCAGCGTAAAGACCTGGCTCATGACCATCACGATCAACCTGTGCCGTGACAAGCTCGGCATGAAGTCGAACCGCGAGGAGCCGGTGGATCCAGTCCTGCTGAAGCAGGCGAGTCAGTCGCGGAGCGCCGAGGATGAGATGCTGCGACGCTTGAGCCGCACGACCATCCTGAAGCATGTGATGAAGCTTCCGGCACAGTACCATGAGGTTCTGTACCTTTACTACTACCTGGAGATGTCAACCAGAGAGATCGCACAATTGACAGACTCTCCCGAAGGCACTGTTCGGGCCAGACTTCACCGGGCTCGAGAGCTGCTGAGTGACTGCCTGCAAGAGGAGGGATGGCACAGATGACCGACGACCAACACCTGAGACGAAAATTCCGCGAGGAAGCAGACGACAGCCTGTTCCTGGAGATCCGATTCGACGAGCGGTTAAAGGAAAGCATTCGGGCCAGGGTGCAAGCCGAGGATGACCGGATGAGGAAGGGCGTGCGTTCGCCCGTGAAGACATTGGTGACGACTGAGTCACGGCAGGACGGGACCTGGGCCGCCAGAATCGGCACGCCGGAGTCCGGGGCGGCGGATGCGCCGCGCAGCGACAGGCGGAAGTCGCTTCGCCGCCGCTGGGCTTACGGCCTGGGGACCGTCGCCTCGCTCGTCATCGTCGCCGCGCTGACCTTCACGCCGTGGATGGATGGAGACGACACCGGAGGCGCGATGACCGCCCAGCCGGGAGAGATGATGATCGGGAGCGGCGCGGAAAGCGCAGCAGCCGCCCAGGAGGCGGGGGATCCGCTGTCGGCAACGGAAAGCGGCGCTTTCGAGGTCATGAGCGGCGCAGCGACAGGCCCCTCAGCGGATCCGGATGGCGAGACGGCGGTGCAGGTCCTGTCCGGGCCGGAGGAGGCCGCGGCATGGTTCGGTGAACCGCTGCCTCTGCCCTCCTATGTGCCCGAAGGCTACAGGCTGGAACGCGTGTCCGCTGCTCACGAGGCCGCGCAGGAGAGCATGAGCGGAACGGGGCAGCAGATCGAACCGACCGAAGCGCTTGCGGATGCCATGCATATCCTGTACGTCTCGGATAACGGCGACAGCTATGAGCTGACGATCCGCAGGCCAGGCCATGGCCAGGCGACCGGCGGCACGTGGAGCGGCGAGAAGGTCGAACTGGATGGCGCTACCGGATATTGGCAGCCGGGGTCTGGCAGCTTGCGCTGGATGATGGGACATCTGGAATATCAGTTGACAGGCTCATTGGACAGGGACGAGATGATCCGCGTCGCGGCATCCGTCGACAGATAACAGCTTGAGATGACAGCTTGTGTATGGCATGACCAACTGGCCACAACGAGGATAGATACAGCCGATCGAACAACCAACAAACAATCAACATACTGGAGGGTATTCCTATGAAAAACGACATGAATCTGAAAACGAAAATCGCCAGGGGCGTACTGGCGGGAACCTGCTTCGCCCTGCTCAGCGCAGGTTCCGTATATGCCGCTGAAACCGAAGAGGTCAGGATCCTGCCCGCTTACTCCCCTGAATCCGTCATCCTGAATATGGCGCCCTCGTCCATTCCACCGGCTCCGGCGACGAACGGCGCTGCCGTGTCTTACCTCGCCGAACCAGCCATATCTGCGGAAGATGCGGCGCTCAGAGACAAGCATCAGGAGATCGACGACTATATCTTTAATCAGGGTGGACTCGAGAAGTTCCAGGATGCGGGCTTCATCGTCACGCATACCGGTCCGGTGAACGGCGTGATCGAGATCGGCATCCTGCCATACAGCGAGAGCCATGCGGCTGAGCTGTACGCCCTGTTCGGGGATGAGCAGGTGCGCGTCGTGGAAGGCATGCAGGCTATGCCGCTCATGGCGTCGGATGATGGCGCGGCCTCGCCGGCCGTCGATGGAGACGATGGCATCTTCACGACCCTCGTCGTGGGCGGTCCGGAGCCGGGCGAAGGAGAGGTGGCGATCACCACGGTCGGACCGGATACGCCGGTATCCTCGGACGATGTCAGCACCGGGGCCATCCCGGACGGGCAAGAGGTTCCGGCGGTGCCGGAGGGCGGCAACCAGGCGGCGGAGGCTGCACCGATCTCCGCTCCGCTCGACCTCAGCGACAGCGGCGTGAAGCAGGCTTCATCGCCGTGGCTGTGGGCCGCAGGCGCGGCGGCTGTGCTGGCTGCGGCAGCGCTGATCGTCCGCAAGGTGTTCGCGATCCGAAAATCTTAATTAAAAGGATGGCATAAAGAAAACACCTCCAGGGAACCCTGAGCCAGGGTCACCCCTGGAGGTGTTTGGTTTGTGGCTATGCCCGGATGAGCGGAAGGATGCCTGCGTAGATCGAGATGATGTCGGGAAGCGGCATGCGCACGAGACCGCTCGAGGAGGGAACGACGTAGTCGATGACGCCTTCGATGACGCTGTGCGGCTGCCTGCCCCAGTCGATGTCCCTCCTCCCGCTCAGCTCCTCGTAGACGCCCTTGCCGACATAGCACGCCACCTGTGGTCGGAAGCGGGTGAGCTTGCCTAGGAGCAGACGCGCCCCTTCCTCGTATTCCTGTTTCGTGATCTCTGCCGCCGTTTTCGTGGGGCGGGCGACGATGTTGGTGAAGCCGATGCCCAGCTTCAGGAGATCCTGATCTTCCTCCGGCCTGTAGCGACGGTCCGTGATACCAGCCTCGTGAATGATCTTCCAGAAGCGGTTGCTCGGGTTGGCGTAATGATGCCCGGTCTCGGAGGAGCGGATGCTCGGATTGTACCCGACGAACAGCAGTCGAAGGTTCGGCGCGAGATGGTCGGGGATGGGACGCAGGGGAACATTCATGGGACGTAGGCACTCCTTTGTCCAGATCTATATCCAGTATACAAAAAGGCCAGACGCGTGATAAGCATGCGCCTGACCTTCGGGGTATCGGTTGTTGGATATGGTGTTCAGACGTGCTGCTTGCGCGCGGAGAGCCTTCCCTGTTCGATCCAGTATTGGGCTCTCTCGATATCGGCCTGCGAAGCCTCCGGCACGTCCTGCAGGGTATATTCTATGCCAAGCTTCTCCCATTTATACACGCCCATGCGGTGGTATGGGAGGATCTCCAGTTTCTCGACGTTGGGCATCCGCTCGATAAATTCGCCGAGTCGGATCAGGTTGTCCTCCGAATCGGTAAGCCCAGGCACAAGTACGAAACGGATCCAGACCGGCTTGTTCAACTCCGTCAGGTAACGGGCGAAGCGATGGATGCGTTCGTTGGACTGGGTAGTGAGCGCTTCGTGTCTGAGGGGATCCATCTCCTTCAGGTCCAGCAGCACGAGGTCCGTCACCTTGAGCAGCTCAGCGGCGTGCGCGGGCTCGCAGAAGCCCGAGCTGTCCAGCGCCGTATGCAGGTTCCAGCGCTCACGAACCTCCCGGAACAGCTCCGCGACGAACGGCGCCTGCACCGTCGGCTCTCCTCCGGATACCGTGATCCCGCCGCCAGACATTTGATAGTACGAGACATAAGGCTCGATCTCCTTCAGGATGTCGTCCACGGTCATCTCCTGGCCATCATGATTGTTCCAGGTGTCCGGATTGTGGCAGTAACGACAGCGCAACAGGCACCCTTGCATGAACAGGACGAAACGAATGCCCGGACCATCGATCGTGCCGAAGGTCTCCAGAGAATGGATCCTTCCGATTCTGTCTGTCATATGGCTTCACTCCCCTCTTCTGTCTATAGGATATAGAACGGGCAGATGCTGTTGCAAGCATCTGCCCGCCAGTTCTTGCGCGGTCAGCTCCGCTGGCATGATCGCGTCCGACGGCCATGCCTGGTGCCGATCGGTCCGGACATTCCACTGCTGCCGCTTGTGGTCATATCGGTCAGTTGCTGTCTCTATCTTATCACATCTTCTCGTGGAAGGTGCGGTTGATCACTTCAAGCTGTTGCTCGCGCGTCAGCTTGATGAAGTTGACCGCATATCCCGATACGCGAACCGTCAGCTGCGGATATTGCTCCGGATGCTCCATCGCGTCGAGCAGCTGCTCGCGATTGAAGACGTTGACGTTCAGGTGGTGCGCCTTGCGCGACATGTAACCGTCGAGCATCGAGGTCAGGTTGCGGATGCGATCCTGAGGCTCGCGGCCGAGCGCCTTCGGCACGATCGAGAAGGTGTTCGAGATGCCGTCGAGGCTGTGCTCGTAAGGCAGCTTGGCGACCGAGCCGAGCGAGGCGAGCGCGCCCTTGCGATCGCGGCCGTGCATCGGGTTGGCGCCTGGGGCGAACGGTTCGCCTGCCTTGCGTCCGTCCGGCGTGGTGCCGGTCTTCTTGCCGTACACGACGTTCGAGGTGATCGTCAGGACCGACATCGTCGGGATCGCGCCGCGGTACGTGTGATGCTTGCGCAGCTTGTTCATGAACCTCTCCATGATCTCGATGGCGATGTTGTCGACGCGATCGTCGTTGTTGCCGAATTGCGGGTATTCGCCTTCGATGCGGAAGTCGACGGCGATGCCTTGCTCGTTGCGGATCGGATACACCTTCGCGTGCTTGATGGCGCTCAGCGAGTCGGCGACGACCGACAGTCCGGCGATGCCGCAGGCCATGGTGCGGATGATCTCGCGATCATGCAGCGCCATCTCGATCCGTTCGTAGCAGTATTTGTCGTGCATGTAGTGGATGATGTTCAGCGTGTTGATGTACAGCTTGGCCAGCCATTCCATCGTCTGATCGAAGCGGTGCATGACCTCGTCGTAGTCGAGCACCTCCGACGTGATGCGCGGCGTCTCCGGTCCGACCTGCAGGCCCAGCTTCTCGTCCACGCCGCCGTTGATCGCGTAGAGCAGCGCCTTCGCCAGGTTCGCCCGCGCGCCGAAGAACTGCATCTGCTTGCCGATGCGCATCGCCGATACGCAGCAGGCGATGCCGTAGTCGTCGCCGTAGTATGGACGCATCAGGTCGTCGTTTTCGTACTGCACGGCGCTTGTCTCGATCGATACCTTCGCGCAGTATTTCTTGAAGGCATCCGGCAGATTCACCGACCAGAGCACCGTCAGGTTCGGTTCCGGAGCCGGTCCCAGATTGTACAGCGTGTGCAGGAAGCGGAACGAGTTGCGCGTGACGCGAGTCCGGCCGTCAAGCCCCATGCCGCCGATCGCTTCGGTTACCCAGGTCGGGTCGCCGCTGAACAGCTCGTTGTAGTCCGGCGTGCGGAGGAATTTGACGATGCGCAGCTTCATGACGAAATGATCCACCAGCTCTTGCGCCTCTTCCTCGGTGATCGTGCCTTCGTCGAGGTCGCGCTGGATGTAGATGTCGAGGAAGCTCGACACGCGGCCCAGGCTCATCGCGGCGCCGTTCTGTTCCTTGATCGCCGCGAGATAGGCGAAGTACAGCCATTGGAACGCCTCTTGCGCGTTGGTCGCCGGTTTCGAGATGTCGAAGCCGTGGTCGGCTGCCATCTGCTTGAGTTCCTGCAGGGCGCGGATTTGCTCCGAGAGCTCCTCGCGGCTGCGGATGACGTCTTCGGTCATCACGTCAACTTCCAGCTGCCTGGCTTCCAGCTTCTTCTGTTCGATCAGGAAATCGACGCCATACAGGGCCACCCTGCGGTAATCGCCGATGATCCGGCCGCGGCCGTATGCGTCAGGCAGGCCGGTGATGATGCCGGCTTTGCGCGCCATCCGCATCTCAGGCGTATACGCGTCAAATACACCCTGGTTGTGCGTCTTGCGGATCTCTGTGAAGATGCGGACGATCTCTTCCGGCAGCTCGAAGCCGTAAGCCTTGCAGGCGTCCTGCATCATGCGGATGCCGCCGAACGGCTGGATCGCGCGCTTGAACGGCTCATCGGTTTGCAGACCGACGATCTTCTCCTTGTCCTTGTCGAGATAGCCCGGTTTGTGCGAGGTGATCGTCGACACCGTGTTGACGTCCACGTCGAGAACGCCGCCGTTCTCCCGCTCTCTCCTGGACAGCTCCTGGATGATCTTCCACAGTGCCTTGGTAGCTTCTGTCGGACCGGCCAGGAAAGATTCATCACCGTGGTACGGTGTGATGTTGTTCGTGATGAAGTCGTTGACGTCGACACGCTGTGTCCATTTGCCGACACGGAACCTTCTCCATGGATCCCGATTTGATGTGTTCTGAGCAGTTTGCATTTGAATCGCCATGTTCGGCACCTCCTACTCTTTATATCTGAAGTATAAAACAACCGGAGACACGCAAATGTGAAAAAAATCACAAATTGGGCTGATAAATTTGACAATGTGATGAAATTCACAATATTGGGGTCAAGGTGTGAATTTGTTGTGAATTTTTTGCAGAAATTGGTCGTTTGAGACTGGGGGTTGGTGTTTTTTGCCGACTTTTCGGGCTGCCGCGTGGTGTGTTGCCTGCTGCGGCATTTCGTCGAAATCGCCGAACCGCGTTGATGGCAGTCTTATCCCCTCCGCTCCCGCTCTGCCCAAATGTAGCATTGTGATGAATTTCACGCTGTTTGTGATGAATTTCACTGCAAAAATTTGCATATTGGAGTATGATTGGGATATTACACAATGCAGGAGGATGATAGGCATGACGGTTGAACAGCATCTGAATCAATTGATCGCCAACTGGTCCGTGTTGTATGTCAAATTGCACCATTATCACTGGTATGTGAAAGGAGCGCAATTTTTCACCCTGCATGAGAAGTTTGAAGAGCTGTATGAAGAAGCGGCGAAGCATGTCGACGAGCTGGCGGAACGACTGCTGGCGATCGGCGGCAAGCCTTATTCGAGGATGAAGGAGTACCTGGAGCATGCGACGATCCGGGAAGCGGATGGCGAAGAGACGGCTGAAGCGATGGTGAAACGCCTGATCAACGATTATATGCTCATGGTCGAGGAAGCAAGGCAGGCGAAGGCGGCAGCGGAGGAAGCGAATGACGAAGCGACCGCAGACATGCTGCTGGATATTCAAACGGCGCTGGAGAAGCATCTGTGGATGCTGAGTGCATTTCTCGGCTGAGGTTGCGGCGCTGGATCTGGACGGGACAAGCCCTGGTGCGAGGGGCTTGTCCCGTTTCGCGTTTGTCGGGCGCAGCTTACGGGGGCGAACGCCTGGTGGGAGCTGAGAGACGAAAAACTCGTGTCTCAGGGTGCTTACGATCGCCCGGAAGGGCTGACGATGTCAGTCGGAGCGGACGAAGCCGATTAGGTGTACGAGATTCGTACAACTCCGCTCAGAAAGGCAGATCGTTGAAGTTTCGGTTGTTTTTAGCGCGGACTGATCGTATAATAACTTGTATACAAGTATACCAGAAGGCCGACATGCATATCTTCTGAAGAGGTGGTGAAAGACTGTGGCGGATCGAAGGCTGAAGCTGCCGGAGCGCAGATCGCTCGGCGATCAGATCTATGAATTGCTGCGGGATGATATCGTCTATATCCGGCTCGAGCCCGGCGCGATGATCTATGAGAATGAGATCGCGGAAAGGCTGGGCGTCAGTCGGACGCCGGTGCGCGAGGCCTTCCGCCTGCTGGCCAATGAACAGCTGATCGTCATCGAGCCGCAGCGTGGGACGAGGGTCGCCCCGATCTCCGCGAGCAAGGTGACGGAAGCATGGTTCGTGCGCGAGAGGCTGGAGATAGGGGCGTTCCGTCTGGCTGCCACGAGATGGACTGAAGCGGTCGAAGCGCAGTACGACAGGCGGCTGGACAGCCTGCTGAAGCATCAGGCGGAGGCGGCACGCGAACGCGATGCCCTGCGCCTGCTGAAGCTGGATGAAGAGATGCACAGGCTGATCATCGAGATCACGGGCAATCAGACGCTGCTTCAGGTGGTGATGCAGATGAGGGCGCATATCAATCGCGTTCGATATCTGGCGCTGACCATCTCGGGGGCGGAAAGGCTCGAACGCATCGTGTCCGAGCATCGGGAGATCCTTCAGGCGATCCGCAAGGGGGATGCTGTCCGCACGGAGCAACTGCTCGAATCCCATCTCAGCAAGCTGAATGATGAACTCCCTGAGATTCGGGCGCGATACGGGAAGTATTTCGCAGATTAGCGGCGGTGTGATGGGCCAAACAAGAGGGTGAATGCGAATCACAGGTTGCTCTGCAGCAACATCCGGTGATCAGCAGCAACAACCGAAGGCCACGCAGCAACATCCGGTGATCAGCAGCAACAACCGAAGGCCATGCAGCAACATTTGATGGATAAGCACCCGCATCAACCTGGATCAACGACCGACCGCTGCACAAGATCGGATATTCATATAGAGGAGTGAGACGGATGAGGATGGTGTTCCGGTGGTTCGGTACCGGGAACGATACGGTGAGTCTCAGGCAGATCAGACAGATCCCCGGAGTGGAAGGTATCGTCTGGGCGCTGCATGATCTGCCTCCAGGAGAAGTGTGGCCGCTCGACAGGATCCTGGAAGTGAAGAGAGAAGCGGACGAGTACGGATTCCATCTGGATGTCGTGGAGAGCGTGAATATCCACGATGATATCAAGCTGGGATTGCCCTCGCGTGATACCTATATCGAGCATTATCAGCGGACGATCGAGAATCTGGCGCAGGTCGGGGTGAAGACGATCTGCTACAATTTCATGCCGGTATTCGACTGGGTACGAACCGAGCTGCACCGGCAACTGCCTGACGGCTCAACCGCCATGTTCTACGAGAAGGCGATCATCGACCGGATCGATCCACGGGAGCTGATCGGCACGATCAACGAGAATCCGGATCTGACGATGCCCGGCTGGGAGCCGGAGCGGCTGGCGCGCCTGTCCGAGCTGTTCGATGCCTACGAGGGCATGACGAAGGAACGGCTGCGCGAGAACCTGCGTTATTTCCTGGAGGCGATCGTCCCCGTGGCGGAACGGCATGGCATCCGGATGGCGATCCACCCCGATGATCCGCCATGGCCGATCTTCGGGTTGCCGCGCATCGTCAGCACGCAAGAGGACATCAGGCACATCCTCGAGATGGTGGACAGCCCAGCGAACGGCCTGACGTTGTGCACAGGATCGCTGTCCGCCGATCCGGCGAATGATGTGATCGGCATGATCCGGGAATTCGCTGATCGCATCCCGTTCGTCCATATACGCAACATTCGCCGGTTCGACAATGGCGATTTCATCGAAACATCCCACCGCGTAACCGACGGCTCGGTCGACATACCGGGCGTCGTGAAGGCGCTGCATGAAGCGGGTTTCCTCGGCTATGCCAGACCGGATCATGGCCGGCAGATCTGGGATGAAGCGTGCCGTCCAGGCTACGGACTGTATGACAGGGCGCTCGGCATCATGTATCTGTGGGGCCTGTGGGATTCGTTGCAGCATCGCGCGTGACCGTGGGAGATCGATGGTGCAAAGGAAGTGTGTGGCAGGGGTGGATTTCATTTGAATCATATAAGCATGTAAAAGGAGTGATCATCCATGATCCCCATCCATGAAAATCTGAGGGGCAAATCAGCCGTCATCACCGGCGGGGGAGGCGTACTGTGCGGAGCGATGGCGCGTGAGCTGGGAAGGCATGGCGTGCGCGTGGCGATCCTCAACCGCACGCTGGAGAAGGGGGAAGCGGTCGCAAGTTCCATCCGCGAGAACGGCGGCGAGGCGATCGCCATAGCCTGCAACGTGCTGGACATCGAAGACGTGAGGCGCGCGGAAGCGACCGTAGCCAGGCAGTTCGGCGGCTGCGACATCCTGATCAACGGCGCTGGCGGCAACCATCCGAAGGCAAGCACCAGCGAGGAAATCTTCCGCCCCGAGCATCTGGCGGATCCGCTTGTGCAGACGTTCTTCGATCTGGATATGGGCAGTGTCGGGGATGTGTTCGATCTGAACCTGCTGGGCACATTGATCCCGACGCAGGTGTTTGCCAAGGGGATGGTCGGCAGGCCGGATGCGACGATCATCAATATCTCCTCGATGAGCGCCTATTCGCCGATGACGAAGGTCTTCGCCTACAGCGCTGCCAAGGCTGCGGTGAACAATGTCACCCAGTGGCTGGCCGTGCATTTCGCGGAGGCGGGGATTCGCGTCAATGCGATCGCGCCGGGATTTTTCCTGACGGAGCAGAATCGCGCGCTGCTGACGAATCCCGACGGATCGCTGACGAAGCGCTCGGAGAAGATCATCAGCCATACGCCGATGCGGCGGTTCGGCCAGCCGGAGGACCTGCTGGGCACCTTGATCTGGCTCGCCGACGCGAGCATGTCCGGGTTCGTGACGGGCGTTACCGTGCCGGTCGATGGCGGGTTCCAGGCTTACTCCGGTGTGTAATGGAAGCGATAATCGATAAGGGGATGCAGACGCATCCCCTTATCGATTATCGATGTGCGGATTATGGCGCGATCTCCTGCAGGCTGGCTTCCGCCGCTTGCTGTTGCTGCAACAGCTGGGTGATGATGAGATCGACCGGCTGAAGCATCAGCTGATGATAAAGTGCGGCTGCTTCCTGACGGGTGAGCGTTGCCCTGGAGCGGAAGTTAAAGGCGCCGGTGTCGGTCATCGTCACTTCCGGTCCATGGAGGCCGAGTCCGACCATCATCTTGACCGCATCTGCCGCCCATGCATCCGCATGGTCAGTCACTTCGATCGCATCGAAGACTTCAAGCGGATATTGCAATTGATAGATGTTCCAGATCATGACGGCAGCTTCCTGACGAGTCGCCGGACGGTCAGGCTGGAACCGGCCCTTGCCGTCTCCCTTGACCATGCCCATCTGGTAGGCCAGCTGGATGTATGCGGCGTAAGGGTGATCGGCGATGTCGGAGAATGCCAGCTCGGTATCGGTCAGCTGGACGTCGGTGAGTCCGCTGATCGCCAGCAGCCAGTAGACGAGCTCCGCGCGCGTCACCGTCTGCTCAGGGCCGAACATGGCAGACGCATCATTGTCATAGAAGCCAAGCGTTTGCATCGCGTAGATATATGGCGCGTACACGTTGTCGGGGCCGACATCCGCGAATCCAACCGGCTGTACCCCTTGTTGGGCGTAACCGAGCGGATTCAGATAAGGCTCTTTCATATAAGCCCGGTTCGTTGCTTCGTCGAAAGTGAAGGCGGTATAACGGTTCGCGATCTGATCGACGAACAGATCGTCATCGACCTGCGTCAATACGCGCGGTCCCAGGAAAGCGTCGCTGATCACCAGGCTGCCGTCTCCGGCCACATCGATCTTCGAGATCAAGGTGGCCAGGCGAAGATCGCGGTAGTAGCCGGCCAGCTTCGCAATCTCTGCCGCGGATTGGGGCTCGTAGGCCTCCAGTGCGGCCGGTGCGGCGTATTGAGGGAAGAAGGTGCTCATGAACTGCGCATAGAACAGTTCGCGCAGCCCGCCTTGCATCAGATTGTAGGTCAGGAATACGCCGACATCCTGCTCAGGGATGAACATGAGCAACGAGCTGTTGCCTGGCAGGTCGCCGGCCTTCGTGATGACCGCCTCCGAGCTTCCCGCGAGCGGCAGCTGTGACGCGGCCTCAAAGCCATATGTCGTGTTCGGCAACAGCGGGTGAATCGCCGAGCGGTATACGCTCATCTCCTTCACCGATTCCTCGCTGAGGATGCGCGCCTCCCCAAGCGCGCCGCCATTCAGGTAGGCGAGCATGAATTTCTCCATGTCCTGGACGGTGGACACCATCCCGCCATGCGGCATGATCGTCGGGCTGAACACATACGGTTCGATCGGCTGAAGCGTTGCATCATAACCGGTAATCAGTCGTTCCAGCAGATCGCCCTGCAACAGGTAGCTGCTGCTCGTCATGCCGAGCGGGGCAAAGACATGCTCCTGGATGTAATCCTCGTAAGGCATGCCGCTGACCTGTTGCACGATCAGACCGAGCAGCAGGTATCCGAAGTTATCATACATATAGGCGGTACCCGGCTCGCGCACAACAGGCGGCAGATGCTGCCGGACATAATCCTCGATCGACACATACAGATCCCGGTCCGTATGCAGATCTGTGGTCAACGGGTCACGAACCTGAAGTCCGCTCTGGTGCGTCAGCAGATCAGCGACTGTGATCGGGGTGTCGAACGGATTATCCAGCTCCAGGTCTGGCAGGTATGTAAGAATATCCGCGTTCAGGTCGATCTTGCCCTGCTCGACAAGCTGCATGATCGCCAGCGCCGTAAAGGTCTTGGAGACGGATGCCACGCGGAATACGGTCTGCGAAGGATCGACCGGCTCGCCCGACTCAGCGTCGGCATAACCGTAACCGCGCTCAGCGATGACCTCGCCATCCTTCACGATGGCAATGGCCGCTCCTACGTAGAGCTGCCGGGTGTATTCCGACGAGAAGAATTCATCCAGGAATGCCGCTGCCGTCTCTTCATTCAGAGGAATTCCTTGCAGTGTCTCCTCGTCCGCGAACGCCTGGACAGCGCTGGACAGGACCAGGGCGCTGACCAGCATCATGGAGAACAGGATGCGAACGATACGACGATGGACTTGGTGTTTGACTGTAAGTATAAGATTCCCCTCCCAACTTGGTCTGTGTCGTCAGTGACGGGTGACCACACAGAGCCATGATGTTTTGCCATTGTTGGCAAGTATTTATACGTGTGAGGGCGTACGGTTTCATAATGGTGGAAGTTTTTCTTGGCCGCAAACCGGGCTGGAAACAGGCGCGGCAGTTGTTGCCTGGCGGGATCTTGGCAGGGTGGCAGAGCCTCGTGCTGACCGTTCCCATCCGATGACGAGCAACGATCGATAGAAATGCAGCTATTGCGCATTGTGGTAAAATGTGATGGACGATCTCAAAATTATTCTGGAACGTCAGTATTTTTGTATGATATATAGAATTTGTCCGTACCTGCTGGGTAACAGGTTCAGGCGCGTTCCGGAGAACGACGGCTTCGCTCGATGAATACATTGGATGTAGATGTATGGAGCGGTTTGTTCACAAACCCGGGCGTGGGATGTCCGGGAACATTGGCTGCAGATGTGTGAGGTCGGTTTGATCAGGGGCTTGGGTGATTGTCCGGGAACATTGGCTGCAGATGTGTGAGGTTGGTTTGTTCAGGAGCCTGTGTGGGTTGCCCGGGAATATCGGTTGCAGATGTGTGAGGTCGGTTTGTTCAGGGGCTTGGGTGAAGAGGTCCGGGAATATCGGCTACGGATGCATGGGATCGGTGATGATATTTGGGAAAGGGGAGGACAGCGGTTATGATCGATATTCATTGTCATATTTTGAGCGGTCTGGATGATGGAGCAAGCGATTTGCAGGAGTCTGTGGCGATGGCCAAGTTGGCTTATAAGGATGGAATCAGGCATATCATTGCCACACCGCATTTTACGGAGTCGATTATGTCCAGGGCTGAGACACGGATGGAGAAAATCGAGGAGCTCAGGCAGGCGCTGAAGCGGGCCAGGATCAACGTGGCGATCACTCCGGGCAATGAGGTCAGGATCGAGAGCGCGGAATTTGTCTATGATCACGAAGCGGCGGGAAGCTATCATTACCTGACCCCGGACAAACGGTTCATCCTGCTGGAGCAGAGGTGGTCGGCCTTCAATGAACGGACGGAGGAGATCTGTCGGTGGTTTCTGTCTAGGGGCACGACGCCGATCCTGGCGCATCCGGAGAGGCATGTCTTCTTCCGCGAGCGTCCGGAACTGTTACATCAATTGCTGGATCTCGGCGTCTGGACGCAGGTGACGGT
>Ga0310833_100858_pt1 | contig 15544 bp, 11 predicted proteins | sample SM_ome_FD_201312 | JGI IMG/M metagenome (GOLD analysis project Ga0310833, IMG submission 201312) | Sorghum-adapted microbial communities enriched on stacked mutant (SM) sorghum from Joint BioEnergy Institute, Emeryville, California... ...
AAAAATTGCATTAAAGGAAATTGCTTAAAAACGGGATGCTGAAATATTTAGGGATTGTGAACATGAATCAACTTTGAGAAAGTTTTTTCTGAAATATACTATAAACGATACTTATATTTGGATAGGCGATGTTCTAGGTGAGATCTGTATGCATCTTCAATTCAAACTTGTTTATGCAATTATATCGATGAATGGAACGATGGAAATCGATACAGTGAATGGCATTCTTAAATTCAATACATGCCAATAGTGACATTGTGACACAGTATTAAAAATTCTAAAAAGCAAATAGTATCATTTTTTGAGGAGCGTTAAGAAATGTTTACAGTTGACAAAAGAAAATCAGGTGAGAATAATAAAAATTATTCTTATAGAGTTATTAAGGATGCAATTATGTTTTTGGAATTAAAGCCAGGGCAGGCAATCAGTGAAGTCGAATTGGCAGAGAAATTAAAAATTTCAAGAACGCCAATCAGAGAAGTATTGACGCAATTAAAGGAAGAAAATCTGATAGATGTCATTCCTCAAGTAGGGACATATGTAACGAAGTTAAACCCTCAACTCATAGAAGAAGCAGCCTTTATGCGCTTTATATTAGAAAGAGAAATTATCAAGATGTCTTGCGAAGCTTTTCCTGATGAATACCTGCAAAAATTAAAAAGAAATTTGATGTTACAAGACTTATTAATCAATCAAGAAAGCAACGAAAGGGAATTCCATCGTTTAGACACAGAGTTCCATAAAATTATTTTTCAGGCTAATAGTAAGGAACATATTTGGGAAGCTATTGCAAGATTGAGTACACATTATAATCGCATAAGATTGATTTCGGAATTGCAATTCGGTTTTAGTCATGTGATTGAAGAACACCATGAAATTGTCCGTATTATTGAATCGCATGAAGTAAATCAGGCTGATAAAATTGTCCGGAAACATATTCTTGAACCAACAAAGAAATGGAAAAAATTAATTACAGAGGATAGTCCGTTTTATGATTATTTTGATATAAATGAAAGATCTTTATATTAGCAAACGAATATAATGGCTCGGGAACAAAAGAAATTTGTGCTTAGTAACCTCCAAACGGTGGGTAGAGAGGAATCTCCGTTCAACATCTTAAACCATTCATATCAAAAAAGTTGTTTTAAGAAAAAAGTAGTCAATTTTACAAATTTGTCATTGTTTATATAAAAATATAGTAGATATTACATATTTGATATGCTAGTATGTTAGTGTACAAATTTATTAATACCTATTATGCAGTAAAAGTTATTGTAAAATTTAATGCAATATAACAAAATGCTAAAGTCTTAAATGAGTCATGTTAGGATTAAAGTCGTTTCAAACGGAGAGCCTGTCTTTGGATCGTTAAAAGCTAAACATAAAAAAACGCATTTTTAAACATCTTCCTATCTTATTTAATTTCTGTAGATGATGTAAGCCCCTGATAAATCATTCCAGGTCATAGTGGATGAAATCGATTTCTTGTTATATTTTTTGAAATAAATCTTTATTTTACTGGTTTATTATTACAATTTACTATCCCGAAAATATGGGGTCAAAAAAATAAAAAAACGATGTGCCTTCAGCCAATTTACCATTTGGTAAATGTTAGAAAGGGATGGTGGTTATGCGATTGATTCATGGCTTCTATGGTTACTTTATAACCTAAAGATTCCAGTTTCCTTATTGCTTGTTTGGTTACTTGGGTGCGCCTGCGTTCTTCATAGTAATTGGGGCCGAGTTCGTAATATTCTTTTTTCTCTTTCAAAAGGTGATAAACGATGGTCAAGATCCGATGGGCCACGGCAACAGCGGCACGATTGGCTCCTCTTCTTGCCGCGATGTTGTGATACATGCTGGATAAATACGTGTTTTTACTTCGGCTGGAGGCGCGTGCTGCTTCAACAAGGGAACTTCGCAACTTTTGGTTGCCTTTGGTCGTCTTCCCGGACTTTCGTTTCCCGGCACTTATGTGGTTAACCGGAGCCAACCCCGCCCAAGAACAAAGATGGACAGCCGAGGGGAAACGATTCATATCTGTGCCGGTTTCTGCCAATATTTATTCAGCGGTACGCCTTTCCACTCCGGGGATCGTATCCAGCCGCTCAGGTCTTCTTCAAAAGGGTGCATGCGCCTCTTGATTTCTTCGTCGAGTTTTTGAATCAACGTATCCAGTTTATCAATGTGCCGCAATTGAGTTTTTAGCATGAGTTTTTGATGTTCGCCGATTAAACCATGGAGGGGCGCTTGAGTTCATCGTTTTTTCTGTTTCTTTTTTCGAAGGGTCAACGCGGAGAGGGCCTCGGGATCGGTTTCGCCGGCAATGATCGCTTCGATCATGGAACGGGAAGATTTGCCCGTAACATCACTGGCTACCGATGAAAGCTTGATGTTGGCCCCTTCCAGCACCTTTTGGATGTGATTGACTTCCCGTGATCGTTCCTCGATAAGGCTTCTGCGGTAGCGGACGAGTTCCTGCAGTTCCCGTTGTTCACGGGAGGGGATGAAACTGCCTTGGAGCAGGCCGTGTTGGAGCAGGTTGGCGATCTATTCCGCATCTTTGATATCGGTTTTGCGTCCGGGGACGTTTTTGATATGCTTGGCATTGACGACCAGAACTTCCAGGTTTTCCATTTCCAAGAGGTTATAAATGGGTTTACAGCAGGAGCCGGTGCTTTCCATGGCCACATGGGTGCATCCATTTCGGATGATCCAATCGGCCATCTGAACCAAGTCCTCGGTCATGGTGGGGAAGGTTTTTATTTCCTTTCCTTCAGGAGTGAGAACGCAGGCGACGACATTCTTTTTGTGGACATCGAGACCACAGACGTGACTGTAGACGACCTGCATCGCAGATGGACATTCCTTTGTGTCAAAAATGGGAAGGACTGGCGCAACGGCCAAAGAAGGGCCAATCTATCCCGCGTGCTTCCCGAAGGAGCAACAATCTGTGGTACACCTGGCCGTTGGGGTCCGTCTAAGAGTCGGGCAGGCGGCACCAAGGTAAAACGCCCTCCCTTCGCCGGCCTCACTTTGATTATACAAACGACAAGCCATTTTCATCATCTGATGGTGCCGCAAAAGCGGCATGGGGGCTAAGATGGTGGAGTTTTATACGAATATTAATAAAATTTTTTGTACACTGATGAATACATATTGTTAATTGTAAAGAAGTGGGTTTCTAAATTATTCATTTTAGAAAAAATTAGTTTCAAAGGATGTGTCTATAAGCTATGAAAAATTCCATTGGCATATATGGATTGGGCGTAATGGGAGCCAGCATTGCAAAAAATTTGGCAAACCACAAATTTCGGGTGGCAGTCTATAATTATACACCGGATTTGACGGAAAAATTCCTAAATGAATATTCCGGCGATTATGTGGATCCGTATTTTCAATTGGAAAATTTTGTCCATTCATTAGAAAGGCCAAGAAAGATCTTGATTATGGTAACTGCTGGTCCTGTCGTGGATTCGGTCATCAGGTCTTTGGTCCCGTTATTGGATAAAGGCGATATCATAATGGACGGGGGAAATTCTGATTTTCATGACTCCAATCGGAGATATCATAAACTGAGGGAATTAGGGTTCCATTTTTTGAGTATCGGTGTGTCCGGAGGGGAAAAGGGCGCGTTAACCGGACCGTCTTTAATGCCAAGCGGCAGTATGGATGTCTATCAACAAGTGGATCCCATTTTGAAAACCATTTCCGCAAAGGTGAATGGAACGCCTTGTTGCACATATATCGGTCCTGAAGGTGCCGGCCATTATGTCAAAATGATTCATAATGGCATCGAATATGCGGAAATGCAACTGATTGCCGAGGCTTATCATTTCCTTCGCCGAAAACTCGGGCTAAATTTAGAAGAAATCAATCGTTTGTTCAAAGATTGGAATGAAGGAGAATTACACGGTTATTTAATTAAAATTACATCAGAAATTCTTGCCCGGACAGATGATGAAACCGGAAAACCGCTAATCGATATGATTTTGGATCAAGCAGGCCAAAAAGGAACGGGAAAATGGGCCGTCCGTAATGCCTTGGAATTGGGTGTTCCGCTTTCAACCATCGCCGAATCCGTGTTTGCCCGTTTTCTTTCTTCCATGAAACAAGAAAGGGTAAAAGCCAGTAAAGTTTTATGCGGAATCGAATCGGGAAGCGATGAAGGCGACAAGGAAGAAATCATTGAGGACGTCAGAAGGGCTTTATATATGAGTAAAATTTGTGTCTATAGTCAAGGCTTTTCCCAATTGTCTCGCGCATCGGAGGAGTATCGTTGGGGACTGAAATGCGGCGATATAGCAATGATATGGCGGGGAGGCTGCATTCTCCAGTCATCTTTTTTGCAAAAAATAAAAGATGCATACGATCGCAACCCAAATTTGGAAAATTTGCTTCTGGACGATTCTTTTAAAGAAATTGCAGAAACATATCAAACATCCTTAAGAAAGGTTGTCTCCATGGCTGTGCTCGGCGGTATCCCGGTTCCGGCTTTTGCAAGTGCCATCAATTATTATGACAGTTATCGGCAAATCTGATTCAAGCGCAACGGGATTATTTTGGGGCGCATGGGTATGAAAGAATCGATAAAGAGGGTGCTTTTCATACGGATTGGCAGTGAGTCGGGCATTCCAAATATGCAAGTCAACGGCAGATCTCCCTCTTCCATCCCTGGAATAGCAAAAAATAATATCGATAAATGTTGTGAATTACCGTTCAATCATTGATTTTTTATGAAGGGATCATTCGCTGATGAAAATGGGCAAATATTATATCGGTGTGGATATCGGAACAACCAGTACAAAAACCGTGATATACGGAGAAAATGCTGAAATTATTAGTACCCACCATGTGGAATATCCTCTTTACAGCCCAGTCCCGGAATTTGCTGAACAAGACCCGGAAGAAATATTTTGGGCGGTCGTAAACTCCATAAAAGGAGCCATCGACAAAGAAAAGATTCCCGGAAAAAATATTGAATTCGTTTCCCTTAGTGCGGCCATGCACAGTTTGATGGCTGTTGATCGCCATGGAATTCCAATGACAAAATGCATCATTTGGGCGGATCAGAGAGCTGCCAAATGGGCGGAGAAAGTAAAAGGGGAACGGTTGGACAGGGAATTATATGAGAGAACCGGAACGCCAATCCATCCGATGACACCATTGGCAAAAATCGTCTGGATAAAGGAAGTTCAACCTGCCATTTTTTCCAATACTTACAAATTTATCAGCGTAAAAGAATACATCCTGCATAAATTATTTGGCGTCTATTTGGTCGATTATTCCATCGCTTCTTCAACAGGGTTGTTCAACATTAAAGAATTTACGTGGGATCGGGAGGCCCTATCCGTTGCAGGCATTTCGGAAGAAAGATTGTCTGAGCCTGTTTCGACATCCTATATTCTGAGAGGATTAAAGCAGGAATATGCCATCAAAATCGGTTTATCTCCGGATACCCCTTTTGTGATTGGCGCAAGCGACGGCGTATTGTCCAATTTGGGAGTTAACGCGATACGCCCCGGAGATGTGGCGGTTACAATCGGAACAAGCGGGGCGATTCGTACGGTAACAAACAGACCGGTTACGGATCCCAAAGGTCGAATTTTTTGCTATGTACTTACGGAAAATCAATGGGTGATTGGTGGCCCGGTCAACAACGGTGGAATCGCTTTGCGCTGGTTGAGGGATGTGCTGGAAAATTCATTGAAGGGAATTGCCGGATCCGGTGAAGCCGATTCTTATGGGGTATTGACCCAAATCGCTTCGAAAGCGCAGTCGGGTTCTGATGGGTTGATCTTCATTCCTTATTTAACGGGAGAAAGAGCTCCTCTTTGGAATGCCAATGCAAAAGCTGCTTTTTTTGGGTTGGGGATTCATCATAGAAAAGAACACATCATTCGATCGGTAATGGAAGGGGTCATTTTCAACTTATATGCTGTAATGATGGCGATTCGAGAAATTATCGGGGAACCAAAAACGATCCGTGCGACAGGTGGATTTGCCCGTTCTGACCTATGGCGCCAAATGTTGGCTGACATTTTTAATCTTGAGGTGATTGTGCCGCAAAGTTTTGAAAGTTCCTGCTTAGGCGCCGTGATTCTTGGACTGTACGCCTTCGGGAAAATTCATGATTTTTCTGATGTTTCAAAGTGGATCGGAATTACCTATATCCATAAGCCAATACCGAAAAACGTCAAAATCTATCAAGAACTCATACCGATTTTTTTAAATGTGTCGAAGGCATTAGAGAATGAATATGGGAAAATCCATGAATTTCAGAAAAAGTGGGTTAAATGAAGCTGTCCTAAAAAGTCCGATAGCTCCCCTAAAGATAGACAGATTAAAAAATAAAAATCTGTTCTGTCTTAGGGGGTTTTTATGTCTAATAAATTTTATTCTAGTTAATTTAAATTATGAAATGACCGAGGTTTATAAAAGTGACAGTGAGAGAAAACCATTTCGTTGTAAGATTATGATGCGAGCCATCGTGTCTTTGTGAAACTAACCGTTCTCATTATTGATGAAATGGGGTACTTAAAATTGGACCCGAACAGCGCCCATTACTTATTCAAGTGATCGCCAGTCGGTACGAGCATGCCCTAATAATCCTCACATCCATCCAATAAAAGCTTTAGGGAATGGAGAGAAACCGTGGGTTATTTGGTCGTCGGCAATGTTAGATCGATTGCTGCATCATTCCATGTATTCAACCTAAGGGGGAGAGCTATCGATTACGGGAAGAAAGGCTCCAAGAAGAAAAACAGAATTACCTTAAGGTTCTTCTGAGGAATTTGAAACCGGCGATTTTTGGGAAAAAAATCGGCCTTGGCACTCTAAACACGAAGTCTGGAAGACTTTTGACTAATGAAAACAATTAAATCATAAATAATTGATAATGGAAAAAGAAGGAAGAAAATTTCATTTAAAGATAAATTATTACCCTAGCAACTTAGTGAGAGATTTTTCTAAATTTTACAATCCTTTTGATACCATATATTTTAAAAAATTTAGATAATATCATAGCTTTGTGGGATATTCATTTAGATTGATTCTAAATATGATAATTATGTAAGGGGTTACAAACATAATAGAAGATTTATTCCTACAATCGACGAAGGGAGTGGAAACAAAGTTATAATTAACTTTTTCCAGAATGTATCATTAATTTCTTAACATTCATTAAAAAAATAGGGGGGTTCATGGCTTTGAAAAAATTAGGGCTTTTGTTAGTGAGCTTGTTTTTGATTTCATCCTTGACGGCATGTAATAGTAGTGAAGGTAGTAGTGAGCAAGCTTCAGGTGACGGAGATGTAATAGAACTGACATTGTGGACCGACTGGACGGAAGATCGTCCCGAAAATACTGTTTATAAGAAAATAATTGAGAAATTTAATAAAGAGCATGAAGATATTAAAGTTGTGTTAGAAACTATCCCTCATGATCAATATGAAACTAAATTGAGAACACAAGCTGCCGGAAATCAGCTCCCGGATATGATGCGTGTTTGGCCAGGTGAAAGGACCGCAGTTTTAGTCAATGGTGATGCCTTGTTGCCGCTAAATTCGATTATTGACAATTGGAAAGATATAATTCCGGAAACCATTCTCGATGACTATGCGATAGACGGTAATTACTATGCCATACCATCTAATGTAAGTTTGACCAGCTTAATTTTTTATAACAAAGAGTTGTTACAAAAAGTAGGTTTTGATGAATTTCCGAAAACCTATGATGAATTAAAAGAATTGATTACAGCCTTGAATGATGCAGGCATCACACCTATTTCCTTAGGGAACAAGGCGCTTTGGCCTTTACAATCGGTTTACATTTCAACTATTGCCGACCGATTTACTGGAAGCGATTTCTTACCGAATGTATTGAGCGGAAATGGGACATTTGAAGATGAACATTTCATCAAAGCATTGTCCGTCATAGATGAATTAAACAAGCTGAATGCCTTTAATGAAGACATGAATACCATTGATGAAGCAACAGCAAGAAACGAATTCATTAAAGGAAATGCTGCCATGCACTTTGCCGGTTCTTGGGCAATCGGACCGATTTTGGATGGAATCGAAAATATTGATAATATTGGAGTTGCACCTATTCCTACCTTTAAAGGAGGAAAAGGGGATCCTGCAAAAATCTCTGGTGTTGCCGGCGGAGGTATCGCTGTCAGCAACAGTTTGAGTGAGGAAGAACAAGAAGCGGTGTTTGAATTCTTGAAATTCTATTATAGTGAGGAACTATACAGCAATTTGGTGAGAGCAAATATTATTGTTCCTGTAGAAATCGAATTTGATAGCAATGTCCCGCAAATTTTTCAAGATGCCAATGCCTTTGTGAAAGGAGGGTTGGCGCCGGTTTATGATGCTACCTTGCCAGCTGAAATAACGGATATTATCAATAATGGATTACAATCCATCACCTTAGGTGAGATGACACCAGAGCAATTGGCGAAAGAAATGCAAAATGCTCTGGAATCAAAGCGATAAGTAATAAAAAGAAACAGATCAAATTTTTCGGTTCAGATTTCCATTCACTGGAGATCTGAACCGAACTTTAAAGGAGGACAGTAATGAAAATAAATCGGACAGCAAAGATTGGTATTTTCCTAGGAATATTACCAGCTTTAATTATATATACAGTATTTGCCATTTTACCCATCATTCAATCATTCTTTTATTCGTTAATGGAATGGGATGGGTTTGCCGAAATGAAATTTATCGGATTGGATAATTTTGTTCGGTTATTCAACGATCCAATTTTTTTGAACTCGGTTAAAAATAATATATTTGTAGTGATTGCGTCGATATTTGGACAGGTGCCGATAGCCTTAATTATTGCCATTTTGTTAAACAGGAAATTGAAGGGTGGAAGGATTTTTAGGACCGTTGGCTTTTTGCCTGTCGTATTGTCAACAGTTGTAATATCCGTGACCTGGAGCTTGGTTTATAACTCAAGATATGGATTGATTAATGAACTATTGAGGAATATCGGTTTGGGATTCTTGGCACACAACTGGTTGGGAGATACAAAATGGGCCATGATGTCTGTGTTGATTGTAATTATTTGGCAATTTGTAGGCTTGTATTTAATTATATTTTTGGCTGCATTACAAAATATCCCACAGGAAGTGTTGGAAGCAGCTAAAATCGATGGAGCTCCCGAATGGATGATAACCTGGAAAATAACCATTCCGATGATTTGGGATACGATTCTGGTAGCAGTTATTTTATGTATATCAGGAAGCTTAAAAACTTTTGACCTGATTTACAATATGACCAATGGCGGCCCAGCTCATGCAACAGAAGTGATGGCCATCTATATGTTTAATGAGACTTTTAAAAATTTGAATTATGGTTATGGTAGCGCGATTTCGGTATTTATCTTCCTATTCAGCCTGATTTTGATTATGATAACAAGAAAATTGTTCGGCCGGAATTTAACGTAAAGGGGGAAAGTATTGGTGAGTCTTAAAAGAAATCTGAAAGAGACAATTATATATATTGTGTTAATTATTTATGCCATTGTTAATGTATATCCTATAATATGGATGGGCATCAACTCTTTTAAATCGGAACAGGAATTTACAGTCAACCAGTTTGGTTTCCCGAATGAATTTGTTTTGGAAAACTATGAGAATGCATGGGAAATTGCCAACTTGGGAGTTCTATTTAAAAATAGTATTTTCATAACATTAACTGCGACGTTTATAACAGTATTTCTTGGTGCTTTAGTTGCTTATTTTCTATCCAGGTTTGAGTTTAAATTAAACAAATGGTTATATACGTTTTTTACATTCGGATTACTATTACCTATTCATGCTACTTTGGTTCCAATGTTTATCCTTATGAAAAATCTGGATTTGCTGAACAGGCCATATACCCTACTTTTTCCTTATATCGCTTTCCATTTACCGATTACGATTTTTATTTTGACGAGTTTTATGAAGTCTTTTCCAAAATCAATTGAAGAGTCTGCGATGATGGATGGATGCGGGATATTCCGCAGATTTTGGTCAATTATTCTGCCGATGTCAAGACCCGCCCTTGCTACGGTTATTATTCTAAACTTTATCTATAATTGGAATGAATTTTCTTTTGCTTTAGTTCTGATCAATAATCCTGAATACCAAACATTGCCATTGGGTCTGGCCAGCTTTGCAGGGCAATTTACCACAAACTACGGAGCACAAATGGCAGGTTTAACTATGTCCATCATTCCAATTATAATCTTCTATTTAATTTTCGAGAAAAACATTGTAAAAGGTATGACAGCAGGGGCTGTTAAAGATTAAAAAATATGGGTAATAATGCTAAAAGGCTGAATAGAAAATGTTCAAAAATTTGAGCCTGAGAAAAAAATTTTTTATCATTTTTCTGCTATTAATAACTTTACCTACCGTTTTATTTAGTTTTTTTATTTATATTAAGGTTACGGACATTATTAAGGAACAGGCGGAAAATGATACATTGGAACAACTGCAAAAAATGGAACAGCAGTTAACTGACATCTTATTGGATGTTGAAGTAATGACTTCGTATATCATTTACAATCAGGATTTTCAAACGTTTTTTGCTGCAAGTGGTGATAAATTGTTTGAAAAAGATTATAAAGATGCGGTTGAACACATTAATGGGTATTTTACTTTCCAACTTTCATCGAACCATTATATTACATCTATTTATCTGCGGGGGAAGGAGGGAAATGCCTTATTATTTGGAGAACCGATACACGGCAATGAACAAATAGCTATGAAAGAGGCAAAAAAAGGGAAGGGTAAACCGATTTGGAGCGGTCCTTATCTTGTTTCAAGCGAATGGGAAAAAAGAGAAAAAGAAGTATTGTGCCTGTCCAGAATAATCAATAACTATAGTCAGATCAATGAACAAATAGGTATGGTTATTGTCAGTCTTGATGTTGATGAATTATTGCGGAACTTTAAGATTAACCAGGGAGATTATTTTATTCTATCAAGTAATGGGAATGTGGTGTTTCATTCTGATTCATTGTTGATGGGTAAAAAATATCCGGATCCCGCACTCACAGAGCAAGTAGTGCAGGGGAAGATCACTTCCTTCGACTATGAAATAAATCATACCGATTATATAGTGGTTAAAAAAAGGATACAGGGAACCAATTGGTATTCGGTTGTTTTAGTCAAGGAAAAAAGCGTGGTAAAACAGCTACATTCCCTCTTGATGATGATGATGATGATGTTTGTCTTGTTGTTTGTATTGGGAATCATAGCATTAATCTTATTTTATCGGTCTATTATCAAACGAATAGAAAAGTTGACAGCACGGACCATTGAAGTAGAAAAAGGAAATTTTACTGCCCGGGTTGCCGTCACTTCGATGGATGAAATAGGCAAATTGGAAAACCGCTTTAATAAAATGGTTACAACGATCCAAGATTATATTGAGAGAGAATATAAACTAACGATAAAAGAAAAAGAATTCCAGCTAATTGCCTTGCAAAGTCAAATCGACCCACATTTTTTATATAACACATTGGACATGATCCGTTGGAATGCCCGTTTGGAGAATGCCATTCAGACTGGGAATTTGATTGAACTTCTTTCTAAAACTTTCCGAATGAATTTAAGCATCAAGAAAAAATGGATTACTTTGGAAGAAGAAATTCAATATATTCAAGCTTATCTTGAATTGCAAAAAGCTCGATTGGGAGATTTTTTGGAATATTTCATTTATATAGACCCCCAAATTAAAAAAACTTTCATATTGAAACAATTAATCCAGCCATTAGTGGAAAATAGCATTAAACATGGTTTTCAAGGGATTGATCACAAAGGAGTCATTACGATTCGGTGCTATGAGGAAATTGAAAACATTTTTATAGATGTAATCGATAATGGAAGAGGATTCAATCTGGAAAATTGGAAACAAAAACGGGGGCATGCGCTTGATAACTTAAGAGATCGTATTTTGCTTGCTTTTGGAGAGGGATATGGTCTGGAAAAATTGGAAAGCGATGAAGGTGCTGCTGTTCGTCTGAGGTTGCCAAAAATAGATGAAGCGAAATTGGAAGAAATCAAGAAGAAACTTGGTGAATAATTAATGAGCTACAAGATTTTGATTGTTGACGATGAACCAATTATTTGTCGTGGATTAAAGGAAACGATTCAATGGGAGCAATACGATATAGAAATCGTTGGCACGGCTTGTGATGGAAGACAGGCAGTAGAATTCATCCAATCCCAGCCCTATGTTGATATTGTCATAACGGATATCAGGATGCCCAATATGGACGGTCTTGAATTAGCATCATATATTTATGAAAACCATTCGTCTATTAGGATAATCATCATCAGTGGCTATGATGATTTTGAATATGCCCAAAAAGCGATTAAATTAGGTGTTAAAGATTACTTGTTGAAACCGGTAGACATAGATGAATTGGTGAACAAGGTAAGTAAGATTACTTCAGAAATAGAAACTGAGAAACGCAAGAATAAACAACTTCTACAATCTCAACTGAAAACGATGGTTATGCAACAGATCGCCCACAAACCTTTAAAATTCGAAGATATCCAAAAATATAAAGAAATAAAAATTTACCCTTTTGTCAGTTTGCTAAAAGACTATGGGCACCAAGTGAGACAGTTAGCAACAGATGACATCAATGAACTGAAAAGAAGATGGATGTCATTTATAGAAAAGACGGTTCAAAATGATTGCAGATTCGATTGCTTCTCTTTTTTTGCAGAAGAAAATATTTTATTAACATGTATTTTTAGCGATGAGTCAAAAATAAATGTCATGGATTTAGTTGACCGATTGCAAGACAACCTTACAAAGGAAAATTATTCTTTGCTTTTGATTTTCAGCGATGGATTTGTTGAAATAGGTTCAATGGAAAAAAAATATACTAAACTAAAATCCGCTCTTTCATACATGATTTTGGAAAACAGAGAAAGTATTATACTATCTTCACAAAATACAATCAAACAAGAGTATCGTGAATATCCATTCGACCTTGAGAAAAAATTAATCAACACAATCTTCTCAAATGAAAAAAGCGATTTTACGGCATTGACGGACACTTTGTTCACATACTTTATTGATCAAAAATTTTCATTGGAAGAAGCGGTTCAAGTATGCACCGAGATTGTTCGAAAGATGATCATCCACTATGAATCACTGGTGGAGAAAGGACCTATGTATTTTAAATTAAATTATCTGGAACCTATTAACATTTACACTTATAACAGTTATCAAGTTCTAAAAGAATTATTAGATGAAGATTTAGCAACATTCATTAATCAACTAGGTTTAAAAAGAGCAGATCCTAATGATTGGATTATACAAAGGGCAAAAGAGTACATCAGCAAGTATTATAAAACCAATATTAAAGCCAATGAAGTGGCTGACGCAGTTAATATATCGCCAAATTATTTCAGCACTCTTTTTAAATTGAAAACAGGGAAAAGTTTTACCAATTATGTCAATGACTTAAGGATCCGTGAAGCCAAAACGTTATTGGCCGAAACCCCATTTCGGATAAGTGAAATCGCCAAAATCGTTGGCTTCCAGGAATATAAATATTTTGTTGAAGTTTTTAAAAGGCATACTAGGATGACCCCATCCGAGTATCGAATCTTATATAGTCACAATGAATCTCAAAAAAAGAATGGAGGATAAGATTAATGGGAAAGCAAATCATCCGTATCCCTGAAGATTTTATTTTAGGCGCGGCAGCATCCGCCTGGCAGACTGAGGGATGGTTCGGCAAAAAAGATTTTCAGGATTCCTATTTGGATCTATGGTACAAAAAGGACAAAAACGTTTGGCACAATGGTTATGGACCGGCCATAGCTACTGATTTTTATCACCGTTATTCTGAAGACATTCGGTATATGAAAGAAGTCGGTATTACCCATTATCGTACATCTATCAATTGGTCTCGATTTTTGGTGGATTACGAAAACGCAATTGTGGATGAGGATTATGCTGCCTATATTAGTGACGTGATTGACGAATTAATTAGAAATGGAATTGAACCCATGTTATGCTTGGAACATTATGAACTTCCTGCTATTTTATTTGAAAAATATGAAGGTTGGAATTCTCGGCATGTGGTAGAATTATTTGTAAAATATGCTGAAAAAGTGTTTGAACGATATGGTAACCGTGTTAAAAATTGGTTTACTTTCAATGAGCCGATTGTAATTCAAACCAGAATCTATTTGGATGCAGTTCGTTGGCCATATGAGCAAAATACTGACAAATGGATGCAGTGGAATTTTAATAAAGTTTTAGCCTCGGCCAAAGTCGTTCAGTTGTTTAACGAAATGAAATCCAAGGGAATAACAGATGGTAAGATAGGGATTATTCTCAATCCGGAAGTGACTTATCCGCGTTCTAGTGCCGAACATGATGTAAAAGCTGCTCAAATGTTTGATCTGTTTTTTAATCGAATGTTTTTAGATCCTTGCATAAAAGGCGAATATCCGCAAGTGTTATTTGACTTGTTGGAAAAACATAATGTGAGTTTCCAATATACGGAAGAAGATCTGCAAATCATCAAAAATAATATCGTGGATTTCGTTGGGCTAAATTTGTATTCACCTAAACGTGTCAAGGCACGTTCTTCCCGGTGGAATGAAAATATTCCCTTCCATCCTGAATATTATTATGAAAATTTTGAGCTTCCTGGTAGAAAGATGAACCGTTCCCGCGGTTGGGAGATTTATCCCAAAATTATGTATGACATGGCTATCCGGATGAAAGAGGAGTATGGAAATATCGAATGGTTTGTATCAGAAAATGGTATGGGTGTTGAAAATGAAAACAGATTTAAGAATGATGAAGATATCATTCAGGATGACTATCGGATTAATTTCATCAGTGAGCATTTGAAATGGCTTTTAAAAGCGGTGGAAGAAGGATCTAATTGCAAAGGATACATGCTGTGGTCTTTTACCGATAATGTTTCGCCGATGAATGCTTTTAAAAACCGGTATGGCTTGGTGGAGATCAACCTTGATGATTATCGTAACAGGAAACTAAAAAAATCGGCATATTGGTATAAAAAATTAATTGAAACGAAGGAATTTGAAGTCGATAATGTTAATGAATACAAATAACGCTAATATAAATTTAAGTATCAAAAATAGGGATGATTGACGTGAATAAGTATTTAGCCGTTGATATCGGTGGTTCTTTTGTCAAGACAGCAATAGTTGATCAGGATGCCAATATCTTGAAATCAACAAAAGATAAAACTCCTCAAACTCTTGATGCTTTATTGGATTTAATTGTAAATTACAGTTTAAATAATCAAGATATCCAAGGGATTGCCATAAGCTGCCCTGGTTCGGTTTCCAATGAGGGAGTTGTATACGGTTCCAGTGCCATTCCTTATATCCATGGACCGAATATTAAAGAGCTTATCCACAAACGGGTCCCATTGCCTATCTTTATGGAAAACGATGCCAATTGTGCAGGATATGCAGAAATATGGAACGGTGCTGCCAAAGGGAAAAAAGATGTAATGGTTGTTGTAATCGGTACCT
>Ga0310833_100869_pt1 | contig 15245 bp, 7 predicted proteins | sample SM_ome_FD_201312 | JGI IMG/M metagenome (GOLD analysis project Ga0310833, IMG submission 201312) | Sorghum-adapted microbial communities enriched on stacked mutant (SM) sorghum from Joint BioEnergy Institute, Emeryville, California... ...
GCGTGGGCCGCCGTCGACCTGCGCCGACCCGGGCGCGAGGTCTCCCCCGGCCTGGATGAACCACCCTTTGCCCGGTGTCGCACCCCGGTCGAGGACGGCCTGCAGGTTCGGGCCGAGCCCGGTGGTGATCCGCAGGGCGTGCTCGAACGTGCCCACCGGGGGCAATTCGCCGTTCGGACTCGTCATCGCGTCCCCTCCGAAGACTGCTCCGCGGTCTGTTCCTGGGTTTGGCGGTCATTGCCCTTGCTGCTCGGAGCCTTCGAGCGGACGTGCACGTGAGTGGGCGCGCGCTGCTCCTCGTTCTCCACCTCAGGACCTTCCGGCAGGCCGATGACGCCCGCCGTGGCGGCGCCCTTGGTGCCCCAGATCTCCTCGTCCTCGGACAACCAGGTCTGCCGCTCGCGATCCTTGTTCTGCTGCGCTCCGTTCGGCGGCATGATCGGTGGCATCATCGGCGGCATGAACGGCATGCGGCCGCCGACGCCGCCGATGCCGGTGCCCGTTCCGCCCTGGCTCTGCTCGGTGCCGGACCAGTTCGACCACCCCTCGCCGCTGAACCCGCCGGCGCCGCCCGTGTCGCCGCCGACGCTGCCCTCTCCACCGGCACCGCCCCCGGCGGCGAAATTGCCACCGGCGGCGACCTCCTTGCCGTTCCCACCGCCGAGCAGGTCGCGCAGGTCGTCCGGGATGTTCGTCGAGGCGCTCGGCGGGTCGTGCTTGCCGGACAGGTCGGGGATGTTCGTCGAACCGTTGCCGCCGCCGTTGAGCAGGTCCTTGAGTGTCTCGTCGTCCAAGCCCCCGACCGGGAATTCGTTGCGGTCGTCGTCGAGCAGGTCGGACAGATCGGGGATGTTCGACGAACCGGTGCCGTTGGCGCCGTTTCCGCCGAGGTCGAGGGCCACCGGGTTGCCGTTGGCGTCGAACACCGGCAGCGGATTGCCGTTGGCGTCCAACGGCAGGTCCAGGGTGCCGTCCCGGTTGATCGGGATCGGGTTGCCGTCGGCGTCGAACAGGGCTGGGTTGCCGTTGGCATCGAACACCGCCAACGGATTGCCGTTGGCGTCCAACGGCAGATTCAGCGTGCCGTCCCCGTCCAAGGGGATCAGGTTGCCGTTGGCGTCGTACATCGGTGGCGGGCTGAGCCGCTGCAGGTCGACGGGGTTGCCGTTGGCGTCGAACACCGGCAACGGATTGCCGTTGGCGTCCAACGGCAGGTTCAGGGTGCCGTCCCCGTTCATCGGGATCGGGTTGCCGTTGGCGTCGAACAACTGTGTCGGCTTGCCGTTGTTGTCCAGCGGCGACTTGAAGGTGCCGATGCCTCCCGGACCTGGGGTGATCGGCAAGCCGCCGGGGCCGAGCAGGTTGTTCAGCTGATCGGTCAAGTTGCCGGTGCCGTTGGCATTGGGGCCGTCACCATTGCCGAACAGGTTGTTCAGCTGATCGGTCAGGTTGCCGGTGCCGTTGGCGCTGGGTCCACCGCCGCCTGGGCCCCCGCCACCGTTGAGCAGATTGTTCAGCTGATCGCTCAGATCACCATTGCCGTTCGGCCCGCCACCGCCCGGGCCCCCGCCACCGTTGAGCAGATTGTTCAGCTGATCGCTCAGATCACCATTGCCGTTGCCGTTCGGACCACCACCACCGTTCGGACCACCCTCGAACAACTTCTTCAGCTGGTCGTCGAGATCGCTGTTGCCCTTGCCGTCGCCGAAGAGGCCGCTGAGGTCGATCTTGGTCTTGCCGCCGCCCCCGTCACCGAACAGGTCCTTGAGGATGTCGTCGACATTGGTGTTGCCGCCGCCGTTCCCGCCGCCGAGGCCGCCACCGCCACCGCCGCCCTCCAGCGGCTGCGGGTCGTCGAGCGCCGCCAAATTCGGCTTCGCGCTGAGGTAGGAGTCCTCGAGGTAGCTCATCGCTTCGCGTGCCGACTCGTGCAGCAAGTCCATGATTTCCTCGATGTAATCGTTGATGTAACGATTGGCCTGCTGCCACGTTGCCGCCGAATTGAGTGGACCGGTGATCTTCGGGAAGGTCTCGACGCCATTGACCGGAGCGATGGGAACGGGATCATACGGCTCGTTCACAATATCGAATTCAACACTGCTGACATCGCTGAAGATGTCGCGAAAATAATCATCCAAACCGTTGTTCATCTTGAAGTTCGCGATGCGCGCGCCTTGATTGTGGGTCGAACTCCAGGCGGCGACCACCCCGCGTATATATTCTTTGGCCGGATCAGCCGAGAACCCCGATTTGAAGTCGCGCTCCCACGGGCTGACATGGGAATAATTGATGAGATCGAGCAGGTAGTTCGGCTCGCCGTGCGCCAGCCCCAATTGCCGAACGTACAAAGCAACGTTTTTGACGAGGTTGCCGACCAGCTTCCCGGGCAAGTCGTACAGCGCATCACGCACGGTGTACCAGGCGGTCGCCATCATCCGGATGAAGGACTGCAGGGCGCTGGCGAGTTCGAGAATCTTCTGCGGCGTCTCGCGATCCTCCACGATCTGTTCGAGGATGTCGCTGACGATGAACTGGAAGTTCTTGACGTGCTGGTAGATGACGTTCGCGGCTTTACCTTTGAACGAGTCGTCGTCGCTGGTCAGCTTGTCGACCCAGGTCTGCAGTACCGCATCTGCCGAACGCAGCCAGGCCAGGTACTCGTCCAGCACCATCTGCACGTCGTAGAACTGCGTGATGTCGACCAGGCCGAGCCGACCCCCCAGCAGATCGCCGACCATGCTGTCCATCTCTTCGATCTGGTCGTTCCACTGTCTGATCAGCTCCCAGTCGGCGTTGATGCCGATCCACACGGCGCCGTACGCCGTGTAGGTGTACGCGGCACTACTCGTCGAGCCGCCGTCCGGCTTTTTGTTGTCCGAATCGTCCGAACTGCTTTTGCCGGATTCCGTCATGGCGTTCGACAACGACAGCCAGCCCTCACTGCCCTCGCCGTTGCCACTGCCCTTTTTCAGCAGACCGGAGAGGTCGACGGTCTCCATTCCGGTGACCTCGCTGAAGATGTCGAAGAAGGTCAGCCGGCGGTTATCACCTCCCGGCGCTGAATTCCCCTCGGCCATAGTCGCTCACCGCCAGTTCAACGTCCGTCAGTCGTCTTTGTCGGAGTCGGAGTCCGAGTCGGAATCGTTGTCCGAGTCCGAGTCGGAAGCCGAATCGGAGTCGCTCGAGTCGTTGTTTCCTCCACCGCCACCGGTGAAGCCGCCGCCACCACCGCCGCTGCTGCCGAACCCGGGGAACTCACTCGTGAACGCCGAAGCCGTGTACGCAGCCAGGTCGTTCGTGTCGTTGAACACGGTGACCGCGTTTTCCAGCGCACGATGGAACTTGTCGAACGCCAGCTGCAGCTTCTTCGTGTTGGACTTGACCGAGCTGCCGAATTCGTTGGCCCACGAGTTCAGGTTCTCGGCCGGGTCGAACGTCTGCCCCTTCGGCTGCAGCAGCAGGCTGTTGTCGAGGTGAATGTGCGTCGTGTCGCTGTAGATCGCCTTGAGGATCGTGCTTTCCAGCTCATCGATGGCGGCCATCAGCTGGCGGTACGAAGCCTCGTCGAACGTGACGTTCGGGTCGCCGGTCGTGTTGCCGTTGTTACCGCCTTCGCCGTCGCCGCTGCCGCTGGAATCGCTGTCTTCGTCGTCGTCCTTGCCGTCGCTGTCCTCGTCTTCCTTGTCGTCGTCCTTGTCGTCGTCCTTGCCGTCGCTGTCCTCGTCCTCGTCGTCCTTGCCGCTGCCTTCGCCGTCCTCGTCTTCGTCCTCGTCGCCCTTGCTCTCGCTGTCCTCGTCGCCCTCGTTGTTGCCGCTGCCGTATCCACTTCCTGGGAACCCGTTGCCGTCCCCGTCCCCGGCGCCGTTACCTGCACCGTTACCGCTGCCGGTGCCACTACCGCCGCCTTCGCCGTCTCCCTTGCCCGGTGGCGGCGCCCAGGTGTAGCTGGGGTAGAAGTTCTTGCCGGTCACCGGGTCGACGATCGGTTTGCCGTCGGGCCCCATGAGCGGCGGGTCCGTCTGACCCTCGGAGTCCTGCGGCGTGTACGTCTTGTAGAGGTAGTCGCCGTCCTCGTTCGTGACCGGGTCGCCGTTCTCGTCCAGGATCGGCTCGCCCAGCGGGCCTGCACCGGGTTCGGTGTTCTCTCCCGGCTTGGTCGACTTGGTGAACGTGCCCGGCGGTGGCGCCCATGTGTAGGTGGGATAGAGGTGCTGGCCCGTCCTCGGGTCGACGACCGGGTTGCCGTTCTCGTCACGCAGCGGCTCCTCGGTCTGCCCCTCGTCCGGCGCCGGCTTGTACGTCCGGTAGAGGTGCTCGCCCGTGTCCGGGTTGATCACCGGCGTGCCGTCAGCAGCCGTCACCGGATCCGGCTTGACGTGCGACGCGACCGGTTCGCCGTCCGGCGTCTCGGACCCAGGGGGCGGTCCCCACACGTAGTTGGGGTAGAACTTGTTCCCGGTCTCGGGGTCGATGATCGGATCCCCGTTGGCGTCGAGCAGCGGTTCGCCTTCTCCGTCCTTCGACGGGAGGTAGACCTTCCAGAGGTGCTCACCGGTTTCCGGGTTGACGACCGGGTTGCCGTTCTCGTCGGTGAAGTGCACCGGCGCGAGTTCCCGCTGATGAAGCTCTCCGGCTTCCAGCTCGTCCGGCGAGGGCCCCCATCGGTAGACGGGCTCACCCGAGCCGTCGTCGTCGACGTAGAGGTGCTCGCCCGTTTCCGGGTCGACCACCGGGTTGCCGTCGCTGTCCAGAACCTCCTCGCCGTACGACGTCTTGGCCGGCGTGTGGCTGTCGCCCGTGTTCGACTTGTCGGTGTCGGAATCGGTGTCGGTATCGCTGTCGGAATCGGTGTCGGTGTCGTAGCCGACACCCGTCCCGGAGCCGCTGCCGGAGCCGGACCCGCCACCTCCGCCGGACCCGCCACTACCGGATCCGCCGCCTCCGCCGGACCCGCCTCCGGATCCGCCGCCGTCGGATTGATCGCCGGTGGAATTCCCGGTGTCGTCGTTGCCGGTCGACTTGTCAGAGTCGTCGTCGGTGTCGTCCTCGGTCGACTTGTCGGAGTCGTTGTCGCCCTGACCGTTGCCGTTGCCGGACGACTGATTGGAGCCATTGCCGCTACCACCGCCGGGGTTACCGCCGGAGCTGCCGTAGTGGCCGGTCCCCGGGTTGCCCCCGCCACCACCCGATCCACCACCGCCGGACTGATCGCCGGTGGAGTTCCCGGTGTCGTCGCCGCCGGTCGACTTGTCAGAGTCGTCGTCGGTGTTGTTGCCGGTCGACTGGCCGGAGTCGTTGTCGGAGCCGTTGTCCGAGTCGTCGTCGCCTTGGGTGTCGCCGGGTGACTGGTTGGCCTCGTCGCCGCGGTTGCCGTTGCCGTGGTTTCCCGCGAAATTGATGCCCTCGCCGTTGCCGGACTTGCCGTAATGACCGGCACCCGGGTTGCCACCACTGCTGCTGGAGCCGCTGTCGCCGCCGGGCTGGTCATGGTCTCCGCGACCACCGCGACCGCCCGGCTGATCGTCGTCGCCGGTGTGCCGACCCTTGTCGTCCGGGTCGTCCGGGTCGTCGGGGTCGTCGGGGTCGTTGGAATCGTTGCGGCCGCCCCGGCCTTCGTCGTCGCCCGATCCGGTGCCGGAGTCGTCGTCGGGGTCGCGCCCGGCAAGCTTGTCGAAGGTGTCCGACAGCTCGTCGAACTTTTCCGACAGTTCGTCGAAGTCCTCGGCGAGATCCTCGAACAACTCGTCGAGGTCCTCGTCGTCGCCTGCGCCGTCCCCGGTCGAATCCGAGTCGGAGTCGTCGCCCCGACGGTTCGACCGCGAGTCGGAGTCGTCGTCGCTGTTCGACGTCTGCCTTACGTTGTCGTCGTCATCGTCGCCGGCCCTCTTGGCCAGCTTGTCGAACTTGACTGCCAGCTCGTCGAAGTCATCGGCCAGCTCCTCGAACTGGTCCGAGATCTCCTCGTAGGTTTCGGCGTCCTCGGCGTCGCTGTCCTCACCTCGCGCCGACACATCGTCCGGGTCGCGCCGGTCGTCGTCACCACGCGAACTACGCTCATTCCGGTCGCGGTGGTCGTCGTCGCCACGCGAACCGCGCTCCTCGTCGCGCCCGTCCTCGTCGTCTCGCCGACGGCGACGAAGCGCCAGCTGCCGTGCCCCCGGGTCGGTCTGGTCGTCGTCTCCTGATCCCCTGCCGGAGCCACCGCCGCCTCCGGACGACCCACCACCTCCGTGACCACCGAAGAAGTCGTGCCCGGTGCCCTTCTTGTGGTCGACGGCCAGCCGGTGGAACTCCTCCGCCGCTTCGTCCAACAAGTCCGACATCCCGTCGAACTCGTTGGCAAGTTCGGCGAAATGTCCCGCTGTCTCACCAATACTGCCCGCGGGCGTGCTCTCACCGTCGACCGCGAAATCCTGCACCGGCGTCGCCGGTACCTTGTCGGTCGCGAACCCCTCCTGATCCGGGTCCGCCATCCGATTCGCATAAGGGGACATCGGCATTCCCATCAGAGGGTTAGCCGAATGTGCCGACTCGGCGTCTGGTTTCCGCGAGCGAGCGATCCGCTCCGGATCAGTTCCCTCCACCGAAACTCTCCTTTCGCTACCAAGAAACGTCAGCCACCGCTGATGGGAATGCCGATACCCGTACGAACCGAATCAGGGATTGAGCTGGTAACCCATGTCGGCTGCGCTGCCGAGCATGATCTGCTGGCCGCGCCGGTCGCCTTCCAGCACGATCTCGTGAACCTTGTAGGCCTTGCCGGCCTCCTTCTCGATGTCGGCCAGCATCTCCAGGTAGAGCCTGGTCCACTCGCGCTGATTCTTCTCCCAGATGGCGACCGAGTTGCCGAACAGGGCCTCTTCCTTGGAGTTCAACAGGTGGTTCAGGCTGTCCAGCTCGGCACCCAGCTCGTGGACGCACTTCATGAACCGGTTGTTCAGTTCGGCGAACGCGGGATTGTTTACGTTGATGTAAGTCATGGCAGTCCTTTCGATGTCCTGACCGAATCCCCGGCTTAGCTGTTCGCCGTCTGGACCGAGTCGGAACCGGTCTGGATGAGCTGGTTACGCACACCGATCACGCGACCGTTCATCTCTTCCAACTGATTGAGAATCAGCTGGAATCGCTGGTTCCAGTCGCCCACCGAGTCGGAAAGAATCCGACCGGCATCCAAATCGGCGACCGCCGGGATCTGATCTCCGATGCTGCGCACCTGCAGGTCCAGCGCCTGCATGTTCTGCTTCACGAGTGCCGTCTTCTGGATGATGTTGTCCAGAATTGGCACGTCACCACCGGTGTTTTGCGACACTGGCCACTCCTCTGCTATTTCTTCTTATCCTCGAAAAGGTCGAGTACCGGACCGGTCGGCAACAGAGCGAGCAGCTCCGCCGGGACCGGTTCGGCGGATTCGACCGCATACCCGAGCGCCTGAGCTGCTTCGCTGCTGGCGACGGGAAACTTCGCACCGGCTTCCGTGATGAGGTAGATGCCGACACCCGACTGGCCCGGCGCCGGCTGGGTGCGGGCGAGCATGCCCCCGCCGGGCGCCACCGCGACCGCGTCGGCCACGCGGCCGTCACGGCTGATACCGACCGCATCGCTGACCGGGGCACCGACCGGGCCGGGGGCGGCCACCAGCGTCGTGTGGTCGTTCTGCCACCGGACGCACGGCACCTCGGCCCCGGTGTCGAGCGCCTTCGGCGGCTTCGGCGGCATGCCCGCCTGCCACGCCGGGCCGGCCAGCACCTTCTCCGCAGCCAGTTGTGCCGGGGTGAGGGTGAGCGGCGAGGCGCTCTCGCTCGCCGGGTTGGCCGTCAGCAGCGTCGCCACGGTCTCCGAGACCGGTATCAGCCCGTCGGAGTCGACCACGAAGTACTTGTCCCCGACGGCCTCGGGCACGACGACGACCTCCCCGCGGGTGGTCGCGTTGCCGCCGATGGTCGGACCTGCGCCGCCCCGCTTCACCGGTGGAACGCCCAGGTCGGGGCCCGCGGGCAGTGTGTTCAACCACGTGGAGTCGGCCGAGACCGCCTTCTTCGGGTCGAACCCGAGCGCTTGCGGCACCCACGTCTCGGTGATCCGCAGCCGCGTGCCGTTCCAGGCCAGGAAGAACTGATCGCCGTTGCGCAGCAACACCGCCTCGTCCGGGGAGAACGGACGGCTGCCCGTCGCCGCCCCCACGGTGACCGAGACCTTCGGGTCACCGTCGGCGACACCCGCGCACACCGTCCATGGCTGGCCCGCGATGCCCGGCAGCGGCATGGTGTCCGGCGCGCCCGGGATGCCGATCGGCGCGCCCTCCGGGACGTCGGCGATGTCGGCGGAATTCACCGTCTCCACCGCCGGCTCGCCCTTGGCGAGCAGCCGCGCGGACGCATGGTTGAGCACGGGCCGCAGCCGGCCGCCGATCAGCATGTACCGGCTGCCGGTGTCCTCGTTGAGGATGAGCGTCCCTGGCTCGCGCCACCTGTCGCCGCTGCGGCCGAGCAGGAACGTCACGATCAGCACACCGGCGAGCACGACGATGGCGATGCCGATGCCACCTGCGACGCCGACCGCGGTCCGGCGAAGCGGTCTGTTCTGCGCGTCGGGGTCGGTGCGCAGGACGGCGGCAAGAAGCCGTCCGGCAGTGAACTTGTGCGCGTCTACCTGCTCACGCCTGTCGTACACGGCCACCTCCCCTTCTGCATCGAGACACGGCTGACGATCTTGTGCTGGTTCACAGCCAGGTGGCGGCCCACGAGTAGAACCCGGTGACCACGAGCAGCAGCGCCATCACCGCGAGCGCGAACACCCAGTGCAAGATGTCGCCCCAGCGGCCCCACCGCGGGACGAGTCGTCGTCCCGGCAGCACCATGGCGCCGGCGACGAAGTTGCCGGCCAGCGCGAGCAGCGCGACCACGACGGCCAGCTGCCCGAGCAACGGCAGCTGCGCGGTCCAGCCCAGCGCCACGGCTACCAGGCCGACCAGCGCGGGCGCCATCGTGGCCAGCCGGTGCCACATGCCGTTCAGCTCACGCGACTGCAACAGCAGCACGCCCGCCACGACGGCCGCCAACGTGCTGGGCGCCCAGGCGAGTTCGGACGCCAACGCGAGCATCGAGCCGACACCGAGCACGGCGAGCACGGTGAGGAACGCCGTCAGGTACTCGTCGGCGAGGTTGGCCCGGTCGAGCACGTCCTTGCTCGGCAGCGGGTCGAGGTTCTCCTGGAACTCCTCCGGGGTGAGCGGCACAGGTTCCGGCGCCAGGCCCGCCAGCCAGGCGGCGAACGACGGGGCGATCCGGGTCGAGATCAGCATGATCACGGTCATCACCGCGCCGAGCTGCGCGCCGTCGAGCCCGATCAGCACCGAGATCGTGGTGCCACCGGTGAGCAACACACCGGCGACGGCCACGGCGAGGAACCACGGCCGGGAGACGCCGATCGCGGCGTGCGCCAGGGTGCCTGCCACCGCGAGGGCCACCGCGAACGCCAGCACTCCGGGAGCGGTCAGCCAGGTCGTGACGGTCGCCGATCCGGCGGGCATGGCGAGACCGGCGAGACCGGCCGCGACGATCGCGACGACACCGAGCGTCGTCGCGACCGCGGTGTCCTCGACGAACTTCGCCATCACCACCCCGGCGATGAGCAGCAGGACCCCGGCCACGCCCGCGGAGATGGCGATCGCCGTGCCGGTACCGGTGAACGTCGTGACGAACACCCCGAGCAGGCTGAAGAACGCGGCGAGCCCGATGCACAGACGTCTGGTCAGCGCGGGCCGCCACGAGTCGTTGCGCTTGGACAACCCGGTGTGGATGCCGTCGACCAGGTCGTCGAAGTCGGCCACCGGCAGCTGGTCGTCGCGGGGACGCAGGTACAGGATGTCGCCGTCGTAGAGGCCGGCGGCCGCCGTGCCGTGGTTCTCGTCGAGGGGTTCCTCGCCGAGGCGCTGCAACACCCACCCGTCGTGGCCGAGCCCGGTGGTGGCCAGCGCCGGGTCGAGATGACCGAGCACGGTCGGCATCAGATCCGAGATCGGCACGTGCACCGGGACCGCCAGCTCGACGCGGCTGGTCGGCCCGACGATGGTCAGCCGGCATACCTCACCCGCGTTCGACGGCGTCGCAGCCGCGCGAGCCACGGGGTCCGCAGCATTCACATGTGTGCCTGCCATGCCACCTGTACGGAAGGCGGCTGGGGAAAGGTTCAGCGCTTCCCCATTTGTTCACCGGCGGCCGTCGCAGATGAACACCTGGCCCTCCCCGCTCCGTGTCCACCACGGACGACCGCGTGCGAGGAACCGGCGATCACGGAGGAGCCGCGATGACGACCACGATTTTCCGCAGGCCGAGCCGGGAGAAACCACCGGAGATGCCCAGCGGTGAGCTGTCGTTGCAGGAGCCGCCTGCCCTGCCGGAACTCGCCGGCCGGGACTACATGACGTCGCTGATGATGCTGCCGATGATGCTCGGCGGCGGCGTCTTCATGCTGATCTACATCGGCCCGCGCAACCCGATCCTCGCGCTCGGCATGTTCGGCCTGATGATCACGATGGGCATCCTGATGTTCATCGTGCAGATGCTGCGCGGCGGCGTGGACCGTCGGATCAAGATGCGCGGGGAACGCCGGGACTACCTGCGCTATTTGAGCCAGATCCGGGTCCAGGTGCGCAAGAGCGCGGACAAGCAGCGGGAGTCGCTCGCGTGGCGGCACCCGGACCCCAACGGGCTGTGGTCGGTGGCCATGTCCGGCAGGCTGTGGGAGCGGCGGGCCGCCCACGGTGACTTCGCGGAGGTCCGCATCGGCACCGGCACGCAGCGCCTCGCACTACGGATCTCGCCGGTGAGCTCGAAACCGATCTCCGACCTCGAACCGCTGTCGGCTCGCGCGCTGCGGAAGTTCATCAACGCGCACAGCTCGGTGGCGAACCTGCCGACGTCGCTGTTCCTGCGCGGGTTCGCCAAGATCCGCTTCGGTGGCGACATCGAGGTCATCCGAGGGATGACCAGGGCCATCCTCGGTCAGCTCGCCACGTTCCACTCACCGGAGGACCTGCGCATCGCCGTGTGCACCACGCCGCAGCGGGCCGAGCTGTGGGACTGGGTGAAGTGGCTCCCGCACGCCCAGCACCCGGTGGAGCAGGACGGCGCGGGCAACGTCCGGTTGCTGGCCGACGGCATCGACACGCTCACCGAGATGCTCGACACCGAACTCAGCGAGCGCGGCCGCTTCGAGGCAGCGGCCGCGCCCAGCGCCGACGAGCCGTACGTGGTCATCGTCCTCGACGGCGTCGAGGTGTCGCAGGAGTCGCGGCTCGCCGGGACGGGCTACCGCAACACCGTCGTGCTCGACGTCGCCGGGTCGCTGTCCGGCACCGGGCGCACCACGCTGCGCCTGGACGTCACCGCGGACAAGGTCGAAATGGTGCGCACCGACCGCACCGGCCAGGAGATCCGCACCAAGATGTGCGTCCCCGACCAGCTCAGCATCACCAAGGCGGCGACGCTGGCCAGGACGATCACGCCGTACCGGCTCGGCGGGACGGCCGACGTGGCCGAACCGATGGTGGCCAACTTCGAACTGCCGGGCCTGCTGGGCATCACCGACCTCGAGACGTGGAACCCGGCGCCGATGGCCCGCACCGGGCTGACCAAGGACCGCTTGCGCATCCCGATCGGCATCACCGAGAACGGTGCGCCGATCGAGCTGGACATCAAGGAGTCCGCGCAGGGCGGGATGGGGCCGCACGGCCTGCTGATCGGGGCCACCGGGTCCGGCAAGTCCGAGCTGTTGCGCACGCTGGTGCTCGGCATGGCGATGACGCACTCGTCGGAGATCCTCAACTTCGTACTCGTCGACTTCAAAGGTGGTGCGACGTTCCTCGGGGTGGAGAACCTGCCGCACGTGTCGGCGGTGATCACCAACCTCGCCGACGAGGCCACGCTGGTCACCAGGATGCAGGACGCGCTGCACGGTGAGCTGCAGCGCCGTCAGGAGTTCCTGCGCGCGGCGGGCAACTACAGCTCGCTGCTCGACTACGAGAAGGCCAGGCTGTCCGGGGAGCCGCTGGATCCGCTGCCCACGCTGTTCGTCATCGTCGACGAGTTCAGCGAGCTGCTGGCCTCGCACCCCGAGTTCAGCGAGTTGTTCGTGATGATCGGACGGCTCGGCCGCTCGCTCGGGGTGCACCTGCTGCTGGCCAGTCAGCGCATCGAGGACGGCAAGATGCACAAGCTGGAGAGCCACTTGTCGTACCGGATCGGCCTGCGGACGTTCTCCGCGATGGAGTCCCGCGCGGTGATCGGTGTGCCGGACGCCTACCAGCTGCCCAGCGCCCCGGGTAACGGCTATCTGCGCAGCGACGTGGCGACGTTGATCCGGTTCAAGGCCGCCTACGTGTCGGGCCCGTATCGCAGGCGGACCCGCGAGCAGCGGCAGGAAGAGGTGCGGCAGCAGATCGTGCCGTTCAGCGTCGGCAAGGTCGCCCTGCCACCCGCGGCGAAGCCCGCCCAGCCCACCACGCCGAAGGAGGACGAGGAGACCGGCGAATCGGTGTTGTCGGTGGCCGTCGAACGGCTGCTCGGCTTCGGCCCGCCCGCACACCAGGTGTGGCTGCCGCCGCTGGCCGAACCACCCACGCTCGACCAGCTGCTGCCGCCGTTGGAGACGCACCCCGAACTCGGGCTGCAGGCGGTGGGCTGGTCGGGACGCGGCAAGCTGCGCGTTCCGGTCGGCATCGTGGACAAGCCGTTCGAGCAGCGCCGCGACCTGTACGTGGTCGATCTGTCCGGAGCCGGTGGCCACGTGGGCATCGCGGGCGCGCCGCAGTCGGGCAAGAGCAACTTGCTGCGCACCTTGATCTGCTCCATCGCGCTGACCCACACGCCGGAGGAGGTGCAGTTCTACTGCCTCGACTTCGGTGGCGGCACGTTGACCTCGGTCGCCGGGCTCCCGCACGTCGGCGGCGTGGCCAGCCGCATGCAGGAAGAGCGCGTCGCCCGCACCATCGCCGAGGTCCAGACGCTGCTGACCGAGCGCGAGCAGCGGTTCGCCCAGCACAACGTGCACAGCATGGCCGACTTCCGAGCCCGTCGTGCCGCCGGCGAGTTCCCCGACGACCAGCACGGCGACGTCTTCCTGGTGGTGGACGGCTGGGGCTCACTGCGCTCCGACTTCGAGCAGTACGACTTCACGTTGCGCCAGCTCGCCGCGCGTGGCTTGTCGTTCGGCGTGCACCTCATCCTGACGACCAACCGCTGGTCCGATGTGCACAGTTCGCTTCGTGACCAGCTCGGCACGCGGTTGGAACTGCGCCTGGGCGACAAGATCGACTCGATGATCAACATGCGCAAGGCCGGGGAGGTCCCGCAGCTGCCCGGTCGCGGCATGACGGCCGACGAGAAGCACTTCCTGTCGGGTGTGCCGCGTATCGACGGGATGTGCACCGCCGATGGTCTGGCCGACGCCACGCGCGACCTGGCGGAAGCCGTCGCGGAGAGCTGGCGCGGCAAGCGCGCACCGGCGGTGCGGATGCTGCCCGCGGTGCTGCCTGCCGGCGAGCTGCCCGCGCCGAAACTGCCGGGCCCGAAGATCCCGCTCGGCGCGGGCGAGCTGGACCTGCAGCCGGTGTGGCACGACTTCGGCGCCCGGCCGCACCTGACCATCGTCGGCGACAGCGGCAGCGGCAAGACGGCGGCGCTTCGCCTGATCATGAAGGCCATCACCACGGTGTACACGCCCGAGCAGGCACAGATCCTGCTCGTCGACACGCGCCGCGGACTGATGGACTGCCTGCCGGAGGAATACCGGCGCGGCGTCGCGGTGTCGGGGCCCGCGGCCGAGCAGCTGGTGCAAGAACTGGCCACCGAACTGCAGGAACGCGTCCCCGGCAGCGACATCACGCCCGCCCGGCTGCGCAAGCGCGACTGGTGGAGCGGACCCGAGATGTTCGTGCTGGTCGACGACTACGACCTGTTGCTGGGCAGCGGCGTCGGGCCGTTCGGTCCGATGATCGAACTCATCCCGCAGGCCGGTGACATCGGCCTGCACATGGTGATGGCGCGCGCCGCGGTCGGGTCGAGCCGCACCGCGATGGAACCGGTGACGCGCCGTCTGCAGGAGTCCAACACCCCGGAACTGGTGCTGTCGATGCCGCCGAACGAGATGCCGCTGCTCAACGGGTCGCGGGGCAGGCAGCTGCCGCCGGGCCGGGGTGTGCTGGTCACCCGGCGCGACGGCATCGGCGTGCAGGTGGGGTGGACGGAGGAACCGGAATGAGAAGACTCGCACGCGGGTTCGCCGTCGCGGCGACTCTGGGGCTGACGCTGTCGCTGGCGCCGCTGCCCGCGGCCGCTCAGGACGACGACAAGACGGTCGGCCAGTGCACCCCTCCGTCGGTGAAGCCGATCAAGAAGGAGTCCTGGGCGCAGAAGCGGATGGCTCCCGAGCGGGTATGGCACCTGACCAAGGGCGACGTCATCGTCGGCGTGATCGACACCGGGGTCAGCTCGGTGGCGCCCTCGCTCAAGGGAGCCGTGCTGCCCGGCACGAACCTCACCGGCAGCGGCAAGCGGGGTGACGGTGACTGCTTCGGAACCGGAACGTTCATCGCGTCACTGATCGCCGCACGTCCGGACGATCGCCCCGACGTGCCGTTCCATGGTGTGGCGCCGGAGGCACGGATCTTCCCGGTGCGCGTGAGTGACGACCCGCCCAAGATCCAGGACCACGCGTGGCTGGCGAAAGCGATCGCGGTCGGGATCAAGGACGCCACCGACGCCGGCGCCAAGGTGATCGCGGTCGGCCTGGTCGCCACCGTCAGCGTGCCGGAACTGCGGGCCGCGGTCGCCTACGCACACGAGCACGACGTGCTGATCGTGGCGTCGGCATCGCCGGCGAAGGACGGCCAGCTCGCGTTCCCGGCGCGGCTGCCCGGCGTCGTCGCGGTGTCGCCGATCGGTGAGGACGGCACGTCGAACGGCACACTGGGCACCCAGCCGTCGCTGGCGGGCCCCGCGACCAACGTGATCGGTGTCGGCCCGGAGGGCGAGGGCCACCGGGTCAGTTCGGCGCCGCAGCTGGCCGTCGGCTTCGTCGCCGGTGCGGCCGCGCTGGTGCGGGACTACCACCCCGAGTTGTCCGCACCGGATGTCCTGCAGCAGTTGCGCATCTCGGCCGACCACCCGTCGACGGCGCTGCCGAACAAGACCCTCGGCTACGGCGTGGTCAATCCCTACGCGGCGGTGACCACCGTTCCGGACAAC
>Ga0310833_100896_pt1 | contig 14889 bp, 9 predicted proteins | sample SM_ome_FD_201312 | JGI IMG/M metagenome (GOLD analysis project Ga0310833, IMG submission 201312) | Sorghum-adapted microbial communities enriched on stacked mutant (SM) sorghum from Joint BioEnergy Institute, Emeryville, California... ...
ATAGCTGTTCGTGCTGGTCGTGCGTCCCAACTGGCCATTTGAATTGTCTCCCCAGGTCCATACGTCATCCGTGTCAGATACGGCGGCCGCATGATTGAATCCCGCACTGATCGAGGTGATATCCGACAAGCCGCTGATCTGTTGCGGTATAACGCTGTGATTGCTGTCAGTCGTGTCGTATCCGAGTTGTCCGGAGGAGTTGTAGCCCCATGACCAGACCGTTCCATCCTGTTTGAGGGCCAATGCGTAATACCCTCCCGCAGCAATGGCGGCCACATGTTCCATACCGCTTACTTGCACGGGAACTGCACTGCTGTTGGTTGTTCCGTCGCCAAGCTGACCGAAGATGTTATTGCCCCAGGCCCATACCGTGCCATCTTCTTTCAGCGCCATGGATGTGCCCACTCCTGCTGCGATGGCGACGACATCGCACAGTCCGGTGACTTGAACAGGAGGGCTTCTGTCCGATGTTGTTCCGTTGCCAAGTTGGCCGAAGTTGTTCTGCCCCCAGGCCCATACGGTTCCGTCATTGCGCAGGAACAAGGAATGGTTGTCACCGGCAGACACCATGGGGCTGGTCGTGAAGTTGGAACTGCATCCGGTCGAAGCCAAGGTGATGCCAGGAAAGGCCGGATAAACCATAGAAAACAGACAGATGAGGGAAAGGGAGATCTTCATCCACTTCCGAAAGCGAATCATATTTGACATAGATCAAATCTTTTCTATCAAGAATCGCCAACCATCTCATTCCACTATAAAAAACTCGGACTGCAATTGTTGTAGATTCCCGGTGTAAAAATATGGATATTAAAGAGGGGTTTTGACGAATGCACACAACAGGCCTTTGGGACAGGCATTCATCATTTTTGCTAGTCGTGTAAACTTTTGACAATCGGCGGAATCGCTGGTCAAAATTGATCGGCACTATCAATACTGAGCCTTTACGATGGCCAAACGGACGAGATAAGATAGGCACGATTTCAACCACCATTATGCCGGGCAGGCAAAGACGGGTTCCGGGAGGTGAGGTTTTCGAATTGTGAAAGCGCTTAATCATCGGGGCGGTTAATGCTTCTGCCTGGAAATCCCGAAACAGAAGGAGGGGTATCGCGTTCAGCATCACACCCGGTTCACGGGAAACCTGCAAAAAATCCATGTGAAGGAGTGAGTTCATGTACGCTTTGGCTGGATCCCGAAGAATCTCGCATATTGCATTCTTCCTGGCGATCATGATGGTCATGTCGCTCTTGATCCCGCCCGCATCCGGAAGAGCGGAAGACGAGGCACCGCTTCCTGCCCGTCAGGGCGAATATCTGGGACGCGGCCTGGTCGCCGTGCTGGTGGATAACGGCGTTTTCCTGAGCTGGCGTTATCTCATTACCGATCCGGATGAAATCGCTTTCAATGTGTACAAAAATGGCATGAAGGTCAATGCCGAGCCGATCACCACCACCAACTATCTCGACACGACCGGCTTCGACAGCTCCCAGTATCAGATCTCCGCGGTGATCGACGGCAAGGAGGTCATGCAGCCGGACTACGTATCGGTCTGGCACAAGCCCTATCTGTCCATTCCTCTGGACAAGCCCGCTGACGGCAGAACGAAGGAAGGCGAAACCTATTCCTACATCGCCAGCGATGCTTCGGTGGGAGATCTGGACGGGGACGGGGAGTACGAGATTGTCTTCCTCTGGAATCCCACGAACGCGAAGGACAACTCCCAGGCCGGTTACACCGGCAACGTCCTGATCGACGCGATCAAGCTGGACGGCACCAGGCTGTGGCGGATCGACCTGGGCGTGAACATCCGCGCCGGGGCGCATTATACGCAGCTGATGGTCTATGATCTGGACGGCGACGGCAAGGCCGAGGTCGTCGTCAAGACGGCCGATGGCACGGTGGACGGCACGGGGCAGGTGATCGGCGACGCAACGAAGGATTACCGGAACAGCAGCGGATACATCCTGAGCGGCCCCGAGTACCTGACCGTGTTCGACGGAGCGACCGGCCGCGCCTTGACCACCGTTCCGTATGAGCCGGAGAGAGGCGATGTCAGCAGCTGGGGCGACAGTTACGGCAATCGCGTCGACCGCTTCCTCGCGGCCATCGCTTACCTGGACGGCGTAAGGCCAAGCGTCATCATGTCGCGCGGCTATTACACGCGCACGGTGCTGGTGGCCTACGATTACCGGGACGGCGAGCTGGCGAAGCGCTGGACTTTCGATACGAATGTCGTGGGCAGCCAGTACGAAGGTCAGGGCAATCACAACCTGAGCGTGCTCGATGTGGACGGTGATGGCAAGGATGAGATCATGTTCGGCGCGCTCGCCATTGACGATGATGGCACGCTGCTGTACAGCACCGGACTCGGGCATGGCGATGCGATGCATGCCGGCAAGCTCGATCCCAACCGGCCCGGCTATCAGGTCGTGAGCGTGCACGAGGACAGCAGGGCTGCGTACGGGCTCGAGATGCGCGATGCCGCAACGGGAGAGATCCTCTGGGGCGAATTCACAGGCAAGGATACCGGCCGCGGCATGGCAGCGGACATCGATCCGAACTATCCCGGCTATGAATCCTGGGGCTCCGGCATTACCGACGGCCAGATGGTGCCGTATACGAAGGTGTATGCTGCCAACGGACAAGCCATCTATGAGATGGATGAAGCGCCGCGCAGCACCAACTTTGCCATCTGGTGGGACGGCGATCTGGGCCGCGAACTGTTCGACCACATCTGGGACAACGAAACGGCAAGAGGCATCCCGGTCATCTACAAATGGGACCATGTCAACAAGAAGCTGGTGGAGATCTTCCGCGCTGAAGGCACCCTGACCAACAACCATACGAAGGGCAATCCGGCGCTGCAGGCGGATATCCTCGGCGACTGGCGGGAGGAGCTGCTGCTCAGAAATGAGGACAGCACGGAATACCGGCTGTACACGACCACCATCCCGACCACCTACCGGATTCCGACCCTGATGCAGGATCCGGTCTATCGTCTGGGCATCGCCTGGCAGAACGTTGCCTATAACCAGCCGCCGCATACCGGTTTCTACCTTGGTTACGAAGCGACGGAGTTCCCGAAGGCGGAGCTGGATCTGACGGTGAGCGAGGTGCAGCCTCAGGAAGTGTATCGTTTTGACTTCGGCACGAATATCGCTCAAGGCGCGACAGGCGTGCAGAATCAGGCTTACAGCGAAGCTGCGGGCTATGGATTCGTGAATAACAGCGGCATCGCGGTAAGCGAGAACCACGTCACATTGCCGTCGGACACCCGGTTTGCCGTGGATCTGCCGAATGCGGACTATCGGGTGACGATCAGGCTCGGCCATGAGTCCCAGGCGACCAACGCCGGCGTCAAGTCGGAGTACGTCCAGAAGCTGGCGGTCAGAGATGTGAGCGCCGGCGAGACGCTGGAGTACACCTATGATATCGCGCTGGTGGACGGACAGCTGGAGTTCGACTTCACAGGTTCGGCGATTCATCTGCAGGAGATCGTGATCGAGCGCTATCCGGCGAGGACGCCCGGACATGTGATCACGATCTATATGGCTGGCGACTCGACGATGCAGTCCTACGCCGAGATCAATGCGCCGCAGGAAGGATGGGGACAGCGCTTCGGTGAATACTTCGCGCCGGGCGTCGTCGTGAAGAACTTCGCCATCGGCGGTCGCAGCAGCAAGTCGTTCCTCGTGGACGGCCGTCTGGATGCGGTGCTGCGCGAGATTCGGCCGGGAGACTTTTTCTTCATCTCCTTCGGTCACAATGACGCCAGCGTCGGCATTCCGGAACGTTACGCCTCGCCGGCGGATTACAAGATGTATCTGGCTCGTTATGTGAATGGCGCAAGACAGCGCGGCGCGACACCTGTCCTGCTCACGCCGGTAGGGCGCAGGGATTACAATGCCATCACGCAGCAATTTAACGTCAGCTTCCCTGAGTACGTGCAGGCGATGAAGGAAGTCGCGCAGGAGCTCAATGTGGACCTGATCGATCTGAGTGCCATCAGCATCGCCCATTACAATGCGGTCGGCGTGGCGGCGACGGAGAAGATCTTCCTCTACGCCAACCCGGGCGAATACCCGAGATATCCGAACGGCGTCAGCGACAATACCCACTTCAGCAGCTATGGCGCGAAGGTGATCGCCGGCCTGGTGGCGAATGCGGTGAAGGAGATGGGACTCGCTATCTCGCCGTATGTCATCGATCCGGACTATGAGGAGCCGGAACCGGAGCCGACGAACGAGCTGTTTGAGGAGGACTTCGAAGGGGATCAGTCGCAAGCCCAATATGCGATGGTGAACGCAACAGGCATCGCCGGACAGATGTCAGGCACCGTTGTGGAGAAGGACGGCAGCATGGTGCTGCAGGTGGAAGGCTCGGGCGCTGGCCATCGATCGAAGGTATTCCGCATCTTCGATGCGGTCAATGGCGATATCGTCAAGGTGAATTTCGACTGGCACAGCGGAAACGTGGCAGCATTCCCGTCCGAAGGCCATATCACGCTGATGGATGCCAATGAGAACATGATCCTGACGCTGTACACGACGAGCGGCACCAATACGCCTGTCGGGTACTTCGTTGGCTACTATCCGGCAGATTACGGGAGTGGCAATACGGCGATCCCGGAAGGCGGCGTGACGACCAGCATCCTGAAGAACCAATGGGTGAATGTCGACGTCACGATCAACTTCGTGGAGAAGAAGCTGGATCTGACATTGACGCCGAAGGCGAATCCGGATGCTGCGGTGACGATCACGGATCTTCCGATGAGCGCCGGCACCGCATATGCCAACAATGTGAGGGCGATCCGCTTCCTCGGCACGAGGAAGGGCGGCGGAGGCACGCTTGCCTGGACGACCTGGATCGACAATGTGCGGATCGAAGGCATGAAGCTGGCTCCTCAAGCCGGCGATCAGACCGCGTTGCTTGCGTTGATCGACCAGGCCAGGGCGCTTGATCTGAGCGGCTATACGCCGGAGTCCGTGGCGGTGTTGAACCGCGCTCTCGCTGCCGCTGAGGCGATCGTCGGCACCGATGCGACGCAGGCGGAGATCGATCATGCCTATAACATGCTGAATGTCGCGATCAACTCCCTGACCACCGTGCCTCGCGAGCCTGTCACCGAATACAGGTTCGACTTCGGCTCGGGAGATGCGGCGGCAGGCTATATCCCGGTTGACGCGAAGCATGCCTATGTCGAAGGCAATGGGTACGGATTTGCAGACACGTCCCTGACCGTCGATGAGAATCGCGAGATAGGCGATGCGCTGAAGGAAGATTTCGTCCGCGTGAACGGTACCTCGTTCCTCGTCGAGATGGAGCCGGGGGACTATCGGGTGACACTCACCATCGGCGACTCGCAGGAGAGCACCAACGTCGGCGTCGTGATCGAGCAGATGCAGAAGCTGCCGGTGACCACGATCGCTTCCGGTCAGTATCAGGACTTTGTCTATGATATTGCGCTGATCGACGGGGTGTTCAACTTCGAATTCTCCGGCAATGCGCCGAAGATCAATGCGCTGAAGATCGAGAAGCTGCCGGAGAGAGCTCCGGGCGACAAGCCGGTCATCTATCTGGCGAGCGACTCGACGGTGGCCAATTATGCCGAAGTGTACCGTCCGCAAGCCGGATGGGGCGAGCGTCTGGGTGACTACTTCGATCTGACGCAGATCAGCATCGATAACCGGGCTGTCGGCGGCCTGAGCAGCAAGACGTTCCTCACGCTTGGCTATCTGAACGACCTGCTGCTGGACATCCGTCCGGGCGACTACCTGTTCATGCAATGGTCGCACAATGATTCCACACCGGTACGTCCGGAACGGTATGTGACGCCGGAGCAATTCAAGGACTATCTCATGCTGTACATCAACGGCGCGAGACAGAGAGGGGCAACGCCGATCCTTGTCACACCGGTGAACAGAAGAGACTTTACCGGTGACGTCCTCAACAGGAGCTTCCCCGAGTATGTGCAAGCGATGAAGGAAGTTGCCCAGGAGTCCGGCACGCTGCTCATCGACCTGAACCAGGCGAGCTGGGAGTACTTCCAGCAGCTCGGTCCGGAAGGCACGAAGAGCATCTTCCTGTGGGTCGGCACGACGGAGGACAATACGCACCTGCAGATGAACGGCGCGATCAAGGTTGCCGAGATGGTCGCAAGGCTGGTGAAGGAGCTCAACATCCCGCTCTCCGCTCTCGTCACGCTCGAGGATGAGGAGCCGGAGCTTCCTCCGGGCGTCTGGGCTGAGGCTGCGCTCAGCGGTCCATCCACCGCCTATCTCGGTCAGGATGTGGCGCTCAGCGTCGGCGTAACCCGGGTTGAGCAGTCCTTTAACGTGGCGGATGTGATCCTCCATTACAACCCGGCGATACTGGAGTTCGCCACGATCGATGGAGAGGATGGCTTGACGCTGCTCGCGGACAGCGCGTTCGCATCCAAACGTGACAACGTGCATGTGCTTGCCGCTGCCATCCGCCCGGACGAAGGCCTGATCCGCATCATCCTGGTCGCCTCCGGCGATGGCGTGGACGACGAAGGAGACCTGTTCGCCCTGCTCGGCAAGATCCGTTCTGACGCAACCGCAGGCGAACTGACGGTGGCGCTCACGAAGTTCGAAGCCTCCTACGAAGGCGAGGAAGGCAGCGTTGACATCAGCGGCGCAAGCCATACGATCGCTGTCAGCGAGGAGCCGCCGCAACCGCCTGTGACGGACAAATCCGCACTGCTCGAAGCCATCAGCCTGGCTCAGAGCAAGCTCGAGCATGCCGTCGAAGGCACCAAGCTGGGCGAGTACCGGGTCGGCTCGAAGGCTGAGCTGCAGGCGGCTGTCGCTTCCGCAACCGCTGTCTACGACGATGCATGGTCGACGCAGGCTCAGATCGATGCGGCGACTGCGGCGCTGCAGGCGGCGATCCAGCAGTTCGACGCGAAGTTCATCACCCTGGTCGAGGGTCAGACGAGCATCACGATTCGCGATCTGTCCATCCTCGCCAAGTACTTCGGCATCACCTCCTCGCATCCGGACTGGAGCAAGGTGGAAGCTGCCGACCTGTTCGACGAAGGCGTCATCGACATCCGCGTGCTTGCCGCTGTTGCGAAGATGATCCTGGCAGAATGGTGACGGATCAGCGTCGCGCAGCCTGAAAGAAACGGCTTCGGTTCGATTGTGATCGAACCGGGGCCGTTTTCCTTGGTTGTCAATTGGCAGCGTTTTCATTTATGATAAGCTATGATACAGGATAACGATTCTCACAGGAGCATCCTCATACATATACATTAGGGCTCACAAATTAGGGGCTCACAAGGGGCCAGGCGAACGTTCACCCAACTATTCCTGACGAGGAGAGGAAGACCATGAAGCAGCGCTATATTCTGGCTCTGGACCAGGGGACGACCAGCTCCAGAGCGATCTTGTTCAATCATGTCGGCGAGATCGTGCACATCGCCCAGCAGGAATTCACGCAGTTGTTTCCGCATCCCGGCTGGGTGGAGCACGATGCGAACGAGATCTGGATGTCCGTCCAGAGCGTCATCGCCAAGGTGTTCTCCGATACCGGGATCGATCCGTCGCAGATCGAGGCGATCGGCATCACCAACCAGCGGGAGACAACCGTCGTCTGGGAGAAGGCAACGGGCAGGCCGATCTACCATGCCATCGTATGGCAATCGAGACAGACCTCCGAGCTGTGCGAGAAGTGGAAGCGGGAAGGGCTGGAGCAGTGGTTTCAGGGCAAGACCGGGCTGACCATCGACGCCTATTTCTCCGCTTCCAAGGTCGCCTGGCTGCTCGACCATGTGGAGGGAGCGCGCGAGAGGGCGAAGCGGGGAGAGCTGCTGTTCGGCACGATCGATACCTGGCTCGTCTGGAAGCTGACGGGGGGCAAGGCGCATGTCACCGATTATTCCAATGCGTCGCGGACGATGATGTACAACATCCATGAGCTGCGTTGGGATGAGGAGATCCTGCAGCTGCTGGAGGTGCCGGTGTCGATGCTGCCTGAGGTGCGGGACTCCTCGGACATCTACGGCCATGCGGATGGCGACCTGTTCTACGGCGCCCGCATCCCGATCGGCGGCATCGCCGGCGATCAGCAGGCGGCGCTGTTCGGCCAGGCCTGCTATGCGCCCGGCATGGTGAAGAATACATACGGCACCGGGTGCTTCATGCTGATGAATACCGGCGAACAGGCGGTGCGTTCGTCGCACGGGCTCCTGACGACGATCGCCTGGGGCCTTGGCGGCAAGATCGAATACGCCCTGGAAGGCAGCGTGTTCGTCGCAGGATCCGCCGTCCAATGGCTACGCGACGGTCTGCGCATGTTCAAGTCATCGGCGGATAGCGAACGCTATGCGGAGCGCGTTTCTTCGACCGAGGGGGTCTATGTGGTGCCGGCCTTCGTCGGCCTCGGCACGCCGTATTGGGACAGCGATGTGCGCGGCGCGGTGTTCGGGCTGACGCGCGGCACGAGCAAGGAGCATTTCGTCCGGGCGGTGCTGGAGTCTCTGGCCTATCAGACGAAGGATGTGCTGCTGGCGATGGAGCAGGACTCGGGCATCCCGTGCGCCACGCTTCGCGTCGATGGGGGAGCCTCGCGCAACGAGTTTCTCATGCAATTTCAGAGCGACATCCTGGGCTGCCGCGTCGAACGCCCGATCGTCTATGAGACGACCGCCCTGGGCGCCGCTTATCTGGCGGGTCTCGCCGTCGGCTTCTGGCAGGATTGCGCCGAGATCGCGGGCCAATGGCGGACGGACAAAATCTGGCAGCCAGGCATGGAAGAAGCGCGGCGACATCAGCTGTATCGCGGCTGGCAGAGCGCGGTGCGCGCTGCGATGGCATTCAGGCCGGAACCACATCAGCCTGAATAAGAAACAGAAGGTTGGGCTTCCACGCCCAACCTTTGCTTTTGTCAACGACTTGTCGTGAACGGAACTTCAGGCTTCCCCGATCTCCTCAGAAGCCCTTGTATTGCGGCTCTTCATTCTCCAGCTGCTGCACGCGCTGGCTGATCTGATCGACGATCTGCTGCGTCGCCTGAGCGGCGGAAGCGAAGGTCTGCTTCGCCTCCTGGTTCTGCGTGCTCAGCGCGAACTGCTCCAGGCTGGCCTGGGCGCTCTTTAATGAAGCGAGGCATGTTTTCACCTGCGACGCTACGGTCATCCTCTGTCACACCTCCTGCATCAATCTTGGATTCCACGAAATAGCGTATCACGTTGCCACATTGCCTATGAATCCCAATATTTATGCATCCCGATCCTGTCATAAATGAGCATCCATGAGCAGATAATGCAAACGGAAACGACCATTGGGGCTGCGGTCACCACGCAGGCGCCATGGAGCCACACAGGCTGTTGCCATCGGCGATTGACGGGTCCCGCCCCGCCTCAACAGCCGCGAAGAAGCAACGAGAGAGGATGTGAACAGGGTGTCGTTATGGCTGCAGATCGTTCTGAGAACGCTCATCACGATCGTGATCCTGCTTGTCTGCACAAGACTCGTCGGCAAGAAGCAAATCACCCAGCTCAGCTACTTCGAATATATAACGGGTATTACCCTGGGCAGCCTGGCGGCTTACGCTTCCCTTGAGAGAGGGATGCATTGGGCGATCCCCCTGCTCAGCATCTTCATCTGGGTCATCGCCCTGCTGGGTGCAGAGTTTCTCACCTTGAAGAGCAAGGCGGCCCGGGACCTGATCGAGGGCAAAGGCACCGTCTTTATCAAGGACGGCAAGATCCTGGAGGACAATCTGAAGAAGGAACGCTACTCGACGGACGAGCTGCTCAGCCAGCTCAGGCAGAACAACGTGTTTCGCGCGGCGGATGTGGAGTTTGCCGTGCTGGAGTCCACCGGGCATCTGTCCGTCAAGCTGAAAGAGGAGCATGAGCCGCTCACCCCGGCGAAGCTGGGCATCAAGGTGCCCAATGCACCCGAACCGCAGACCGTCATCATGGATGGCAAGATCTTGGACGAGCCGCTGGCCACCATCGGACTCAACCGTGCATGGCTTCATACCGAGCTGGAGAAAATAGGGGTTGCCGTGGAAAACGTCTTTCTGGCACAGGTGGATGGATACGGCCAGCTGTATGTGGACGTTTATGACGACAAGCTGCAGATTCCTGCCCCCTCCAACCTGGCGCTGCTGTGGGCGAACCTCAAGAAATGCCAGGCCGACCTGGAGCTGTTCGCCCTTGCGACGCAGAACCAGGAGGCAAAGGATACGTACACGCAAGCTGCCAACAAGCTGCAGCAGCAGCTTGATGGACTGCAGCCATTGCTCACCCGATCCTGAGGAGCGGGGCTGCTGAACACAGGCTGAAGTCTGGACACGAAAGGAGATTGCAAGAGTGGCGAACAAGAACACCAGGAAGATCACACCAACCCAGAAGGAGTATCAGGATCTGGCCAAGCGCATCGAGCCGAAGAGGCCGGTATTCAAAAATTGCCTCAGGGCGTTTCTCGTCGGCGGTTCGATCTGTCTGTTCGGTCAGGTGCTGCAGGAGATGTTCATGCACTATTTTCATTTTGATCAATCCAAGGCGGGCAATCCGACTGTCGCTAGCCTGATCTTCATATCTGTCGTGCTGACCAGCTTCGGCGTGTATGACAAATTCGCCCAATGGGCAGGAGCAGGATCGGCCGTGCCGGTCACCGGATTCGCCAATTCGATGGCTTCCGCCGCGATCGAGTACCGCAGCGAAGGGCTGGTTCTCGGCACGGGGAGCAACATGTTCAAGCTGGCCGGTTCGGTGATCGTGTTCGGCACGTTCTCCGCCTTCGTGGTCGGCCTCATTTACCTGATCTTCGGGATAGACGCGGGGTGACAATCGTATGATGGCTGGTCATCGCACATGGGTGTTCGAGAATCGCCCTGTGATCGTCGGGACGGCGACCGTAGTCGGGCCGGAGGAAGGGAATGGTCCGCTGGCCAATGATTTCGACATCATCCACGGAGACAAAATGCTGGGGCAGAAGAGCTGGGAGAAGGCCGAGCATATGTTGCTCGAGGAAGCGGTGAAGCTGGCCCTGGAGAATGCCGGGATCACCAAGGAACAGGTGAACTACTATGTCGGTGGCGACCTGCTCAACCAGATCACCAGCAGCAGCCTGACGGCGCGAACGCTGAGCGTCCCGTACATCGGCGTGTTCGGCGCCTGCTCCACTTCGATGGAATCGCTGGCGCTGGCGGCTTTTCTCGTCAATGCGGGCGGAGCGAAGCATGTGCTGTCGGCAACCTCCAGCCATAACAGCACAGCGGAGAAGCAGTTCCGCTATCCGACGGAATACGGCTCGCAGAAGCCGCCGACCGCCCAGTATACGGTGACCGGAGCGGGTGCGGCGGTCGTCGCATCGAGCGGCAACGGGCCGGTCATCACCTCGGCGACGATCGGCCGCGTCGTGGACATGGGCATCACGGACCCGTTCAATATGGGCGCGGCGATGGCGCCGGCTGCCGTGGACACGATCCAGGCGCATCTGAGGGATCTGAACCGCCAGCCCTCGGACTACGATATGATCGTGACCGGAGACCTGGCCACAGTCGGTTACCAGATCGCGCTTGAGCTGTTCAGGAAACATAACGTGCCGATCGAGGATACCCATTACGATGACTGCGGGCTGATGGTGTACGACCTGAAGAAGCAGCCGGTTCAGGCTGGGGGGAGCGGATGCGCCTGCTCCGCGACGGTCACCTATGGTCATTTGCTGAAGCGCATGGCACGAGGCGAGCTGAACCGTCTGCTCGTCGTCGCCACCGGCGCCTTGCTGTCGCCGCTCACCTATCAGCAGGGCGAGAGCATCCCGTGCATCGCGCATGCGGTATGTATCGAGAATGGAGGGACAGGGGCATGACGTATGTCTGGGCATTTGTGGTTGGCGGGCTGATCTGCGTGGTCGGTCAGATCCTCCTGGACGTGTGCAAGATGACGCCAGGGGCGGCGATGAGCACGCTGGTGGTGTGCGGCGCGATCCTCGACGGCCTTAAGCTGTATGAACCGCTCATCGAGTTTGCCGGGGCGGGGGCGACCGTGCCGATCACCAGCTTCGGCAACGCGCTCGTCCACGGCGCGCTGGCCGAACTGCAGCGCGACGGCTGGATCGGCATCGTCACCGGCATCTTCGAGGTGACCAGCGCTGGCATCTCGTCGGCGATCATCTTCTCCTTCCTGGCGGCGCTGTTCGTGAAACCGAAGGGCTGAGCAGCACGGAAGTGGCTGTACTGGCGGTATGGCAAGGCAGCTTGGCAGCGTCTGCACGGGAGCGGTTAGATGTGCGGAGCGATCGTGGTTGAGCTTGCCGAAAGTGCCATGGCCCTTCGGAACAATGGTATCAGTCAGTCCTCCTGACCTCGATCATCCGCTCGAGTATCTCCAGCTCCTCCGGACTGGCTTCACTCAGAGGTTTCCGTTCGTAGGTTCCGCGTTTCTCATCGATGATGACGAGCTCCGTGTGGCTTCGGATATAGCTTTTCTCCTGACCGGGATAGTAGGCTCTGACGTTGGGCAGGAGGACAGATGACGGAGCGGATTGGCGGTCATACAGGTCATAGCCGCTTGTCGTCCTCGAGATGGAGTATCGCTTGCCATGGAACAGCGCCAGATCATCCCGACCAGGGCCAAGCAGCGCCCCCAGCATGAACAGAACCCCGATCAAATGGACGAGCACAAACAGCGTCAGAACACCGACGACAAACGATTTTCCCGTCAAGATTCCCAGCTTGCGAATCATCTTTCCCCCCAACTGTTGACCGTTCCATCAGACATCTTGTCAATGACTTCCATATCTTAAGTGTAGCTTAATTTATAATGAAAGGCTAGGCTCAATCGGACGTTGCTCCGGCCACTTTGGAAAGGCTGTGACAAGTTTTTTATCGTTTCTCAGGCAGATTTGATCGCTCTGGAAAGTCTGAAACACGATATTATCGTCACTTAGTAGCTTCGACCGCTTTCGAACAATCTGGGGTTGTCCCACAGGGGCAGCCCCTCTTTTTTGTGCGCCACGCATGGCGATTAACTAGGCGGTGAAAGTCCGCTGTGGGGGTTTGTAGTTACCAACCACTAGCCAAGAGCAAAGGTGTCCATCGTGAGGTGGAATCTGAAGGAAGCTGGAGGCAAAATTCCGACCCGAGGAACACGAACATCATCAGGCATCGGGCATGGGATGAGTTTGCAAAACAAAACGAAGTCCAATTAACTACACGGACATGCCAATGTAAATGATGCGGGTACATGGAAGGAAAGTGAATCGTCTTACCGTGGGAGGTCTCATGGACGTGAGGAGATGAACTTCGAATCACGGTTGAAACAAGATTTGTCATGAGAAGTCAGCAGACGCCATAGTACTGCGTGTCGTCGACAGCATGCGGGAAGGGCTGAACCTAAGGAGGTGCAGGTCAATGACAGTTACTAAAACAGGAGCAAAGGGCAGCCAACCTCCGCAGGAGGGCTCCACGCAGAAAGCTAGTGCGGAACACGAAGGATATGCGGGAGTGCACATTCCTGTGAAGATAACGGAAACGGACAGCACCAACGCAAACGAGTCGGGGGATCGACTGCTTGAACGAATCGTAAGCAGAGACAATCTGAATGAAGCGTTCAGAAGGGTCAAAGCGAACAAAGGATCTCACGGGATCGACGGGATGGGAGTAGATGGACTTCTGCCATATCTCAAAGAGAACGGAGAGACACTCAGGCAATCCATCCTGGAAGGGAAATACCGCCCGAACCCTGTTCGGAGAGTGGAAATCCCGAAAGAGAACGGAAAGAAACGAAACCTGGGCATCCCAACAGTAGTGGACCGGGTCATCCAGCAAGCCATAGCGCAGGTGCTCACCCCTATCTACGAGAAGCAATTCTCGGAGAACAGCTTCGGTTTCCGTCCGAGACGCAGTGCCCACCAAGCCATCCGAAGAAGCCAAGCCAACATCCAAGACGGATACAAATATGTGGTGGATATGGACTTGGAGAAATACTTCGACACAGTGAACCAAAGCAAACTTATCGAAGTGCTTTCGAGGACCATCAAAGATGGACGAGTCATCTCACTCATACACAAGTACTTAAGGGCAGGCGTGGTAGTCAGGCACAAGTTTGAGGAAACGGAAATTGGGGTTCCACAAGGGGGAAACCTCAGTCCAATTCTGAGCAACATCATGCTGAATGAACTGGACAAAGAACTGGAACGCCGAGGGCACAGATTTGTGCGTTATGCGGATGACTTGCTCATCTTTTGCAAAAGCCGGAAGAGTGCGGAGCGCACACTAAAGAACATTCTCCCGTTTATTGAGAAACGATTATTCCTCAAAGTGAATCGGGAGAAGACAATGGTGGACGAAGCATGGAAAGTTAAATTCCTGGGTTTTTCCTTCTACTCCAACAAAGGAGAGACGAAGATAAGGATTCACCCGAAGTCGATCGCAAAGATGAGAACAAAGGTCAAGGAACTCACTGCAAGAAGCAACGGAATGGGGAACGATTACAGAGCCGTGAAACTAAGAAGATACATCACGGGCTGGGTGAACTATTTCAAGATTGCCGACATAAAGAAGTTGCTCGAATCGACGGACAAATGGATGCGAAGGCGAATTCGCATGATCTACTGGAAACAATGGAAACGAGTCAGAACGAGGTTTGAAAGGCTGAAATCACTCGGTATCCAGGAACAGCAGGCATGGGAATATGCCAATACAAGAAAGAGCTACTGGAGAACATCCAATAGCCCAATCCTCGCAAAGTCCCTCACCAACAATGCCATTCGAGGTTTCGGATTTTTATTCTTTTCAGACTACTACCGACAAGTCACTACGTAAACTTGGGAACCGCCGTATACCGAACGGTACGTACGGTGGTGTGGGAGGTCGGCTACTCAACTAATGGGTAGCCTCCTACCCGAT
>Ga0310833_100910_pt1 | contig 14641 bp, 7 predicted proteins | sample SM_ome_FD_201312 | JGI IMG/M metagenome (GOLD analysis project Ga0310833, IMG submission 201312) | Sorghum-adapted microbial communities enriched on stacked mutant (SM) sorghum from Joint BioEnergy Institute, Emeryville, California... ...
ATGGTCCAATGGAAGCCTTCTGGGGAACCCTGAAATGTGAGAGGTATTATTTGCATACATACAGTACCTTTGAGGAACTCAAAAAAGACATAGATGACTACATCCGTTTTTACAATAACGAGCGATTGCAGGCAAAACTAAACGGCCTCAGTCCCATGGAATTCAGGACCAAGGCCGCTTAACCGATTTTTATTTTTTGTACTGTCTACTTGACGGGGGTCAGTTCACAGCGGGGCAGTCCTTTCTTTGTCTTTTGTCTTGCTTAACCCATGCGCCGACAGGAAATCCGGTTACCAAGCGTAAGCTTGGGGCGCTTCGCCGCCGGGGCCGGGGAAAATTTCATCCAGCCGCTTCAGCGTTTCTTCATCCAATTCGATTTCGACGGCCCGTAAAGCCGAGTTCAGCTGCTCGAGCGTCCGCGGTCCGATGATCGGGGCGGTCATGGCCGGATGGTGAAGGGTCCAGGCAAGCGCGATGTTCGCCTCGCTTTCCCCGATTTCCCGCGCCAGCTTCTCGAACGCTTCCAGCTGCGCCCGATACTTGGCCGTGCGCTCCGGATCGTTCGCTCTGCGGGAACCCGGCACGGGCCTTAGCGCATTGCCGCTGAGCAAACCGCCGTCCAGCGGGCTCCAGGCGATTACGCCGATGCCAAGCTCCTGAGCCGCCGGCAGCACTTCCAGCTCCGGCAGCCTGCAGAGCAGACTGTATTTATGCTGCTCGGACACAAGACCGAGCATATTGCGTTTGGCCGCTTCATACTGCGCCTTCACCAGATCGCGGCCGGCAAAGTTGCTCGAGCCCGCGTATCCGATCTTGCCTTGATAAAGCGCCACGCTGTAAGCTTCCCATATTTCGTCCCACGAGACATTGCGGTCGACGTGATGCATTTGATACAACTCTACATGATCCGTCTGCAGCCGGCGCAGCGATCCTTCCAGATGGCGCCGGAGCTTGTAGGCCGACAGCCCGCGTTCGTCGTTGGGACCGTCGAGCGGATCCCACATCGTGCCGTAGAACTTGGTTGCCAGCACGACTCTCTCCCGCCGTCCGCCGCCCTGCGCGAACCAGCGTCCGATAATTTCTTCCGTTCTTCCGGGATTCTCGCGACCGCCGTACCCGTTGGCCGTATCGAAGAAGTTGATGCCCGCATCCAGCGCGGCGTCCATAATCCGGAACGCTTCCTTCTCGTCCGTATGGACGCCGAAATTCATCGTTCCCAGACACAGCTTGCTCACCTTCAAGCCCGATCGTCCAAGATAAGTGTACTTCATTGCTTTCGCTCCTCTCCCAATCGGAATCCTCTTTCATTGTAAGCGAATCGGATGCAGAATCAAGAGGGCAAGTTGTCGAACGGCGACTTCTTTAAGGCGGCATCCGACGGATTTCAACCGGTTGAGGGTCCCGCCGCATCCCCCGCACGAATGGGCACTTCGTCAAGCTGCGCGGTCAATTGCTCGGCCGTATGGACGGGAGCCTGGCAGGCAAAGCTGCGGCACGCGTAGGCCGTTGCCCTGCCGTCCAGCGCGGTTTTGTCCGCCAGCGCCGGAAACGCCTTCCGCAACGCCTCTCCCTATGAGACACTATCGTCTGCTAAAAGGAGATAAGAAGGATGTCTCTATTTTGTATGAACGAGAACGTCTCCCACTTGCGCATGGGCATCGATGCGTGTTCCATTCGATCCTATCGTTGCAATGATCTGGTTTGCCGATTGAACCGTATACTCCATATTTTTCAGATTGGTACTCACACTGCCCAGTTCGCTCTTCAGATTAACCACGACAGCCTTGGGGGAGCGATCCAGCACAATATCGATGTCTCCAGCTTCCGTCCTCGCCGAGATATCATTCGCCGGATCGATTCCCAGGGCGGTTATTTTCCCGGCTTCCGTCTTCAACAGCAAATCGCCCGACACCCGGTTCAATCGGATTTCCCCCGCGGACAGCATGATGTCCACGCTTCTCGCCTTCAAATCAGCTGCATCCACGAATCCGAATTGCGTCTCTATGACGACTTGGCCGTATATCTGATCGGGCAGCGAAATCCGCAGCTTTCGCTCGCCTCTTTGCCCTTTGATCGTGTAATATTTCGCTTCTTCGTCTATGCGAATTATCAATTCCCTGGATTGGATCGCTGCATCGAAGGTAAATTGGTTTTCGATCGCTTTGTCGGTCAGCAGTTCCACCTTGGCATCGTGACCCGAAGACCGGGTCACTTCAATTTCCATGGCCTCAGCGTTCACACGAATGCTGTCGAACTCTTTGGACGCGAACGACTTGATCTCGCTCGTCAGTTCGCCTGAACCAGACTTCGCGCCAATGACGGATTCTTCCACTTTTCCGGACCAGGTCACAGTCGAATTTGCGCATCCGGATGCAACGGACGTCAAGATGAAGATTGTCAGCAACAGCAGCATTTTTACATCGTTTCTCATTTTCCATCTCCCCATGATTTATTGTTTAGTGATGCGTCCATTCAGCGGCTTGAACGGGACGGACTTGCTTGAACCGGAGCAACGGCAGCACGGACAAAGCGCCGAGCGCAAACAATCCGGAAGCGATCAAATATAGAGCCGTTAACGGAAGCTGATCTTTCAAAACGCCGACCAAGCTCATGTTAATGACCACGGCCCCCATGAAGAGCGGATTCAGGATGCCGTTTACCCTGCCTACGAAAGCTTCTTCCGCATGATTCAGGATCAGCGTATACCCCCGCCGAGAATCATCGGACCAAGAATCATAAAGATCGACGAGGTCGTCTGGTACATGGAAATCGCGAGCGGATCCTTGTCCGTCTGTTCCGTCACGAAGAGCAGGATGGCGAAATTACGTACCCAAATGCCCATCTGCAGAAAAATGCCGGATAACAACATCGATTTTCTTTCGTGCTTACGGACTCATTGTAAACGGGAAGCGCGAAGCTCAACCCGCAAGATATGAGCTTGTTCCCGCAATTATTTGCGGAAGACACGCAAAAAAAACAGCCCGATCAGGGCTGTTAAGCTAACCGCCGACTCATCCGACGAAGGGAACCAGTCTAGGAGATAAATCCGAAAAGCGACGGAATCCGCCGGGGAGCATGAACCTCGACATTCGGCCGGCTTCCCGGCGGCTGCGCTTAAAAAACGATGCAAATTTTTCCCTCTATATGGCGGATACGCCAAGTCATTCGCCAGCTTGGCCGAACGATTCAAAACGGATTTGGGATGCGTGAGCTCTTGAAAATTCCGGTCAGCCGTTTTCCGTTATCCCCTTATGTTCGAGAGGTTTATTTATCGATCTCTTGCCGGTCTCCTGTATGAAAACGAGGATAAGAATAAGGGAAATGAGCGGCAAGCTTACCGCTAAGGCAACGGCATTCCCTAAGCCGAGCGATAAGGCGAGCGTCGAAACGACCGTAGGGACTAAAATTTGCCCCAAGCGACCCACGATGTTATTGGTCCAGGCCATAGCGCCGGCACGAATTTCAGTGGGAAAAAGCTCATTGGTCAGCGTCGATCCGACAATGAGGAAAGAGTTCACGAAGCCGGATGCGATCATGCTGCAGATGAGCACGGCGTAAAAATGGTGAAGGGTGAACACGAAAACACTAAATATACATCCGACGGTAATAATAATCGCCGCGGCGCGCTTGCGTCCGATTCGGTCCATCAGCTTGCCGTTCAAAGCAATGATCAAGATTCCCGTCACGGTTTGAGTCAATAAACCTATGCTCACCATGTTGGGGGTCCAGTTCAATTCGTTTACGGCCCTTAAGGTAAAGAAATTTAAAGTGCCTTTGATTCCGAAATAGAGAAACACCCATACGATGGACATGACCACCGTGTATTTGATATAAGGACTTTTCCAAGGTCCGAAAAAGTCTCCTTTCGGGAGCTTGTTGCCGCGTTTTTTCTCCTCCTGCATGCGCAGGAAAGCCTCGGTTTCAGGCAGCCGCTTTCGAAGCAGGAATACGGGAATCATCGGAATGGCTCCAACTACGTAAAGGACCCGCCAACTTAAGCCAAGCTTCGTGATGACGGGAAGCAGGATTCCGATGAACAAAGCGCCAAAAACCGCCGTAAGCTGGAAGCGTCCGACCGCGCTTCCCCGATGTTCTGTGGAAAATTCCTCGCAGAGAATGACATACCCGACCGACCAGCAGCCGATCAAAAAAATGCGCGCGGCAAACTGCAGGAAAATAAAAACCTCGATATTGGGGGCGAATGCTGTAAACAGACTGCAAACGGAATACAGATAAACGCTTGTCAAAAACACCTGGCGGCGCCCGATCATGTCTGCCATTCGAGATACGAAAAACGCAACCATGGTTCCGACGGCAATGATGGACAAGGCGTAACCGGACATCTGAGGGGAGATTCCATAATCTTGCACAATGTACGGCAAAGCTATATTTATTACGGTATCATCGAAGCCCTCAAAAAACGCCCCCAAAATGAGAATGGGCCACATCCTTTTTTGACGCGCGTTCAGCATAAACTTTGTGCTCAAATGAACTTCCTCCCGGTAAAAAGCCCTAATGAATTTCAAATATAAAAAAGCCTCATTCCCCTTACGGAGAATGAGACCTCCATTTGAACGGTCGGTCCGCATCAACGTTAACTTTTTTCATTCGAAAGCGTTTTAAAGATTTATAAAAATAAAATACCATATTAAATTTTCATGATGCAATTCTTTTTTCATTCTTTCCCTATTTATTTAATGGGATTATTCAACGCGCGCCGACGGCTTGACAGAATATCCTTTTATGGAAAACGATAGGACTGATTGGGAAAGTTGAATTGCGCAATGCAAGTTTCGAAACGACAAGGAGGATCTTCATGTCCGCGCCCGATCTTTCGCAAGTCGATAACCGGGGACCGGCAATTCTGCCGATGCGGCCGCCACGCAGGCGGTTCAGACGAATGACCGGACTCGCCATGGCTGCGCTGTTTCTTATGCTGCTCCTCTCATCGGCCATTCTGTCCGCGAAGGCTATTGCGGAGAACGGCGAAACGAATCTCGTTCTAAACGGAAGTTTCGAGGAAATGAACGCCGACGGTCCTGCGAATTGGACAAGGGATGCGTATTGGGCGGGCGAAGACCACAGCCGATTGAGGATCATCGAGGGAGACGCGCATTCAGGCTCCCGGTTTGCGGCTATCGAGAGTTTTCAACCGAATGACGCCAGATGGACGCAGACGGTCTCCGTCAAGCCGGATACGCTGTACAAGTTCTCTTGTTGGGTCCGGGTTGTCCGGGTAGAGAATCCGGAAGCCACCGGGGCGAACCTTTCCGTTCTGGGCATCGGTTCCACTTCGCGGGATTTGAAAAGCGCCTCCGGACGTTGGGAGCTTCTTGAATTTGTAGGCCGAACAGGTGCGGACCAGCATCAGATCACGGTCGCGGTTCGGCTTGGCGGCTATGGGAATTTGAACGCGGGGAGGGCCGATTTCGACGACTTTCGCATGGAAGAGCTCGCTGCCGCCCCCTCCGGAACGATCGTTGTGCCGCTCGATCCGGCCGGCGATCAGGGCGCGCCCGGCGATCAAGAGGGGGCCGGCGCGTCCCAAGCGAAATCCCGGCACCCCGGATATTCGGGCTGGATGATCTTCTACGGAACGGCGTATGCGGCTTTATGCTTCTATTTGATTTCCCGGTTTCGCCACCGGAAGCCGAAGACGGCGGAACGGACGCCGGGAATGGGGATTCCCCGGCTGCGGCTGGTCGTCTGTTTGTTCGGGGGCGCGTTTCTGCTCAGGATGATCAGCGCTCCGATCATCCAAGGCCACCCGATCGACGTGCCGGACTTTCTGAGCTGGGCGGACCACGCGTACCGCAACGGATTGCCGAATTTCTACAACGGGGAAATTTTCGCGGACTATCCTCCGGGGTACATTTATGTGCTGTACGTGATCGGCCTGATCCGGCCGCTGCTTGGCTGGGAGCCGGCATCGGCCGCTTCCGTCATCCTGATTAAACTGCCGGCCATGTTGGCCGATCTCGCGGCGGCCTGGTTCGTCTACAAAATGGCGCTGCGCCTGAAGGACGAGAGCGCGGCTCTGCTGGCGGCGCTTCTGTACGTATTGAATCCGCTCGTCTTTTTGGACTCCGTCGTTTGGGGGCAGATGGATTCCGTATTTTGCTTGTTTATTGTGCTCATGGTCTTTTCCCTTCAGTACAAGCGGCTGTCAGCGGCTTCCGTCTTCTTCGCGATCGCCGTATTGATCAAGCCTCAATCGCTGGTCTTTGCCCCGCTGCTTCTCTTTTCGGTACGAAGCTGGAAAGAAACGGCCAAAGCGGCGATTTGCGCTCTCGCCGTATTTGTTGCCGTCACGCTTCCGTTCGCTCTCCGGCAAGGGCCCTGGTGGATCTTCAAGCACTATGCTGAGATGTTCGGCATGTATCCGTACGCGACGCTTAACGCGTTTAACGTCTACGCCCTGCTCGGGGCCAACGGCGCGAAGACGGACCAAACGTGGGGGGGAATTCCTTTTTCCGGCTGGGATGTCCTCTTTATCGCGGCGATCGTTCTGGTCGTAGGCTTCCTTCTGCTTCGAGGCCGCAGGGACGGGAAGTTGTTCTACGCCGCCTTCCTTCTTGCGCTGCTCGTGTTCACGTTTAAGACCGGAATGCACGAACGATACGGCTATGCCGCCATCCCGCTGGCGCTGATCAGTTGGCTGTGGATTCGGGACAGGCGCGTATTCGCGCTGTTTGCCGGCATCACGCTGACGAACTTCGCCAACACGGCTTACGTGCTGAAGTTCGCGTTGGACCGGAACTACTTTATTCCGAACGGCAACGGCTTCATGAACCTCGTCTCGTTGTGCAACGTAGGTCTTGCCCTGTACGCCGTGTGGGTCGGTTATGCCGTGTTGGTCAAGAAGCCGGGCGGCCAACCGGTCCAGCCCCTTAAACCGGCGAACGGCTCCGCCGCAATCCCTTTTTCGATGTCCCGCCGGGATGTTCTCGCGATGGCCGCCATTACGGTCGTTTACGCGTCCGTTGCGTTGTTCCGTCTCGGTTCGACGGTTGCGCCGCAGAGCTTCTGGAAGCCGGCGGCGCAAGGCGAGCGCGCTGCGGTCGATTTCGGGCGCGCGCAGCAGGTCGATGCGATCGTATGGTACGGGGGCATCGGAAACGGAAGCTTTCAAGTCGAGTCCTCGGAAGACGGAAACGCATGGAATCCGGTGGCGACCGTCGGCTTGAACGACGGCACCGTTTTTCAGTGGCAAAAGGCGCAAACGGCATTTGCTGCCCGCTATGTGAGGGTCGTCGCGATGCAACCGGGCGCTTCGCTTGGCGAAATGGGCTTTCAGGGGGCGGATCGGAAGCTCATTCCCTTTGCCGTCGAGGGGGCGCCTTCGGCGGCCTTCGACGAGCCGGGCTCGGTTCCGCAACGGGCTTCCTATCTTAACAGCATGTATTTCGACGAAATTTACCACGCCCGGACCGCCTATGAGATGCTGCATCGAATGGAGCCGTACGAAACAACGCATCCGCCCCTTGGGAAAGTGCTGATCTCGGCGGGGGTGGCCTTGCTGGGCATGAATCCGTTCGGCTGGCGAATCGCGGGTGTCCTATTCGGGATCGCGATCGTGCCTTTGCTGTATGTTTTCGCCAAACGGTTGTTCGGCAAGACCCGCTACGCCGCGCTGGCCTCGTTTCTGATCGCCTTCGACTTTATGCTCTTTACGCAAAGCCGGCTCGCCACCGTCGATACGTTCGCCGTATTTTTCATCCTGCTGGCTTACGAGCGCATGCAGCGCTATTGGGAAATGAGCTTCTGCCGAGACAAGCTGTCGAAGACGTTCGCGCCGCTTGCGGCAAGCGGGCTCGCTTTCGGCCTTGCATCGGCCGTCAAGTGGGTCGGCTTGTACGCGGGCGCGGGGTTGGCGGTCCTCTTCCTGCTTTCGCTGTGGAACAGGTATCGGCAGTATCGGGAAAATCGCGAGCTGCCTTTTGCGTTTCATGCGCTGCGGACGGTGCTGGCGGGCGGTTTGTTTTTCATCATCATCCCCCTGATGATCTACACGGCATCGTATATCCCGTTTTTGCTCGTTCCGGGTCCCGGACACGGGTTGAAAGACGTCGTCTCCGCCCAGAAGTTCATGTTCGACTATCATAGCCGGCTTAACGCCACCCACCCATTTTCGTCGCTGTGGTGGGAGTGGCCTCTCATCCGCAAGCCGATCTGGTATTACGGAGCCGCGGAATTGGCGCCGGGAAAAATGGCGAGCATCGTGGGCATGGGCAATCCGGCGGTGTGGTGGTCGGGGACGATTGCGGTAATCGCGGCCCTTCGCTCGGCCTGGAAGAAGCGGGACCGGAGCATGACCGTCGTCTTCGTTGGAATCGCCTCGTCTTATCTTCCGTGGATTTTCGTATCCAGACTCACCTTTATTTATCACTTTTTCGCTTGCGTTCCGTTTCTCGTTCTTTGCATCGTTTATTGGATTCGAAAAATGGAAGAGCGTAAGCCGGGATATCGGATTGCGACGCTCCTTTACGCAGGCGCGGTTCTGGTGCTGTTCATTTTGTTTTACCCGATTTTGTCGGGGACCGAAATAGACGTTTCTTACGCGGACCGCGTTCTGAAGTGGTTCGGCGGGTGGATTTTTCACGGGTAAGCGAGCGTTGGAAGCAAGGAAGGGAAGGAAGACGAGCGTCTCCTTCCCGAAATCCATCCAATATCTTGAAATTGCATACATTTTTCGTAAGATTGCTTCTTATCTGTCTCCCTCCCCTGTTCTTATAATGGGGGTATCCCAACGAAAGGAGGGTTTGTAAGCGCTGTCAGCGCTGTTTTGCCGAAAGTTCTCGCATTTGCTGACCTACACTTTGAGGAGGAGGAATTTAATGCGCTGCAAATTTGTCGCATGGTCGCTTGTTACAGCCATGCTGATTACAAGTTTGTTGATGGCTGTAGGACCGTTCGGCCCCGCTTCCGCCGCGGGAGGACCGAATCTGACGCCGGGCAAAACCATTACGGCGAGCGGCCAATCCCAAACCTACAGCCCTCAGAACGTAAAAGACGGCAATCAAAATACGTATTGGGAAAGCACGAACAACGCGTTCCCGCAATGGATTCAAGTGGATTTGGGCGCAAGCACGGGCATCGACCAAATTGTGCTGAAGCTGCCCGCAAGCTGGGAAGCGCGCACGCAAACGCTGGCCGTTCAAGGCAGCTTGAACGGTTCGACGTTCACGGACATTGTCGGCTCCGCCAATTATGTATTCAGTCCGTCTGTCGGGAACAACACGGTTACGATCAACTTTACCGCGACCAGCACGCGCTACGTGCGCTTATATGTAACGGCCAACACGGGCTGGCCGGCGGCGCAGCTGTCCGAATTCGAAATTTACGGCTCCGGCGACCAGACGCCGGCGCCTGATACGTATCAAGCCGAATCCGCGGCTCTGTCCGGCGGCGCGAAAGTCAACACGGACCATGCCGGATATATCGGCACGGGCTTTGTTGACGGTTACTGGACGCAAGGCGCGACGACGACCTTTACGGTCAACGCGCCGACGGCGGGCAACTACGATGTAACGCTGAGGTACGGCAACGCAACCGGCAGCAACAAAACGGTAAGCCTCTACGTCAATGGAGCGAAGATTCGCCAGACCACGCTGCCCAGCCTGCCTAACTGGGATTCATGGAGCAGCAAGACGGAGACGCTTAACCTGAATGCAGGCAGCAACACCATTGCGTACAAATACGACCCGGGCGATTCCGGCAACGTCAATCTTGACCAAATCACGGTCGAAGCGTCGACTTCAACGCCTACTCCTACTCCATCCCCTACTCCTACTCCTACTCCTACACCTACGCCAACGCCGACGCCTACACCCACACCTACTCCGACCCCGACGCCTACGCCGACACCTACACCTACACCTACACCTACGCCGACGCCTCCTCCGGGCGGCAACATCGCCATCGGCAAATCGATTTCCGCATCCTCCCACACGCAGACATACGTTGCGGAGAACGCGAACGATAACGATGTTAATACGTACTGGGAAGGCGGCGGCAATCCGAGCACGCTGACGCTCGATCTCGGAGCGAACTACAATATTACGTCCATCGTGCTGAAGCTGAACCCGTCCTCGGTATGGGCTGCGCGTACGCAAACAATTCAAGTGCTAGGACACGATCAGAACACGACGACCTTCAGCAATCTGGTCTCGGCGAAAACGTACTCGTTCGATCCGGCCTCCGGCAATACTGTGACCATTCCGGTTACGGCGACGGTGAAACGTTTGCAGTTGAACATTACGTCGAACTCCGGCGCCCCGGCCGGACAAGTCGCCGAGTTCCAGGTGTTCGGCACGCCTGCGCCGAATCCGGACCTGACGATTACCGGCATGTCCTGGTCGCCTTCTTCTCCGGTTGAGACCGACGCCATTACGCTAAACGCAACGGTGAAGAACAACGGGAATGCCAGCGCCGCGGCGACCACCGTCAATTTCTACCTGAACAACGAGCTGGCGGGCTCCGCGCCGGTAGCCGCGCTGGCGGCAGGCGCTTCGGCAACGGTGCCGCTGAATGTCGGCGCGAAAACCGCCGCGACATACGCGGTCGGCGCCAAAGTAGACGAGAGCAACGCGGTCATCGAGCTGAACGAGTCGAACAACAGCTACACGAATCCGGCTTCACTCGTTGTGGTTCCCGTTTCCAGCTCGGATCTGGTGGGCACGGTTTCGTGGACGCCGAGCACTCCGATTGCCAACAATGCCGTCTCTTTTAACGTAAATCTTAAAAATCAAGGGACGATTGCTTCCGCCGGCGGGTCTCACGGCGTGACGGTCGTGCTTAAAAATGCTTCCGGTTCGACCGTTCAAACGTTCAGCGGTTCCTATACCGGCAGTCTGGCTCCGGGAGCGTCCGTCAACATCGCCCTTCCGGGGACCTGGACGGCGGCAGCCGGCAGCTACACGGTAACGACCACCGTTGCGGCAGACGCCAACGAACTTCCGATCAAGCAAGCCAACAATGCGAACACCGCAAGCCTGACCGTATATTCCGCCCGCGGCGCGAGCATGCCGTACAGCCGGTATGACACCGAGGACGCCACCCTCGGCGGCGGCGCCACGCTGAAGTCCGCGCCGACATTCGATCAGGCGCTGACGGCATCGGAAGCCTCCGGCCAGCTCTATGCGGCGCTGCCCTCGAACGGCTCCTATCTTCAATGGACCGTCAGACAGGGTCAGGGCGGCGCAGGCGTGACGATGAGATTTACGATGCCCGACTCGGCGGACGGCATGGGATTAAACGGTTCGCTAGACGTTTACGTCAACGGCACCAAAGTCAAAACCGTATCGCTGACCTCCTACTACAGCTGGCAGTATTTCTCGGGCGATATGCCCGGAGACGCTCCCAGCGCGGGCCGTCCGCTCTTCCGCTTTGACGAAGTGCACTGGAAGCTGGCTACTCCGCTCAAACCCGGAGACACGATTCGCATCCAGAAGAACAACGGCGACAGCCTGGAATACGGTGTCGACTTTATTGAAATCGAACCGGTTCCGGCTGCGATCTCCCGTCCGGCCAACTCGGTTTCCGTAACGGATTACGGCGCTGTGCCGAACGACGGACAGGACGATCTCACCGCCTTTAAAGCCGCCGTAAACGCGGCGGTCGCATCCGACAAGATCTTGTACATTCCGGAAGGAACGTTCCACCTCGGCAACATGTGGGAGATCGGTTCCGTCAGCAACATGATCGATCACATTACGATTACGGGAGCCGGTATCTGGTATACGAACATCCAGTTTACCAACGCCAATCCGGCGTCCGGCGGCATCTCGCTCCGGATTACGGGCAAGCTTGATTTCAGCAACGTGTACCTTAACTCCAATTTGCGGTCGCGGTATGGTCAAAATGCGGTTTACAAAGGCTTTATGGACAACTTCGGGACCAATTCCGTCATCCGCGACGTCTGGGTCGAGCACTTCGAATGCGGCTTCTGGGTCGGGGACTACGGGCATACGCCGGCGATCCGGGCGAGCGGTCTGCTGATTGAAAACAGCCGAATCCGCAACAACCTGGCCGATGGCGTCAACTTCGCCCAAGGGACCAGCAATTCGACCGTACGCAACAGCAGCCTGCGCAACAACGGCGACGACGCCCTTGCCGTATGGACGAGTAATACGAACGGCGCGCCCGAAGGCGTAAACAATACCTTCTCGTACAACACGATCGAAAACAACTGGCGCGCGGGAGGCATCGCCTTCTTCGGAGGAAGCGGACACAAGGCCGACCACAACTACATCGTCGACTGCGTCGGCGGTTCCGGCATCCGGATGAACACCGTGTTCCCCGGATACCACTTCCAGAACAATACCGGCATTGTGTTCTCGGACACGACCATCGTCAACTGCGGCACGAGCAAAGACCTTTACAACGGCGAACGCGGCGCCATCGATCTGGAAGCTTCAAACGACGCCATCAAGAATGTAACGTTTACCAACATCGATATTATCAACTCTCAGCGCGATGCGATCCAGTTCGGTTATGGCGGCGGTTTCAGCAACATCGTGTTCAACAACATCAACATTAACGGGACCGGTCTTGACGGCGTAACCACCTCGCGGTTCTCGGGACCGCATCTGGGCGCGGCGATCTTCACCTATACCGGCAACGGCTCCGCCACATTCAACAATCTGAGGACCAGCAATATCGCTTACCCCAATCTGTATTACATCCAGAGCGGGTTCAATCTGATCATCAATAATTAGACATCGGCGCCCGTCTGCGGGGGAGGAACTCTTCGGAGCTCCTCCCTTTTCCGCACACGCCAAAACGTGAGGCGTCTTTATGTGACATCGGTGTGGCTATAAAATACCTCAACCAATATTTAGATATGCTAAATTTACATGAGTAATAAAAAACATTTCCATATTTCTTTGTATTAAAGTTGTTCAATAGCATAAGGAATGCCCAAAACAGAGTCAAAACTGCAATCTATAAACTTAGTATGTTCGTTTATCTCTACTTCCGTCATCTCGGCAGTATCAAAACTAGTTTTATGAACATGAGAATATTGAAATTTTGAATATGCCAAACACGCCCCATTAAAATTGCAATTATGAATTTTTGAATAATTGAAGTCTGTAGTTTCTAATTCTAATTGTTTAAAGCTCACATTAGTAAGCTTTGATTTACGGAATATGGAGTTTGTTAAGACACAATTACTTTTGAATTGTATATTTTCAATAGTTGCTCCATAAAATGATGCACCAATCAAAGATTTACTCGAAATCACCCCATCTTTAAGTACTGCGCAACTTAAATCAACCCCATCAAGAGAGCTTAATTTTAAAATATAGGGTAAGATATTTTCATGTGTTTTAGCCATTATCGAAATGACATTTTTTTGCGAGATTTCTGACAATGAATGCAATTCAATTCCTTTTAACAATTTTATAATATTATCGTTATCAAAATTCTTACTTTCGAACAAATCCCTTAAAAAGAATCCAACTTCAAGAGTAATTAAAGTTTGTCCTAGAAGCAGATTCACGTCTCTTGTTTTATTTTTAGACGTTATATTCTTTTGTAGAGTTGACAACAAATGATACGCAGTGAAATATTCCATGAATGATTTATGAATAAATTTGTATCCTTTTTCGTCATCATCATTGTTTAAAAAAGAACAACTTTTAATATCATGACTAAAATGATTGATATCATCTTGACTTGTAATCTTAAAATATTCTTGTACTTCTTTTGGGAGTTCTTTATAGTGTATTGACAACTTATTCTTATTAAACATTTTCCAAGCTAATTCCTCAGCGAAAAGTTGTTTTTGCTCAGCTTTAATTAATGTTTTCCCTTTAGAATCTTCTCTTTCTAACCAATATCCAGTATATTTTTCATATAGCATCGCTGCGTTAATTCTTCTACCTTTTTCTTCAAGAAGTTTTGGCATTGTTTCAATTATAACATTTAGCAATACTGGTCTTTTCGCTAAGTCAGATAAATCATGAACCTCTTTCATTATTTCAAGAAAATCTTTAACTTTATACCCTTTTTCGGCTAATTTATCTTTATAACTACTAATAAACTTCTCAATTTGTTCTTCCGTAAGCTCTGCAATCTCAATTTCTGAAAACTCAACAGTTCTCCTGTTAGGTTCAAAATGTAATGGAGAAGATTTAAATATTTTTTCAAATTCATCTTTTTGGTTAAAAAAGTTTGGACGACAAGTTACGATAATTTTAGATTTTAACGTTGCAAATCTACAAATTTCGGTAAATACTTTATATTTAACTGAATAATCTACTCTTCTTGCAACCTCATCAAACCCATCAAAAATGAGAATTAAATAGCCCAATTCAAGTAATTCTAAAAATGTATTAAAATTACCATTTACAATTTTACACTTATTAACTAACATACTAGTAATTAATTGCTCCATATCAAATGCCTTTTCATAATCCCTTAATTGTATAAAAATTGGGATAGGTGCTTCGGAGCCCGATAGAATTTTTGTTGCGAGATCCGCACAAAACTTTGTCATCAATGCCATTAGATCAAGTCCAAAATTGTGTGTAAATTCCCTCAGTTAGAATTAGTCACATAATGCGTGTCACTTTAGCGGAAGACCTCGGCCTGTCTTTACGCCATTCCAGATACTCGGCCATATCGAGATACTTTC
>Ga0310833_100926_pt1 | contig 14310 bp, 9 predicted proteins | sample SM_ome_FD_201312 | JGI IMG/M metagenome (GOLD analysis project Ga0310833, IMG submission 201312) | Sorghum-adapted microbial communities enriched on stacked mutant (SM) sorghum from Joint BioEnergy Institute, Emeryville, California... ...
GGGGTAATGAACTTGTCAACGATAAATAATCAATCAAATGAACAAAGGTCGATAAATTTGGGAAAAGAGTTCAGTTTGGCTTTAATTATGTTTCATCAAACGGTAGCAGAAAGAGTGGGGTTGAATTTAACAGATTATAAAGTATTGGGAATCATCCCATTTGAAGGATTGACCGCTGGGGAAATAGCATCAATAACAGGCTTGTCAACGGGCATGGTGACAACAGTTGTGGACAGGCTTGAAAAGAAGAATTTTGTATATAGGGATAGAGATCCAGACGATAGGCGAAAGGTGATTATTAAAGCAAATTTTGAAAAAATAGGCTCTGAATTAGGGCCATATTTCCAATCATTTGGACAGGAAATAGGGAAGGTTGTATCTAAGTATAGTCCAGCAGAAATGGAAGTAATAAATGATTATATTAGGAAAACTACTGAAGTATTTAAGCGGGAAACGAAGAAAATAAAACAAAAATAATGTTCTGTGCATTTTTGTGAACTGTACCATAATTATTCGTAAAGCTGGATATAGAGGTGAGATCCACTTTCGACCTCCGTGTGGAAAAAACAAGTAGATGTGCTTTGTTATTTGTATACACATAAATAGAGACACCATTACTTGGGATATTAAACAGATACTTACTATCGTTGCCAAAAATGATGTGTTTCCGCTGCTCGCTCTACCTATCAGTTATTTTTCTCCCTTGAGTCTTGACCTTCTCGACAATGGCGACGAGGTAGTTGTTGATGTCTGTTTCCCATCATTCACAACATTGGGCGGGAGAAAACGAAAAGGGAGTTGCTTCGCTACGCAACTCCCCCGCATTGGGCCGATATTTTATTTTTGCCGCTTTCTTTCGAACGGAGCAATAAGTGATCCGCATAGACGTATGCCTTTTCGAGTGATGTCGTTCCTCCTGTCTGGAAAAAGTAGAGACCGAATGATGATGTGTAAGCAATTGGACGTTTGGCCGTTCCGTCATCGACCAACACCGTGCTGTGGCGTACAGTTTCCCGCATCTTTTCGACAAGCTGAACACTTTCTTCAAATGTGCGATGGCGCAAAAACATGGTAAACTCTTCCCCACCGCTGCGGAACAAAAAATCGTCCTCTTTAAGAAACTGTTTCAATGTCAAGGCAAAGTGGCGAATGACTTCATCGCCGACGGCGTGGTTGTACGTGTCATTAATCGCTTTAAAATTGTCGATATCAGCAACGACAACGCCAATCCATTCCCCTGTTCCATTTAACTTGGCAATCGTCTGGTCCATGTAGGCTCGGTTATGAACACCGGTCAGAAAATCGGTATATGCCATTCTTTCAAACTGATCGCGTTCTAGTTTATGCTGGATGCTTTGCGATTTGGAAAAGAATGAGCAGCTGACGAAGTAATTGAGCAAAAACAAACTCAAGAGCATATCCCAGCGCTGTTCTTGCAAAAAGAGAAATAACAGGCCATTTGTCAGTACGGTTTTTCCTATATCCATCCAGCTTCTTGTCTTAATAAAATCCAGTGCTTCACGCTTTGTGCGAATGTCGCCGGTTATGTAAAAGATTACGATGAGACAGCAATCAGTCAAAAAGGAAACGATGATGACGAGTAGAAACATAAGCAGCCAAAAGCCGATGAACGGAACAGACTGAAACCACGGATGAAGGAGATTATATAAGGCAAACGCCAGTGAATTGAATGTTACAAAAGAACCGATATTGTACAATGTATGCAGCCATTCATCCGGCTCCGCTGTTTTCAAATATTTTTTTGTCACATGTTCAGTGAGACGAAATAATGTTTCAAAAATAAACAGTCCGAGCGGGCCGGCAAATAAGGCGAACGATAAGCTGTAGTTAATGCCGTAATCAACCGGGATATTGTTTTTCGTTTTGTCGACGACGCGCAAGTGAGAATATAAGCTAGAAAACAGCCAGTAAAATAGCAGGGCGATGACATACGTACGATCGAAGGAAATCGGCTTTGACACAAAGGCAACGGCGATTGAAACGAAAAAAACAGCAAAAATAATCGGTCGTGCTCGGAGTAACATCTCAGCCCTCTCCTATGATCTGACCTCTGACGACTTTGGCGTTGGCGAAGCCATGCTAAAAAAGGAGGGCCACCTATATGCCAGTGGCCTTAAACAAAAATATACGTCATTAAAAAACGGTGAATAGCCCATTTAGAAGCTGGTGTTTTTACGGCACTAGTATATTCACGATTAGAACCAACGGCCATCTCGTTAAATCTATTATAGTATTATATATCCAATTCTGAAAATAGAAAAAATGCCATTTATTTTCACCTTTTTTCCACAAAATTTGACATCTATTGAATCATATATACCTGAAGCCGCTATTCGTTCCTTGAAAAACGGTATAGCTGGATATCGGTTTTTTCGTATATAATATGGGCAATGAAAGGGACAGGGTTAGACATCGATGTTTTCCGTCTGTAAAGAAAGCGCGATGTGAGCGTTTCTAGGGACGGTCTTTCACTATTTGCCGTGCAAGAGCATTTCCCAAAAGGGTAGTGAAAAACGGTCAGATAGAGAAAAAATGATTGAACGTTGTGCCATGCGAGCCACCGACCAGTTTCATAGTCGGTTGTTTCAAGCTGTTGTTTTGGCGTGTTTCGCTTTGTTTCATCATTTGGAGGAGGAAAAAAGATGAAAATTGTTATTGCCCCAGATTCGTTTAAAGAGAGCCTTTCAGCACTTGAAGTCGCTGAGGCGGTCGAACGCGGGTTTCGGATGGTGTTTCCAGAAGCTGAATACGTGAAGGTGCCGATGGCTGATGGTGGAGAAGGAACTGTGCAGTCACTCGTTGACGCGACCGGCGGCCGCATCGTGGAAGTCGAAGTGACCGGCCCGCTCGGTGAGCCGGTTTTGGCGTTTTTCGGCTTGCTGGGCGACGGGAAGACAGCAGTGATTGAGATGGCGGCCGCCTCAGGATTGCATCTTGTCCCGCGCGACCGGCGCAATCCGTTAGTGACGACGACGCGAGGGACAGGGGAACTGATCCGCGCCGCGCTTGACGCTGGCGCTAACCATCTTATCATCGGCCTCGGCGGCAGCGCGACAAACGACGGCGGCGCCGGCATGGTGCAGGCGCTTGGCGGGCGGCTTTTAGATCGCGACGGACGCGACATTGGGCCAGGCGGCGGGGCGCTCGCCGATTTGCAGGCGATTGACCTTTCCGAGCTCGATCCACGCCTCAAGAGTGTCCGTATTGATGTGGCTTGCGACGTTGATAACCCGTTGACTGGCGCAAAAGGGGCATCTGCCATTTTCGGGCCGCAAAAAGGGGCGACACCGGACATGGTGGCAATCCTCGACCGAAACTTAGCCCATTACGCCGACATGATCAGACGCGAACTTGGCAAACAAGTGGGCGACATCCCAGGCGCTGGCGCGGCCGGCGGCTTAGGTGCAGGGTTGCTCGCATTTCTTCCGGCTGAATTAAAGCGTGGCGTCGATATTGTGATCGAAACGGTCCAGCTCGCGGAGCGCGTCAAAGGGGCGGATCTCGTCATCACCGGCGAAGGGCGAATTGATGGACAGACGGTATTTGGCAAAACGCCGATTGGCGTCGCCAAGACAGCGAAGCGGTTCGGCGTTCCGGTCATCGGCATCGCCGGCTCACTAGGCGACGACAGCACAGCTGTGTTGGACCATGGCATTGACGCGCTATTTACGATTGTCCCAGGTGTCGTGCCGCTTGAGCAAGCGCTTGAGCAAGCAGAACGTTATGTGACGCAAACCGCGCGACATATTGCCTCTGTGTATCGCCTTGGACAAATAGGAAAAACATCTTCTCTTTGATGTTTTGGGAGAGTCACTTTTTAGCGAAATCGTGCTCTCAGAAGAAGGAGCACTCTAAAATAGAGGGATATATCCAAAAATCCCCTTTCCCTAAGGATATTGCATGACGTACGTATATAGAAAAAAGGTGTCCCGTTATTGTTTGGGACACCTCTCTTGTTTATTTGCTTGTCCGTGGCCAAGAGGCAATGGCTTCAAGTGTGCCACGAATCGCAAACCGGCCGAATTGGTGCGGCAAAATAAAATGGTCACCTTGGCGGATCGGGTATGTACGCTCGCCGTGAACAAGCTCGCCCTCTCCTTGAAGGATGCTGACGATGAGAAATGGCTTCGTCTGCTCCCACTCGGCTTCTCCATGGACATGCCATTTTTGGACGCCAAAGTAGTCACCCTCCACAAAGGTCGTCACGGTTGCGCCAGGCATGTTGGCGACATGGGGCTGGACATCAGTGTCGCGATGCGGGACAGTGGTGACGTCAATGGCTTTCTCTAAGTGGAGCTCACGCTTCCGCCCTTGGCTGTCGACGCGGTCGTAATCGTAGACGCGATAAGTCGTGTCAGAGCTTTGCTGCGTCTCGAGAACAAGCGTCCCCTCACAGAGGGCGTGAATCGTGCCGCTCGGGACATAGAAGAAGTCGCCGGGATGGATCGGCACTTTCCGCAGCAAACGATCCCATTCTCCCGCCTCCATCATGGCGCGCAGCTCTTCCTTCGTTTGGGCATAATGGCCGTAAATTAACTGGGCGCCCGGCTTGCAGTCGATAATGTACCAACATTCTGTCTTACCGAGTTCCCCACCTTCGTTTGTTTTTGCATAGTCGTCATCCGGATGGACTTGGACGGACAAATCGGCGTTGGCGTCTAAAATTTTCGTCAGCAACGGAAAGCGATCGGATGGAAAATTGCCGAACAAGTCGCGGCGCTCCTCCCATAGCTGTCCAAGCGTCATCCCTTGAAACGGCCCGCGGGCGACAACCGTCTGTCCGTGCGGATGGGCCGATACCGCCCAACATTCCCCTGTTTGCGATGACGGGATATCGTAGCCGAACCGTTCGGCGAGCTTCGTGCCGCCCCAAATGCGCTCTTGGAAGACAGGAGTGAGAAAAATCGGTTCTTGATGCATATCGTTCCCCCCCAAAAACAGTAAAAATTACGGTGATCCTGTCTTCATCTTACCATGAAATACACCGTCGGCAAACGAAAATGATGAGGGGGAACGAACATACGATCCCCCTCATCAAGAAAAAAGAACATTTCGCTCCCATGTATAGATACACAGGAAGTAGCACATCAAGACGATTCATCGAGTTCAATACGTGTCAACGGCTGCTTCGCCGGGCCTTCGACGACGTCACCATCGATCGAAAAGCGCGAGCCATGGCAAGGACAGTCCCACGTCCGGTCGCCGCTGTTCCATTCAAGTTCACAGCCCATATGGGTGCACGTCGTGTCGACGACATGAAGTGTCCCGTTCTCGTCTTTGTAGGCGCCGGCTCGTTTCCCATTGACCGAGACGACCGCTCCCTCCCCGCGCGCCAAGTCTTGCGGCCGGCGGATGGCCGGCTCGATTTTGCCAGCCAATAAATGTTTGGCGACATCAAGGTTTGTTGTGAAAAACTGCTTCACACTCGGGTCAGCGTAAAAACGCGACGGGGAGTACAAGTCGCGATATTGATTGTCGCGGCCGAGAATGAGGTCAGACAGCAACATCCCTGCGGTAGTCCCGTTTGTCATCCCCCATTTCCGGTATCCTGTCGCGACATAAATGTTTGGCGCATCGGCTGTCATTGGTCCAATATATGGCATTTTATCAAGCGTCGTCAAGTCTTGGGCCGACCAGCGGTAACGGATGTCTTTCACCGTAAACAGCTGCGAGGCAAACGAGGAAAGCGCCTCATAATGTCGCATCGTCGGTACCCCTTGGCCGGTTTTATGGTTTTCCCCGCCGATGAGAATAAGTGTCTCACCGTTCGCCGCGGCGGAACGGACCGAGCGCTTCGGGTTATCGGCGTTTAAATACATACCGCCAGGATAAGGTTCAGTAATCGTCACTCCTAACACGTATGACCGCTCAGCATACATGCGGGAAAAGTAAAACCCGCCGTCATAAAACGGAAAGTGGGAACAGACGGCGACATGGTCACATTCCACTTGCTTTTTGTCGCGCGTCACGACGGACAGCCGCTTCCCTTGCTCGATGTCGGCGACCGGCGTGTATTCGTAAATCGCGACTCCTGCCTTTGTCATGGCATCGACAAGTTTGACTAAATATTTGAGCGGGTGAAACTGGGCTTGTCGCTTCATCACAACCGCCGCTTTCACCGGCAGCGGGAGCGGGATGGACTCAACGAAAGCGCCGTCGATACCGAGCCGCTCATATGCCTCCCACTCTTTCACTAACTTTTGAAATGAAGAGGAAGATGTTGTATAAATGTAGGCGTCTTGTTCGCAAAAGTCGCAGTCGATCTCATGCTGTTCAACCGTGCGGCGAATGAAGCCAAGCGCATCCATGCAGGCGTCATAATAAAGACGCGCTTTCTCCTTGCCGAAATGGTTGAGAAACTCATCGTATACTAGATCATGCTGGGCGGTAATTTTCGCCGTCGTGTGGCCCGTCGTCCCGTTGAGCAGCCGATCGGCTTCAAGAAGGGCAACACGTGCTCCTTGCGTCGCCAGCAAATAAGCGGTTGTAATGCCAGAAATGCCGCCACCGACGACCACGACATCGACGGAAATGTCTCCATCAAGCTTCGGAAAAGACGGAAGTGAGACAGAATCGCGCCAGTACGGTTCAACGATAGAAGGAAGGGATGACATACGTAGGCCTCCTTGCATGCCAATATTGTTTTCTGTAGTTTGCTCTTTGCCATGGCCTGTTATTCCACATATCCACAACCGCTTTCTTTTTTTGGCAATCGTCCGCAAGGAGAATGAAAGATGATACAATAGAAATGGAGAAACAAGACTGTTTTGCAAAAATAATGTTAAAGGAAGATTGGGAATGAATAAATATACAAATTCGTTCCATGAACGCGCCAATACGATGGCGGATAGTTTGATTTTGGAGCATTACAGCTTAAGCGAGCTCAACTTTGAAACGGTCAGCCATTACCGGGAGCGGTTTGCCCGCGTCAAGCCGGGCCATCCGTGGAACGGGCTTGAGACAAAAGAATTTTTATACAAAATTGGTGCATGGGGTAAGCTGCGCGACAGCAGCAAAGAAGGGCTGACACTCGCTGGCCTGTTGATGTTCAGCGAGGAGCGGATCATTACCGAGGTGCTGCCACAATACTTTTTAGAGTACCGGGAGTATGCCGATGCGAAGGAAACGGGTTGGACGAAGCGGTTCACTTCGCAGGACGGGACATGGTCCGGCAATGTGTACGATTTTTATTTCCGCGTGCTTGCTGAGCTGGAGCGTCACGTTTGGTCGGATGAAGGGCGCAGTATTCTTGGTGAGGCATTAGTAAATGCGCTCGTCCATGCCGATTATGGGGAAGAAGGAGGCATTACTGTCGAAAAAGAAGACGGGGCATTTCGCTTTGCTAATCCCGGTCGATTCCGCATCCCAGTTGAGGCTGCGTTGGCCGGACAAATGAGCAATTTGCGCAATCCGAACGTCTTTAAAATGTTTTTATTGATTGACGTATGCAAGCGGGCAGGATCCGGTCTAAAACGAATGCATGATATGCAAGAACGGGTGCTTGTCCAACCGGTCGATATCTCGCAACAAACGAATCCTAATCGTACGATCGTTACGTTATGCCCATTGTTATTTCCAGCCGAGGCGGGCGCAACGATTGAAACAGAAACAGACGAACCATTGCAACAGACTGAACAAGAATGGACGGAACAAGATGATCGATGGATTGAGGAGAGCTTCGTAAATAACGAACCCAACTCCATAAATACCAGCTCAAACTCCATAAATAACGAGCTAAACTCCATGAATAATGTCTCAAACTCCTTAAACAACGGTGGCGACTCCGTAAAAAACATCGGAAACTCCGTAAATAAACTGCCGAAGTTCATAAATAACGAACCCAACTCCGTAACTAACTCACCGAACTCCGATAGTAACGAAGCGAATGTTCATGATACGGATGGAGGAGAGGAAGAGGGAAAGATCGATGAACGATTATGGAAGATGGCGGAATTGGCGCGTCAAAAAAAACGGTTGGCTCCGGCGGTGATGGAAGAGATGATCGTCCGCTTGTGCTGCGAACGGCCGCTGCGGCTGAAGGAGCTGGCGGCGCTGCTTGAACGAACACCGGACGGGTTGCGCAACAACTATTTAGGAAAACTATTAGAAGAAGGAAAAATTCGTCTGAAATATCCTGACCAACCGAACCATCCTCGCCAAGCCTATATTGGGACGGGTAAATAATCATGTTGGTGACCAATGCGCGGCAATAAAAGGAAAAGGGTACCTTAGCGTGATATGATCCCCTTATAGTAGACAGAAAAAGAAAGCCCGCGAATCTGTTTACTATGGAGGGGATTTTTCTATGGGAAACATATGATTTAGCGTTTAAAAAGAAAGTCGTGGATTTCTATTTCAACAAGGGCATGGGCTACAAAATCATCGCTAAGGAGTTGGGAGTCGCTCATTCCACGGTGCGTCGATGGATGAATGGGAAGGAATCTAAGGGGGAAAGGAAAAGCGAAGAGACCCACAACAAGGGAAGGAAAATACCTTGAAGATCCTGAAACGAGGCGTCTTGAAGCGGAAGTAGAGATGTAAAAAAACTCTTAGAGGAGTGAAAGGAGGGCCGGAAGTCGTACCTGCTCACAAGAAATTCGCTATCATTCATGAAATGGACGGACGTCATGGTTTGATTCAACCGTTATGTGAGATCGCAGGTGTGTCTCGAAGTGGATACGACAAGTGGGCCAAACGATAGGAACACCCTTCTCGAAAGCAACGGGAAGGCGAGCATTGGAAGAAAAACATCGCGGAATGTCATAAAGAGCTCAAAGGCACATCTATGGGGATCGGGGAGTCCAAGTCTGGCTCAAACGGAAATACAGCTGAGTGTCAATCATAAACGGGTGCAAAGGCTGATGAGGGAGATGGGCATTCGCGCCGTCATTCAGAAGAAACGGCCTTATTACGGGAAGAAAGCATCCGATGCCATTTCAGGCAATCATCTGAACAGAAATTTCCATGCGACCAACCCCAACGAGAAATGGGTGACGGATATCACTTATCTCATCTTTAACGGACAAACGGAAGGTCAGGATGTCCAGGAAAGGAAACTGTTCTGGACAATGCCTGCATGGAAAGCGTTTTTCGCCATTTCAAGGCGGATGGTTTCCATCTGCGCTCGTTTCGCACAGCCGAAGAGGTGAAGGAGGTCGTACACAACGATATTCATTTTTATAACCATTAGTGTTTCCAAAAAATAAAACACCCTGAGTCCGTATGAATACAGAACTGAGGGTGTTTAAATGGGCTTTTTTCTTCCTGTCTACTTGACAGGGGTCACTGCATTTATTATACAGCTTGCTTTTTCTCTTGCTCGCGGTGTTCGCGGCGGTGCATTCCTTTAATGAAGTAGATCGCTGTCAGCAACAGCAACCACGTTGGGCCGACGATCAATGCGATGCGCGTATCCGGGAAATACGCCATTAAGATGATGACACCAATTAAGAAGGCAAGCGATACATAAGAGCTGTACGGATAAAATGGCATTTTGAATGCTAGTCGTTTCACTTGTTCTGCGCTAAGCTGCTTACGGAACTTCAGTTGGGAAAGCAAAATAATGGACCACGTCCAAATAGCGCCGAACGTTGCGATACTTGTCACCCATTGGAACACTTTTTCCGATACGTAGTTCAAATAGACGCCGACCAGCATGGCAAGGGCGGTGACGATCAAAGCGGTGCCAGGGATGCCGCGGTTAGTTAAACGGCTAAATGCTTGTGGCGCCTCTTTTTGTTCGGACAGGTTAAACAGCATCCGGCTCGTGCTGAAAATACCACTGTTGCACGACGACAGGGCAGCCGTCAAGACGACAAAGTTAATGATACCCGCGGCGGCATGAATGCCGACTTTTTCAAATGTCAACACAAACGGGCTCCCTTTTTGACCAATTTCATTCCAAGGGTAAATGGACATAATGACGAACAATGCACCGACGTAGAAAATTAAAATACGCCAAAACACAGTATTAATGGCTTTTGTCAACGATTTTTGCGGATTTTTCACTTCTCCTGCTGTGACACCGATCATTTCGATGCCTAAATAGGCGAACACGACCATTTGCAGCGACATGAGCACACCGCTAATCCCGTTCGGGAAAAAGCCGCCGTGTTTCCAAAGATTACTAATACCGGTGGCGATACCGCCGTTGCCGATGCCGAATATAATCATTCCTAAGCCAACGACAATCATGGCGATGATCGTGACAATCTTGATCAAAGCAAACCAAAACTCAAACTCCCCATACGCTTTTACGGCAAGGAAGTTAATGGACGTCATGAGTACAAGGGCAGCGAGCGCCCATGCCCAACGTGGTGTATCAGGGAACCAAAACTGCATATAAATACCAACGGCTGTAATCTCAGCGATACATGTGACCACCCATAAAAACCAATAGTTCCAACCGGTCAAATAACCGGCGAGCGGCCCTAAATAGTTATGCGCATAACGGCTGAACGAACCGGCAACCGGATGTTCGACCGCCATTTCACCTAATGCTCGCATGATAAAAAACATAATGGCACCGCTGATCGCATAGCCAAGCAAAATCGCCGGCCCAGCCATTTCAATTGCGGATGCCGAACCAAGGAACAAGCCAACGCCAATCGCTGCGCCGAGCGACATGAGCGAAATGTGGCGTTCTTCCAATCCTCGATGCAATTGCGGCTGCTTTTGCTCCATCTATTTTTCCTCCTAGCAATTGATAATAAATAATATTTTGCGAAAAAGTTTTCATAAAGCGCTTACAATATAATAGTAATCGATATGACAACGATTTGTAAATGAACAATATTTCCAAAATATTATTTATTGAATAATCAAAATATTATTTGAAATAGGGGGAATTGCCTCCTTGCCTTATATTTTGTACAATGGGAAACGCAAAATAAGCGGAACGGAATGAAGGTGATGATGATGGAGGAACGGGAAGCGAAAGCATTTCTTGAACAATTGCAGCAAGAAGGATTGCTCACCGAGCAAACGCGTCTAATTTGGGAAATGATTTTGCCAAAGCGGCTAAAACGGATGTATGACGTGTTGAACGAGCGCACCCGCTATATCACTGTCTTGATGGAAGCGGTGGATGATCCGCACAACCAAGCCGCCGTGTTGCGAACAGCGGAGGCGTTTGGCATTCAAGATGTCCATGTCGTCACCGGGAGGGCGCCGTTTTCGCCGAATCGGCTTGTGACGCGCTATGCCGACCAATGGCTGACGCTTCACCGGCAACCGGATATCAAAACAGCCATCAGCGACTTAAAACAGCAAGGGTATCAAGTGTATGCGAGCTATCTCGGCGAAGGGACGATTCCGCTTTCTGAGGTAAATGTTTCTAAGCCGACGGTGTTATTGTTCGGCAACGAACATAGCGGCGTATCGGAAGAGGCGCTCCGTTTGGCAGATGGGACGTTCGTCATCCCGATGTACGGCTTTGTCCAAAGTTTTAACATTTCTGTTGCTGCGGCATTGACGCTGTATGATGTCACTGAGCGGGCGCGGCGCCAAGTAGGGAGACGATATTATTTGTCACATGAAGAGAAAAAGACACTGTACGAACAATGGATGTGGCAGACATTGCATCCGCGCATCCGCAAACAATTGGAACAGCAAGGATATGTACCAACAATAGGAAAATAACCGGGTTCTTTTGAGAAGGGAACCCGGTTATTTTTTTTGATGGAATATTTTTGTGTGAATCCCCTTCCGGATCAATATTTCCCTAATCGAGGAAAATGGATGACGATTTCTTGAACAATGGTTGAACAGTTCGTGACAAATGTTTTGCCGATTTATGAACTTTTACACCCGTCAGTTTCAAATATTTTTAACTTTGATATGGTAGAAACTAAGACAATATGCATAGAAGGCACGCCTCACATGGTGGGGGCGGACGAAGGAGGATATACAGTGATGAAACGGGCGATATGGCGCGCGCTGTCGGTCTTGCCGCTCCTCTTTTTGCTTAGTGGTTGCGTCGAGCGTACAGCAGTGCTCAACCCACAAGGACCGGTGGCGCGAACGCAGTACGACTTAATTATGTGGTCAATCGGCTTTATGCTGTTGATTATTGTCGTTGTCTTTACTTTATTTACGGTCGTGCTCATTCGTTATCGGGAGAAGCCGGAGAACGCCGATTACGAGCCGCCGGATGAAGAAGGAAACACGCTGCTTGAAATCGTCTGGACAGCGATTCCCGTTTTGATTGTTGCGGCGCTTGCTGTTCCAACGGTGAAGGCGACGTTTGCCTTTGAGAAGCCGCCGACCGATAAAGTCAAACCAATAACGATTCATGTTACGGCAGCCAATTGGAAATGGATTTTCAGTTATCCGGAAGAGAACATTGAAACGGTCAACTATGTCCATATTCCAGCGGGTGTTCCGGTCAGGTTTAAGCTGACTTCAGTCGGACCGATGAACTCATTTTGGGTGCCAGAGTTAGGCGGACAAAAATACGCCATGGACGGCATGGAGACAGAGCTGATTTTACAAGCTGACAAACCGGGGTCATATATGGGGCGAAGCGCCAACTTTTCCGGGGAAAAGTTCACCCATATGGAGTTTGAAGTCGTCGCGCAAAAAGGAGACGACTTTAAGCAATGGGTCAACGAAGTGAAACAAACGGCGCCGAAGCTCAATGAGAACAAGTATGCAAAAATTTTAGAACCGGGACTTGTCGGGCGGATGACGTTCTCAAATACGCATTTAGAATGGATTGACCATGCGAAACAAAACAGCCATCATGTCGAGAGGAAATCAGCAGGTAACCATGGCAACCCAGACCATGACATGGCGAAAGACAGTCATCATCACGGAGAATAAGAAGGGGGGAACGGGCGATGAAATGGAGCGAGTTTTTCGTCACGGGTGAGCCGTTGATTTATGCGGCTGATGTCGCGATCGTCTTAACGATGGTCGGCATTGTGTTTGTATTGACGTATTTTAAAAAGTGGAAATGGATTTGGAATGAATGGCTTACGACTGTCGACCATAAAAAAATTGGCGTCATGTACATTATTTGCGCGGTGCTCATGCTCTTCCGCGGCGGCGTCGATGCCCTTTTAATGCGGGCACAGTTGACAGCTCCTAATATGAATTTTCTTGATGCCCAGCATTATAATGAAATTTTCACTACGCACGGGACGATTATGATTTTGTTTATGGCGATGCCGTTTATTATCGGTTTGATGAACATTGTCGTTCCGCTGCAAATCGGGGCGCGCGATGTCGCGTTTCCATACTTGAATGCGTTAAGTTTTTGGCTCTTTTTCTTCGGTGCAATGTTGTTTAACATTTCGTTTGTCATTGGCGGTTCGCCGGATGCTGGTTGGACGGCGTACTTTCCGCTCGCTGGCAATGAGTTCAGCCCTGGCGTCGGCAACAACTATTACGCTGTTTCCTTGCAAATTTCCGGGATCGGAACGTTAATGACCGGAATCAACTTCCTTGTGACGATTTTGAAAATGCGCGCGCCAGGCATGACGTTGATGCGCATGCCAATGTTTACGTGGACGATTCTCATTACGTGCGTTTTGATTGTGTTCGCTTTCCCAGTGTTGACAGTTGCGTTGGCGTTAATGACGTTCGACCGCTTATTTGATACACAGTTTTTCACGATGGCGAATGGCGGTATGTCGATGCTGTGGGCGAACTTGTTCTGGATTTGGGGACATCCGGAAGTATATATTGTGATTTTGCCAGCGTTCGGCATTTTCTCGGAAATCGTCAGTACGTTTGCGCAGAAACGGCTGTTTGGCTATAAAGCGATGGTTTACTCGATCGTCGGTATCGCCTTTTTAAGCTTTATTGTTTGGGTGCACCATTTCTTTACGATGGGCGCCGGACCAGCGGTTAACTCGGTATTCTCGATTACGACGATGGCTGTTGCCATCCCAACCGGGGTGAAAATTTTCAACTGGTTGTTTACGCTTCGGAAAGGGAAAATCCGTTTTACGACGGCGATGCTTTGGTCGCTGGCATTCATTCCGAACTTTGTCATCGGCGGTGTGACGGGCGTTATGCTGGCGATGGCAGCGGCTGATTACCAATATCATAACAGCTATTTCTTGATTGCCCACTTCCATTATGTGTTAATCGCGGGTGTGGTGTTTGCCTGCTTTGCCGGCTTGCATTACTGGTATCCGAAGATGTTCGGCCATATATTAAACGAGCGGCTCGGCAAATGGACGTTTTGGCTATTTATGATCGGCTTTAACGTCTGTTTCTTCCCGATGTATTTCCTCGGACTTATGGGAATGACGCGCCGCATGTACACATATTCGGACGGTC
>Ga0310833_100939_pt1 | contig 14040 bp, 12 predicted proteins | sample SM_ome_FD_201312 | JGI IMG/M metagenome (GOLD analysis project Ga0310833, IMG submission 201312) | Sorghum-adapted microbial communities enriched on stacked mutant (SM) sorghum from Joint BioEnergy Institute, Emeryville, California... ...
TTGGGAAGCTGGAGAAACATGTTGGATTTAGAATCCGATCAAAAGGGACTCTTTGCGGAAAATCCGTATATCAAGCAAAAAAATTTGGCGACGTAGACCCCAAAATCGCTACATCGCAAAAAGCTCTTGTTCAAAAAAGGGTTGCAAAGGAAAAGGGATCGATGTATAATAATCCTCGGTTGAAATTTTAAGAGAGCGCGGGGCATTAGCTCAGTTGGGAGAGCGCTACGCTGGCAGCGTAGAGGTCACCGGTTCGAGCCCGGTATGCTCCATCAAGAAACCCTAGAGCCATGAAGGTTCTAGGGTTTTTTTGCTGAATTTAGGCAAAAGCGAAAATAGCTATCGTTATATTAAGTGCGGGAGATCAGTTTTTTGCGGCATGTCATCAGTATCGAAGGCCGTTGGCGAATAGTTGGAGATTTTCAAATTTCCGTCTTTTTTTTCAATCATGCAGTTACAGATAAAATTCCGACAACGGAAAATACTCTTCTTCGAAGTAGACAGTATCATCAATTTTTATGATAAAATCTCCCTCAACATATAGAGCGTCGAGCACCTCACTCCCTCCTTTTTTGCTAAAAATTTACAAATGTTCCTATAGTATGTCAAATAGAAAAGCTGTCGCCCTCCGATTTCCCGATTCCTTCCCTTCTTCCGATGCTTTCGATTATAATAGTCGGTGAGTCGGACTTACAGGTAGGGTAACGTACAGCCAAGGAAAGGAGCGGCAATCATGGACAGGCTCAAACAATTGTTGCGCCGGATCGATCAAAAAGGGTACAAGGCGTATAAAACGATCGAAGGCCGTTATTCGTTTCCGAAGTATACCTTGTCCATCGACCATGTCCAAGGGGATCCCTTCGCCGAGCCGTCGAAAGTCCGGGTGATCGTGCCGCGGGAGAAAACGGCCTTGGCGGAGGAATGGACGAATACCAAAATCCGCAAAATCCGCTGCGAAGATCTGCTTGCCCGCCGGGTTCATGCGGAACTGCGCCAGGGGGTGAGCAGGGTGCGGGGGTCCGGGAAGAGCGGGATCGTCTCCATCGATGCCCCGAATCAAAAGGTCCTCGAACGGACGGCGGTGCAGATCGGTTCCGATTCGGTCACCGTTTGCCTGTCGGTCGGGCTTCCCGCCAGCGGCAGACGGATCTTGGGCCGGGAAGCGGAAACCATTTTTTTTGAGCAGATTCCCAAGGTCATCGACCGGGCGGTGTACGGACTGAGAGAAGAAGAAATCCGTTCCGCCGTGCGGCTGGCCGATCAGCAGCAGGCGATCCGCCAATATTTAAAGGAAAATGGACTGGTCGCCTTCGTCGCCAACGGCTCGATCCTTCCCCGGGAAAGCGGGGTAAGCGACAAGCCGTTGAAAAAGGGGGCCGTCCCCTTCCAAAGCCCGCCGGAACTCGAGATCGCCATTCCCGTTCCCGGCAGGGAAGAACCGTTGAAAGGAATGGGAATCCGAAAAGGCATTACCTTGATCGTCGGCGGCGGTTATCACGGCAAGTCGACGCTGTTAAAAGCCCTCGAACACGGGGTGTATGATCATGTGGCCGGCGACGGGAGGGAATACGTCATTACTGACAGCGGGGCCGTCAAGATCCGCGCGGAAGACGGCCGCAGCGTGGCCAATGTGGATATTTCCCCGCTGATCGGCACCCTCCCCCATGGGAAAGAGACCGTGCATTTTTCGACGGAAAACGCCAGCGGCAGCACGTCCCAGGCGGCCAATATGATCGAAATGGTCGAAGCGGGGGCGACCGTATTTTTGATCGATGAAGACACGAGCGCGACGAATCTCCTGATCCGCGACGGGCGAATGCAGGAGCTGGTCGCGAAACGGTCGGAACCCATTACCCCCTTCATTGACAAGGCCCGTCAGCTGTTTGACGATTACGGGATTTCTTCGATCCTTGTCGTTGGCGGATTGGGGGATTATTTCGAGATTGCCGATTGCGTCATCAAGTTGGAAGAATATGTCCCCGCGGACGTGACGGCGGAAGCCAAAAAGATCGCCGCCGCCATGCCGTCGGGAAGAAAGGCGGAAGGAGGAGCTTCCTTCGGTTCCATCCGCGAGCGGATCCCCCTGCCGGAAAGTTTGAACAGCATGAAGGGGAAAAAACCGAAGGTTACGGCGCGGGGACGGTATGTCATCCAATACGGGCAGACGGATCTCTTGCTCCAGGCGCTGGAACAATTGGTCGATGACAGCCAGACGAGGGCGATTGCCGCCGCCCTGTACTACATGGAACGGAACGGCTGGCTGTCGAAAGGGAAGACGATCCGTGAGCTGCTCGATGCCATGGAGGAACAATGGGACCGCGCGGGACTGGGTTCCATCTCCACCCGCAAAGGACATCCGGGAGAACTGGCCCGCCCCCGCAGGCTGGAACTCGCGGCGGCTTTGAACCGGCTGCGCACCCTCCGGTGCGGGTAAAGAACGGGGTCTTAAACGACCCGGGTGATGAATCCGGGATTCCTGCTCAAAAATGCCAGGTATTGAATGAAGGCCTTGCCCGATCCGTACAATGAATTCTTTTGAAGCTTGCCAAGACGTGTCCACAGCGATAGGTTTCGTCGGCGGCGACGGAAACGTCCCTTTGCAATAGCGGAACTTCCCTTACCTTCGATTTTGCAATTTGGAAGGCGCTTTTTGGGAAGTCTTTGGTTCCTGCCTGCTTTGCGGCTGTCTCAAGGCCATAATATGGGCCTGGGGCAGTTTTTCTTTGCTTTTTTCGGATTCTTATTTCGAAAGCAGATCATTGGCCGGATCCGGCCTAGCGCCGGAACGGGGATCGCCGCGGCTTGCCGCCGGCCGGCTTCTGACGGATACCATTCCTTCGGTCACTGGGACACTGCCGAGGCTTTTCTTCATGCCCGGTTCGCAGCTCGCCTTTCCTTCATGGCAAAAGTGCCTTTTTTCCTGACTTTTGCAGTTAAAATCCCTAATATTCTTTAAAAACGTTGATATATCAAGGGTTTTAAAGGATGTTTGTTATAAATTTAATGTATATATGCTAAAATAGGCAAAATATCCAAATTTTTGTTGTTATAAAAGGATTTATTTGCATATATACAAAAAATAATGATAAAAATTTTTTGTAATCTAAAAAAATCAGTATTCTCAAGGGTTTGGAGGTAATTCTCTCCGGCACAACTGTAAAAGTCGGGACTGGGACACTGCCGAGGCTTTTCTTCATGCCCGGTTCGCAGCTCGCCTTTCCTTCATGGCAAAAGTGCCTTTTTTTGGATGCGGAGAAAGGAGATTTTAAAAAAATACCCTGCAGACAACGCAGGGTATTTTCACGGTTTGAAAGGACTGCCGGGTGAATTGATGTTCGGCTTTGCGTTTTTTCCATCCCGCCGGCGCGTTAAAAAATCCCCGGCCCGAACAGGCCCCGGCCTCCGAATCCAGAGTAACCACCGAATCCCGGGTATCCTCCGTATCTCGGCCTGGCAAATCCATGGTGGACAACGACATTTTTCGTAAAGGGACGGACGATGTTTCTCGGAACGTCGACAACATTGATCCGGTTAACCCTTACAACCGGATGGATGACCGGGACGGGACGGCGGACAAAACGGTCATTCACCACATATTTAGGCGGACAAACGATCGGATGCACACATCTCGACAAAGGAAACTCACCTCCTTAAATAGTAAATGTTTGATCGCCATTTTTTGAAACGGACAAATAACACAATTGTAAAAACAAGGGGATATTTTCGATGAATTTTTTTCGAAAAGGAGGGTCGGCGGAGCATCCGTCGGATCCTTCCGCCGTCGGTAGCAGGTCCCGGAACGGGATTTCAGCGGGGAAAAGATGAAGGGGCGTCCGTAAACCGAATCCTGGATTTTGCGCCGTTTATTGATTTTGCGGGAAATGGCCGGGCGGTCCGGCCGATCGGAGGGCACGCCGGTTTTTCGGCCGATTGTCCGCAGGTTGGCATGCCCGCCGGTTTTTCCATGCGCTACGGACCTGCCGGCGCCGGACCGTCGGTCTTTCAAGCCAAATGCCAATAGGTTTTCCTTCCGTTGTTCAAAACGAGGGCCTTGCGGGGGACCTGGGCAGACAGCAGGAACGCATTCAACAGATCCACAGAAGATCCTAAAGCGTTCAGGAAAATGAAAAATTCGAAGGCGGGAGACAGCCGTACGAATCCGCCCAGGATGGAGGGCAGGATGACCGACAAAAGGACGAAGGGCGCAAGGGAGATCCATACCGCCCGCCGCTTCGTGAGGATTTCCTCCGTGTAAACATAGCCGCCGAACCACGCCAAGCCGAGGTACGTTTTATCCGAGCGGATGAAATCCGGAATGAATGCCAGATGAAGCAATTCGTGGATAAGAAGAAAAACGGGCAGAAAAAGCAATATCGGAAAATTGATGGTCACTTCCAAGGTCCCCTTGTCCAAGCCTTTGATCTGCCATATCGAAAAAAGAATTTCCTTCAGGAAACCGAAGCATGTTTTCCCCGAATGGAAAGCCATCAACCCCAGGGAAATGGCGCCGCTTGCGATCAAAAAGGGCAGGGAAAGAAAGAATCCCGTCCACGCGCCTTCCGGCTCTTTCAAGGGCACCCAGCCGCCGGCCGCCAACTGCCGGTCTTTTTCTTCATTCCCTTTCGGGATTTTAAAGGAAATTTTCAAGAACGATCACATCCCGATCCATTTTTCCATTGTCTTGTGACCCATTATAATACATCCTGCGGCATCGGAGAATTCGAACCGCAAGAATCTTCGCTCCGGTGCGTGCGCGGCGCTTCGGACGGGGGGAGAGGAGTGGCGTTCGTGCAGGACGACTGAAAGAATTCGCCCCCCGATCCTCTCCCGTTCCCATCATCTGGTCCCCACGGGAAAAACCGGCCGTTTGCCGGCGGCACGGAAAAGAAAACAGGAAATCGGGGGAGGTTCGCCCGGAAGGCCGGCAGTCCAGGCGGAGGTCCTATCGGGAGAGGCCGTCGGCAGCGGAAGTTTTGTCCGGAATAGCCGCAGGCGAAGGCCCGGGATCCTCAACCGCCGTCTGGCGGAGGAAGAGGGGCTTTCCCCTTGACATCATTTTGACACATAATCATGGTATAATGATCGGGAGAGTTGAAGCGAAGCGCGTGTTGGGCTGGTGATCCGATGAAGACGATTCTGATCGTGGAAGACGAGTATCCGATCAGCCAAGTGCTGTCGGCTTATCTGAAGCGGGCGAATTTCCGGACCGTGCAGGTTTTTAGCGGCGGCGAAGCCCTGGAAAAATTTGAGGAGATCAAGCCCGATCTGGTGATTTTGGACGTGATGCTTCCGGGCAAAAGCGGCTGGGATATCTTAAAGGAAATCCGCAGGAAAAGCGATTGCCCGGTCATTATGCTCACTGCCCTCGGTGATGTGAATTACCGGTTGACCGGATTCAATGAAGGCGCGGACGATTACATCCCCAAACCTTTCCACGGCGAGGAGGTCGTCGCCAGGGTGAAGGCGGTGCTGCGCCGGAGCGAAAACGCCTCAAGCGGTCCGGTAAGCCGGTTCGGCCGGCTGGAGATCGACCATCAAGCCCACCGGGTCACCCTGAACGGAAAGGAAATCGCCCTCACCCCGAGAGACTTGTCGGTTTTGCTGTTTCTGGCCGAACATCCGAATCGGACGTTCACCCGGGAAGAATTGATCGAACAGATCTGGGGCTGGGAATATGATGGGAGCGACCGGGCCGTGGATCTTTCGATCAAACGGATCAGGAAGGCGCTGAAAGACTGGCCGAAAGAAGAAGGGGAAATTAAAACTTTACGCGGATTGGGGTATCAATTCAGTGTTTACCAGAAATAAAAGCAAACGGATCCCGTTGCAGCGGTATTGGACGACCCGCTATTTGCTCACCCTCATCGTCGGTTTGATCGCCATTGCCCTCGTATCCGCCCTTTGGATCCGGCATACGACGCTCCAGCACCGGCTCAAGATGATGGAGCTCATGGCGGAGGAAATCGCCAACCGGATCGTCCTGTTCAACGACGGTTCCCTCGGCTTGCAGGGGGAAATCGGGGGTATCATGAGAGGACCGGGAATGGCCTTGGAAGGGGATCCGTCTTTTTACATTGCCGATGCCCGGGGAACGATTTTGTACAGCAACCGTCCGTTGGGCCCGGCGGAAAGACGGCTCCATCCCCTGATTTTAAAAAGCGATGAGGAAGTGCAGAAACTGGAGCTGGGGTCAACGGGTAGTTTTTATGTCGTAAAGAAGAAGGCGGAAGTCGATTCCTACGTATTGGGATGGGTGGTGTTCGCCGCCCCGGAGGAAAATTTGGTGAAGGTCAATCAGGAATACGGACAGCTGCTCATCATGATCACCGGTCTTTTGCTCCTCGGCTGGGCGGCCATCTACTTCCTGTCCAAAAGATTGTCCAAACCGATTAAAGAAGTGGCGAAGGCGGCCCGGCAGGTGCAGGAGGGAAATTATGACATCGAGCTCCGGGACGATGCCCGGGAAGAGGAAATCCACGACCTGATCCATTCCTTTAAAGAAATGTCCAAGCAATTGCAGCAGCTGGAAAAACTTCGCAATGAGCTCTTGGCCGGCGTCACCCATGAATTGAAAACCCCGGTCACTTCCATCAGCGGCCTGCTCCAGGCCATCGCAGATGGCGTGGTCACCGGGGACGAGGCGAAGGAATTTTTGCGGATTTCGTTAAAAGAAACCGCCAAAATGAAAAAGATGGTGGAAGATCTGCTCGCCTTCAATTCCTTTGTTGCCAACGCCGTCCCGATCCAGAAGGAAATCCGGTCCCTCAATGAGCTGGTGGAAGAAATCGTCCGCCAATGGGAGTTGGTGCAGGAGGAGGATACGGTCGAAGTCCGCATCTTTCCCTTAAAAGAGGATGTGAGGGTGGACACGGACCCGATCCGCCTGCAGCAAATCTTTACCAATTTGTTGAACAACGCGAAACAGGCGATGGACGACGGCGGGAAAATCGATATTCGGCTGGCGGCGGACGACCGCCGTGTAACGGTCGATGTAAAAGATACGGGAAGCGGCATTCCGGAAGAAGAACAGCCGTTCATTTTTGAAAAATTCTTCCGGGGCGAAAGCAAAAAATACAAAGTGGGCGGACTCGGCCTCGGTTTGCCCTTCAGCAGATTGATCGCCCAAGCCCTCGGCGGGGATTTGGAATTGGTGGAAAGTTCAAAGGAAGGGACAACTTTCCGGATCACGCTGCCGAAGGTTTAGCAATGCGGTTTCCCTCCGGCCGGCAAATGGGGTTTCCCGCCGTGCCGCAGCGTGAATGAAAGCATGGCGGTTTTGCCGCAAGAGGGATGATCTTTAAAGCCGGTACCGGAACGTCCTTTGACGTTTTTTCCGGAAGGCAAAGCTGTGGCCGATTGGCGGGCTTTTGAAGATGTTTTTGCCGGACGGGTAGCCGTTAAAGGCGGTCCGGAAGGGGAGGCCGTTGGCGCCATTGGTGCCGAGAAGGTTAAAGCTGGTGCGAAGCTGTTATGGAAGGCTGCCGGAACCTGAATCTAGAAAGGGGGATTTTCCAATGGGATTCGGAAAATCCTCTCTTTTTTTCGCTGCCGCACGGCGAAAAGGCCGGTGGAGCGGCTTTTTCCGCCGGTTCAAGAACCGCGGAATTCGAGCCATGAGGCCGGATTTTGCCGCCGGAACGGGCGGCTGTTTTTTTTCGAAAAAATGGATTTTGACATATTCCTGACATATTCGTCGTTTACAGTAAAGCTGTGAACAAAAAGATGGCATGCGGATTCATCCGAACCCAAAAGCGAGGAGGGTGAAAAATATGGCAGATCAAAACTTCGAAAACGAAAGAAAGGAAACCGGTAAGGATCGTTTCAGCCCAAAAAGCCCCGGGGAACAAGCGGAAGTTCCGGCGGTGGAGGCAAAAGAAACGCCCGAATTGAGCCGGGATCATGCAAATCCCGGCTCCGCGGCAGGAACGGCGGAAAGGAACGGGACCGGTTCGCCGCAGGAGCCGGAAGGAAAGAGGGAAATCGGTTCACCGGCGGGACGGGAAGGGAGCGACGGCGGTTTTGCGGATGAAAAGGAAGCCGCGGAAGGAACCCTTTCGCCGGAAGACCCGGAAACGGGAACAGGGACCGGCGCGTCTGAAGAAACTTATGTCGAAGACGGAAAAGCTGCGTCGGATAATGCGGAGGGCGGAAAAGGAAACGGGGAGCCGCCCGGTCGGGAGGTTCCGGCTGCGACGGCGGTTCCGGAAAATCCGGTGGAACCGGCAGGAAATTCTGCGGAAAAGGGCCTGCCTCCGGGAGAAAAAAAGGAGGAAGAGGGGAATCCCGCAACCGGCGAGCCATCCGTTTCAAAGGATTCGGCGGTCGAAGGAACGGGGGAAACCGCCCGGCCGAAGAAGAGGAAGGGAATCTGGAAGGGACTGCTTCAGTCATTGGCCGCCGCCATTGCCGGTTCGGCCATCACCTTGGCCGCGGCGGCCCAAATGGACTTTTTCCACCCGGATTCCTCGGCGAAGGATTCATCCGAAGCCTCGCAAAAGGCGAGCGTTTCGACGAGCGGCGGCAATTCTTCGCTGAGCGTCGATCAACTTTCCACGACGGGCAGCACGGTGGCCGATATCGTGGAAAAAACTTCGAAGGCCATCGTCGGCGTCGTCAATCTCTCCAAACAAAATCAACGTTTTCCGGGGGAAACGCTGGAAAGGGAAAATGGGAGCGGCTCCGGTTTCATTTATAAAGCGGCGAAGGGAGAAGCCTACATCGTGACAAACCATCACGTCATTGACAACGCCGACAAAATTGAGGTTTCCCTGTATAACGGAAAAGTGTTGACCGCGGAATTGGTCGGGAGCGATGAATTGACCGATCTCGCCGTATTGAAAATAAAAGGAGACTTCGACATCACGCCCCTCTCCTTCGGCGATTCGGATCAATTGCGGGTGGGCGACCCGGTATTGGCCATCGGCAACCCCCTCGGGCTGGAACTGTCGCGAACGGTCACCCAGGGCATCGTCAGCGGCGTCAACCGGTCGATCACCGTGGGCACGTCTTTGGGAAGCTGGGACGTGGATGTCATTCAAACGGATGCGGCCATCAATCCGGGAAACAGCGGCGGTCCGTTGATCAACCTGTCCGGAAAAGTGGTCGGGATCACCAGTCTGAAGATTTCCCAAAACGGTGTCGAGGGGCTTGGTTTCGCCATCCCGAGCAATCAGGTCGTCAAAATCGTCAATGAACTGATGGAAAAGGGACAGGTCGTAAGACCGTACCTGGGGGTCGGACTGGCCGGCATTAACGAAATTCCCCCCTACTATCAGGAAAGTCTGGCCGGCGACGTTTCGGAAGGGGCCGTCGTCCTGTCCGTCGACGAAACGTCACCCGCGGCCAAAGCGGGAATCCAAGTGAAGGATATTATCGTTTCCATCGACGGGAAAAAAGTGAAGGATGCGGATGAATTGCGGAAATATTTATACAACGAAACGTCCCCGGGCGACACGGTTACGATCAAGTTTTACCGCGACGGAAAATTGCGTTCGGTGAAAGTCAAGTTGGCGAGCACCGAGGAAAGGTCGAACGAATGATGGAAGGCCGGTTGGCGGATCGGAAGGCATGGCGTCGCTCCCCATCCGATTGCCCGGAGGACCGCTGAAAATGGCTGCCGCCGGGTTTTTCACCGAGTGGCGGAGATGGGTCGCGAGGGGGATAACAAGGACCGGGGTGTCCGTTTTGGCAGACGGAAAAAAGCGTTCGGTCCGGTTTGACGGCCATTTTCCGCACCGATGGGGAAAAGGAAAAGAAGAAGACCGTTGTCCGCATTCCCGAGAAAATTTTTCGCTTCGGGCGATTCCTTCCCGAACCGGAAGAGATTCGTTACGAAGGATCCGTCTCCCGGACCGGGAGGCCCCCTCCCGGCGGATCCGCCTGCCGCCGCTATTACGGTAGGAAAATCTTCAACCATTCCGAACCGGAAAAGATTACGGGTACAGAGGAACGGAACCCGGGCGGTTTTGAAGCCGATTCCGAAAAACACTTCGCGGCAATGCTGATTTCTTAAACTTAAAGGAACCAGGATCCGCCTCTTATTTGTTTGCAAAAAACACCTCACGGCATTGCTGATTTGTTTAACGCCGGGGAGCGGCTCTCCCTCTTATTTGTTTTCGGAAAACACCCCGCGGCATACCTGATTTCTTCAACATAGGGGATCGGCTCCCCGCTTGTTGCTTTGCGAAAAAACACCTCGCGGCTGTTCCTTCATTCGGGCGAAGCGGAAAACAGGGTCGCATGTCTGGCGCGGCTGTGGAAATTCCTCGGCCGGGCGCTTAAGGTTTTTGTGAAACGGGCGGCCGGAGAAGGCTGCGGCGATCGGGAAGGGGAGGTATTCCCTTCCCGTCATCGGACGTATGCGGATGGGACAGGAAAAGGGCAGAAAATTGGCAGGCGGAAAAGCCCTGTTTCCGGACCTTTCATCTCCGGCCGTTTTTTGTCTTATCTTTTTAGCCTAACGCCGTGGCTTTCCCGTCAAGGGATGGCGGGGGAAACGGAAAAGGTTTGGCGAAAAAACATCCCCTTCCCCGAAAGGAATACTATTACATGTATAGAAAGATTTTTTAAAGGGGAGTGGTTCGTATGGTCAAAGTTTTTCTGGATCCCGGCCACGGCGGAAACGATCCCGGCTCTTCCGGGAACGGCCTGAAGGAGAAAGAGGTTACTTTCAAGATCGCCCAAAAGATCGAGCAGATCCTGAAAAACGAATATGAGGGCGTTTCCATCAAGTGGAGCCGAAAGAAAGATGAAACCGTATCTTTAAAGGAGAGAACCGATCTGGCCAATCAATGGGGCGCCGATCTGTATTTGGCGGTTCACGTGAACGCCGGGGGAGGCACCGGGTTCGAAAGCTATGTCTACTTGCAGGTTCCGGTGAGGACAAAATCGGTGCAGGAGGACATTCACCGGGAAGTTTTGAAGCGGTCCGGTTTCCGGGACCGGGGGATGAAACAGGCGGATTTTCACGTGCTCAGGGAATCGAAAATGGATGCGGTGCTGACGGAGAACGGCTTCATCGACAATCCGGATGACGCGGCGAAATTGAAAGATCCCGCCTTTCTTGAAAAAATTGCCCGGGGCCATGCGGAAGGGATCGCCAAGCATTATCGGCTGGCAAGGAAAGCAGAGGGCAAGGAAGACGGTAAGCGGCAGGAGGATCCGGGAAAATCGGAGAAAAAAAGTTTGTACAAAGTCCAAATCGGGGCCTTCGCAGATTTGGAGAACGCCAAACGGCTGGCGGAGCGGGCAAAGCAGGCGGGTTTTGACGTGGCCATCATAAAGGAATAAAAAGCGGACGCGGCCGGTTTTTACGAATTCAAACCGAAGGCGTGAACGCCACGGTTTTTTCCGGCGGAAAAAGGGGGATGGGAAGGAAGATGCCTGCCTCCTTTTTCCGGGGCTTTCCGGGAGGATCCGTCCGGCGTCTTCCGTCAAGTTTTTCTATGGAAATCCGGGGAAATCTCCGGTGTTCCTTCTTCAAACCAGCAAGATCCTGCGTGTCCGTCGGCGCAAACGCGGCCAGCGAGGGGAAGATAAGGAATGATTGTTCGGCTTGCCGGCAAGTTCGGCAAGCTTTTTTCTTCGGGATCAGGCCCCGGCGGCGAAAAAGCGTTATCGCTCCCGGAGGGGGGCGTTTCCTGCCGGATGCCGTTTCCGGCGGGGCGCGCTGCAAAACCATCTTGGCGGAAAATCGGTATGCTTTCTCAGAAAGATTCCAACAGAAAGGAAAATCTCCGCCGTTCATTCAAGGCAACAGAGGGTCCGGGGCGCAAAGACCGGACGGGAGAAATCATGCCGAGGGTTACTGCATGCTTTCAATTTCCACCAATTCCACCCCGGGCATTGCGGAAAACATATGGTAAACTTCCGTAATTTTCAATTCGCGGCTGATGCCGATTTTTAAGGAGATGAGATGTTTTCCTTCCTTCAAATCGCGGATCCGGATCCGCTGGATGGAAAACCGGTTCTTTTTCAAGGAATCGATGATCTGTTCCAAAAAGCGGTTCTCGGAGACGGTGATTTCCAAGGAAATATCTTTTTCCCGCAAAGCCTTCGGCCCGATCCGGGTCATCAATTCCGGCAAAAATTCCACGCTGATGATGAATAAAATGACGCCGGCGATCGCTTCAAAATAAAAATTTGCGCCGACGGCAATGCCGATTCCCGCGGCACCCCAAATAATGGCGGCGGTCGTCAAGCCGGAAATTTTGTCATTGCCCCTCCGCAAGATGACCCCCGCGCCCAAAAAGCCGATGCCTGATACGATTTGCGCGGCCAAACGCAAAGGATCCATCGAAATATTGACATCCTCCGAACCGGCCGCTTTGTACGCGGATTCGATGGAGACGACGGTCAGCAGGCAGGATACGATGGAGATGATCAAACAGGTTTTCAAGCCGACCGGTTTGTGTTTCATCTCCCTTTCCAGGCCGATGATTAACCCCAAAACGGCGGCGATGACGAGCTTGCCGAGGATTTCCAAATCGAATTCCGTCAATGTTCTCCCTCCCTTGTCCGTTTATTTTTCTTCACATATTTTATATAATTTTATATAATTGACTGAAAATGGCAACCGATATGATTCGGGCGCTTTTTTTCAGAACAGGAAAATCATCCCGACGGGCGGATGATAAAAGAAAATCCGGGGTATGGAACGTGAGGAATTTGGAAATGAAAACGCAGTCGGAAACGCCGGCGGTTAATCCGTATCTGGTTATCGCTTTCGGGGTTTTCTCCGTTTCGACGTCGGCCGTCCTGGTCAAGTTGGCCGAGGCCCCTGCCGGAGTCATCGCCTTTTATCGCCTGTTTTTTTCCGTTTTGCTCATGCTGCCTGTAGTATTAACAAGAAATCTCAAGGACATTGGCGGGTTTTCGCTGAAAGATCTTTTCCTTTCCGCCGTATCGGGGATCTTTCTCGCATTTCATTTTATCTTATGGTTCGAGTCATTGAACTATACGTCCGTGGCCAGTTCCACGGTGCTGGTTACGCTTCAGCCGCTGTTTTCCTTTGCCGGGACCTATTTGCTGTATAAAGAAAGGATTACCTTCCGGACGATTGTCAGCGGAATGGTCGCCATCTTTGGGAGCATCCTGATCAGCTGGGGAGATTTTAACATCAGCAGGGAGGCGCTTTTCGGGGACGTTCTGGCCTTGATCGCCTGCGCCCTGATCACGGGGTATTTGCTGTTCGGGCAATCGGTCCGGAAAAGGGTATCCCTTTTTCCTTATACCTTCGTGGTTTATTCCATCAGCTCCGTCACCCTTTGGATTTATGTGTGGGCGAACGGCCAATCTTTTTACCCGTACAGGCCTCAGGACTGGATCTATTTTCTCTTGCTCGCCGTTTTTCCCACCCTTTTGGGACACACCTTATTTAATTGGTCCTTAAAGTGGGTGAGCACCAATGTGATTTCCATGGCGATTTTATTTGAACCGGTGGGCGCGGCCCTTTTGGCGTTTTTTATATTGGGGGAAACCTTGAAATGGACCCAGATCATCGGGGGACTGATTGTCCTTTCGGGATTATTTCTTTTTTCCAAAAAATAAAGGACAGCTGGCGAATTTCTTTTCCAAACATAAATCTCCCGTAACGGCCGGCCGCGGACCGATGAGCCCGGTACCGCGCCGTTCTGCCCGCGCAGAGAGGGAGGGCGGGCGATTTTTTTGCGGACGGCTAGTACATAGCCCGCAGAAGATTAGGAAAAAATTATATTGAAAACATTTTGATCCGATGATATAGTATACATGCGGACGAGGACGGCAAGCACCTTGTCCGGGCAGGAAATAGTGAAATAGAGATTGACATCGCGACAAAATGTAATTATAATAATATATGTCGCTAACGATAAAGCTATCCTGTCCATAACTTGGAGGAAAGATCTTTTGACAATCCTCCGGGGTTGTGTTACGATTTGAAAGTCGCGTTTCGATTGAACCTTGAAAACTGAACAAGACAAAGCGCCTTTGAGTTTCGGATGAGCATAAATTTATTTGATGGAGAGTTTGATCCTGGCTCAGGACGAACGCTGGCGGCGTGCC
>Ga0310833_100956_pt1 | contig 13791 bp, 10 predicted proteins | sample SM_ome_FD_201312 | JGI IMG/M metagenome (GOLD analysis project Ga0310833, IMG submission 201312) | Sorghum-adapted microbial communities enriched on stacked mutant (SM) sorghum from Joint BioEnergy Institute, Emeryville, California... ...
CTCAAGATGAGATTTCCCACTGTAAAGGTAAGACCCCTGGAAGATGACCAGGTTGATAGGTTCGAGGTGGAAGCGCGGCAACGCGTGAAGCTGACGAATACTAATCGGTCGAGGGCTTATCCTAAATACCATCAGCTTGATTCAACATTTCATTCGCATCCGGTTTTCAGGGTGCAAATTTTCCTGTATAATGGAATACACACCCCCTCATTCCCCGATAGCTCAGTCGGTAGAGCACTCGGCTGTTAACCGAGTTGTCACAGGTTCGAGTCCTGTTCGGGGAGCCACACGCTCTCATAGCTCAGTTGGTAGAGTGCATCCATGGTAAGGATGAGGTCACCGGTTCGATCCCGGTTGAGAGCTCCAGCTTTTTTTCTCCTTCTCTTTTGTGGCCCGTTGGTCAAGGGGTTAAGACACCTCCCTTTCACGGAGGTAACAGGGGTTCGAATCCCCTACGGGTCACCATCTTTTTTTTTGCTCCGCTGCACCCAAGCAGCGTTTTTGATGGGGATTAGCCAAGCGGTAAGGCAACGGACTTTGACTCCGTCATTCCTAGGTTCGAATCCTAGATCCCCAGCCACGTTATGAGCCATTAGCTCAGTTGGTAGAGCACCTGACTTTTAATCAGGGTGTCGTAGGTTCGAGTCCTACATGGCTCACCATCAGCCCGTGCGCGTATGGCGGAATTGGCAGACGCACTGGATTTAGGTTCCAGCGGGCAACCGTGGGGGTTCAAGTCCCTCTACGCGCACCATCTGCCTGCCGCCTGTGAGTGCGCATACCGATTGCAGATGTTCGTGACAAACCATTTGCAATCACCCTGAAAACCTGATATATTTGTTGTTGCCGCTCGCTTCGATGAAGTCATCGGAAATCACGGCAGCATAATTTGCGGACGTGGCTCAGCGGTAGAGCATCGCCTTGCCAAGGCGAGGGTCGCGGGTTCGATTCCCGTCGTCCGCTCCATTTCTTTATGTGCCCATAGCTCAGCCGGATAGAGCGTTTGACTACGAATCAAAAGGTCGGGAGTTCGAATCTCTCTGGGCACGCCACTTTTTCCGCGGGTGTAGTTCAATGGTAGAACTCCAGCCTTCCAAGCTGGTAGCGTGGGTTCGATTCCCATCACCCGCTCCATAACAGCGCATATCGGAAACTCCTTACGGTTGGTAAGGAGTTTTTTCTATGCCCGGACTTCATCGGAAGCCCGTTTTGTTGTATGATGGAGAGAGTGAGTTTTTATACGGATGCTGCGCTTGCGGCGCAGTGCGCATGAACAGTCAGGAGGAAAGGTATGTCCGATCAAGCCGCAACCCAAACGGATCAGAGCCGCCCCCAGGTCAGCAGCCTGCTGAGGCGGGATGTCCGCTATCTGGGCAACATCCTGGGTGAAGTGCTCGTGCACCAGGGCGGACAGCAGCTGCTCGAAGTCGTCGAACGCATCCGCGAGATGAGCAAGACGCTCCGCGCGTCGTTCGACCCGAAGCTGCATGAGGAGTTCAAACAGCTCGTGGAATCGCTCAATCCGGAGATTCGGCATCAGGTGATCCGGGCGTTCGCGATTTATTTTCAGCTCGTCAATATTGCGGAACAGATTCACCGGATTCGGCGCAAGCGGGATTATGAGCGTTCGGCGGGCGCAGCCGTGCAGCCGGGCTCCATCGAGAGCGCGGTGAAGGATCTGAAGGAACGCGGCGTTCCGGTCGAGATCGTTCGGGAAATGATCAAAGGCATCTCGCTCGAGCTTGTCATGACCGCGCATCCGACCGAGGCGACAAGACGCGCCGTGCTCGACATTCACAAACGGATGGCCTGCGACGTGCTGGAACTGGACAATCCGACGCTGACGAACCGCGAGCGCGAGCGTCTGCGGGACAAACTGCTCAACGAAGTGCTGACCCTCTGGCAGACGGACGAGCTTCGCAGCCGCAAGCCGACCGTCCTCGACGAAGTGCAGAACGGGCTGTTCTATTTCGATCAGACGCTGTTCGATGTGCTGCCTGACGTCTATGAGGAGCTGGAGCGCTGCCTGGACAAATATTATCCGGGCGAACGCTGGCATGTGCCGACGTATCTCCGCTTCGGTTCGTGGATCGGCGGCGACCGGGACGGCAATCCGTCCTGCACGTCGGATGTAACGTGGGAGACGTTCAACCGGCATCGTCAGCTTACGGTGTCGAAGTACCGCGCGGAACTGCGCAAGCTGATGTCGCTGCTCAGCTTCAGCACGAGCATCGTGAAGGTGTCGGAAGAGCTGATCGAGTCGATCCGCCGGGATTGCGAGGCGATCGGAGATCTGGCGAACCTGGACCGGTGGCGCAACGACAAGGAGCCGTACCGGATCAAGATCGGCTATATGCTGCAGAAGCTGGCGAACATGAAGCGCGAAGAGCTGAAAGGCACGCCGGCCCGCTACAACAGCGCCGAGGAACTGAAGCAGGATCTGAAGATCATCGACCGGAGCCTGCGCTACCATTTCGCCGATTATGTCGCCGATACCCATATCCGCAAACTGATCCGCCAGGTGGAACTCTTCGGTTTCCATCTGACGACGCTCGATATTCGCCAGCACAGCAAGGAGCATGAGAATGCGATTGCGGAGATTCTGGCGAAAATGAAGATAACGCCGGATTATGCGGCGCTGGATGAAGAAAAGAAAATCCGGCTGCTGGATCAGCTGCTGAACGATCCGCGGCCGCTGACGTCGCCGCATATCGAGTATTCGGATTCAACCCGCGAATGTCTGAACGTCTTCCACACCGTCTATCGCGCGCAGCAGGAATTCGGCGTGGACTGTGTCCGCAGCTACCTGATCAGCATGACGCAGGGCGCGAGCGACATGCTTGAAGTGCTGCTGTTCGCCAAGGAAGTCGGCCTGTTCCGCCGGGACGAGGACGGCAAGGTCGTCTGCACGCTGCAGCCGGTGCCGCTGTTCGAGACGATCGACGACCTGCATGCCGCGCCGGGGATCATGCAGCGCGTATTCGATCTGCCGATTTACCGCGCATCCGTCGAAGCGATGGGGCAGCTGCAGGAAATCATGCTCGGCTACTCCGACAGCAACAAGGACGGCGGCGTCGTGACGGCGAACTGGGAGCTGCGCGTCGCGCTGAACGAGATCACGGAGACGGGCAATCGCTACGGCGTGAAGCTGAAATTCTTCCACGGCCGGGGCGGCGCGCTCGGACGCGGCGGCATGCCGCTCAATTACAGCATTCTCGCGCAACCGCCGCATACGATCGGCGGAGGCATCAAGATTACGGAGCAGGGCGAGGTGCTTTCGTCCCGCTACGCGATGCAAGGCATCGCCTACCGCAGCCTCGAGCAGGCGACCAGCGCGCTGATCACCGCGGCCCGGCTCGCGAAGTATCCCGAGCAGAACAGCGACAAGAACGCGGAGTACGAGTCGATCGCGAAGGAACTGTCGGAACGGGCGATGAAGAAGTATCAGGATCTCATTTTCCGCGATCCGGACTTCCTGACGTTCTTCAAGGAGTCGACCCCGCTGAACGAGATCGGCGAGCTGAACATCGGTTCACGGCCTTCGAAGCGGAAGAACAGCGACCGTTTCGAAGATTTGCGCGCCATTCCGTGGGTGTTCGCCTGGACGCAGAGCCGTTTCCTGCTGCCGGCCTGGTATGCCGCGGGCACGGCGATGGCGGAGTATGTCGGCGGCGACGAGGCGAAGCTGGATAAGCTGCGCCGCGCCTATGTGGAGTTTCCGTTCTTCCGCACGCTGATCGACAACCTGCAGATGGCGCTGGCCAAGGCCGACATGCATATTGCCAAAGAGTATGCCGGCATGATCAAGGATCCGGCCATTCGGGACCGCATCTTCGGCATGATTGAACGGGAATACGAGCTGACGACCGAGATGATCCTGCGCGTGACGGGCCAGAAGGAAATTCTGGACAACGTGCCGATCATTCAGGAATCGATCCGGCTGCGCAATCCGTACGTCGATCCGCTCAGCTATCTTCAAGTGCAGCTGCTCACCGAACTTCGCGCGCTGCGCGTCCGCGGGGAAGACGATCCCCATCTGCTGCGCGAAGTGTTGCTGACGATCAACGGCATTGCGGCCGGTCTCCGGAATACGGGCTGATGCGGCCCGCATGCGGCTGTAACGGGAATGCCGGTTGGAAGGCAGGGAACAAGGAATCGTGATACCGATCGAAGCGCGCCTGGCGCGCAAGGCGCTGAAGGGCGATCAGCAGGCGTTCGCCGAGATCGTCGGACTTTATCAGGATAAGCTGTATCATATGGCCTTCCGGATGCTGGGCAGCCGCCAGGAGGCGGAGGACGTCGTGCAGGAGGCGTTCCTGCGCGTCTACCGCAATCTGGACCGGTACGACGAAGGGATGAAGTTCTCCACATGGATCTACCGGATTGCGACGAACCTGTGCATCGACCGGCTGCGGAAGCGTAAGGCGACCTACTCGCTTGACGCCGAATCCACCGAACACGAAGGACTGGACGGTTACGCGGTCATCCCGAGCGACGATCGCACGCCGGAAAGCGAAATGCTGCTGTCGGAGACGCAGCGGATCGTCCGCCAGGCGATTAATACATTGCCGGCGAAATACAAGTCCGTCATGGTGCTCCGTTATTTGCACGACTTGTCGCTGCAGGAGATCGGCGAAGTGCTCGACATGCCGGTGACGACGGTGAAAACGCGGGTGCATCGGGGAAGGGAGTATCTGCGGAAGAAGCTGGAGCGCAAACTGTGAGCGGGGCGAAATTTCCGCGGGATGAATTTTGAAACCTTGACCTGATCGATACGTATTGTATAGAACAATTATGCAAACATGCGTTGAACTCAGAAGGAAGGGACTGGCCATGAATTGCGCACAAGCCTCCAGACTCATGCACGAGTATTTTGATGGCGATCTGGCGCATGAGGATGCGTCCGAGCTGAAGGCGCATCTGGGCGGCTGTCCGGAATGTCGGGAACGATTCAACGATTATGAGCGGACCGAAGGATTCCTGCATATGGCGCTTGCCGCGCCCGTCGGGCGTACCGAAGCCGATCGGGCGGCCTTGACGGACCGCATCCTGAAGAGCGTTCCCGGGCGTCGCAGCAGACGTCTCGCACGGTGGCTGCGGCAATACCCGGGCGTTACGGTGGCGGCCATGCTCGGCCTCGTCCTGCTGGCCAGCTTCATCGCTTCGTGGGAACAAGACCAGGAGCTGGTCGTCAGAGGCAGCGATCTGTCGCAGATCGTCATCGAAGGGAACAAGGTGGTCGTGCCGGAAGGCGCGCGGGTCGACGGGGATTTGATCATCGAGAACGGCGAGGCGGTCGTAGTCGGCGAGATACGCGGGAATTTGACGGTGATCGACGGGTCGGTCAACATGGCTTCGACGGCGAAGGTGATCGGCGAAGCGCGGGAGATCAATCAGGCGCTCGACTGGATCTGGTACAAGCTGAGAAGCACGGTTATCGATCTTGCTTCATGACTCTGGAAACGCCCTCCATCGCCGGAGGGCACTTTTTTTTGACAAGTTGGAGGATTTGCGTTACGTTATCTAGAAATCCTATAAGTTAAAGCAGACGATTGGAGCGGGCCTGTGTACGGTCGTAGGGGGCGGATCCGTGAGTTATTTTCAGGACATGACATGGAACGATTGGATCAAGGATATCATCGACATTGCCATCGTCAGCTTTATCATCTACCAGCTCATCATGATCGTACGCGGCACGCGGGCTGTCCAACTGCTGAAGGGGATTCTCGTCCTCGTCGCAACGTGGGCCGTCAGCACCTGGTTCAATCTGTACACGCTGAAATGGCTCATGAATCAGATGTTCACGTTCGGGGTCGTCTCCGTGCTGATCATTTTCCAGCCGGAGCTGCGCCGGGCGCTTGAACAGCTGGGCCGGGGCAAGATTTTCGCGCGGTCGACGCTGGTTAACCGCGATGTGACGGATCAAATCGGCGAAGTAATTAAGGCCGTTAATTATTTGGCACGTCGAAAGATCGGGGCGTTAATCGTCTTCGAACGGGAAACGGGGCTGATCGAGTACACCGAGTCCGGCACGATGCTGGAGGCGCGGATCAGTTCCGAGCTGCTGATCAACCTGTTTACGCCGAACACGCCGCTGCATGACGGCGCCGTCGTCATCCGGGGCAGCCAGGTGGCGGCCGCGGGCTGTTACCTGCCGCTGTCGGAGAACCCGTTCATCAGCAAGGAACTCGGCACCCGTCACCGCGCCGCGATCGGGCTGACGGAAGTGACCGACGCGGTGGCGATCATCGTCTCGGAGGAGACGGGGCAGGTTTCGCTGTCGGTCGGAGGCATGATCGTGCGCGACATCAATGAGGAGTCGCTGATCTCCAAGCTGTTCCAGGAGCTCACGCCGCATCAGGCGGTGGAGAAACGCCGTTCGAAGTTCGCCTTCTGGAACCGGAAGGAGGATTCCTCGAATGGATAAATGGCTCAGCAACCCGACAGTGCTCAAGATCCTCTCGGTCGTGATCGGCATCCTGCTGTTCGCCGTCGTTCATTTCGATCCGGAGTCGCCGCCGAATCAGGTGGCGTCCACGATCGACACCCGCGAATTCACGGCGGTGAAAGTCGGCACGCGCGGTCTCGATCCGGAGACGCAATATCTGCGTTCGATCGAGCCAAGCACGGTGCAGCTGCTCGTCGAAGGGCGGCTCGCCGACCTGATGTCGGCCGTACCCGATGTATGGGTGGATGTGTCCGGTCTCGGCGAAGGCGTGCACGATCTCGTCGTCCGGTATGACCTTCCGGGCCGCGTCCAGCTTCGCTCGATTTCGCCGACGCGGGTCAAGGTGGACATCGTGCCGGTGCAGACGAAGGAATTTGAAGCGGTTATCCGGACGGAAGGAACGCCCGCGAACGGCTACAAGGTCGCGGAACCGATCGTGAAGCCGAACAACCGGGTGTTCGTGCAGATGCCGAAGGATCAGCTGAACACCGTCGCCTATGTCGGCGCGGTGATCAATGTCGAAGGCGTCGAATCGAATGTGGTTGAACAGAAGGTGCGGCTTGCCGCATACGATGAGAACGGCAACGAGATCGAAGGGGCCGTGCTTACCCCGAACGTGGTCGAAGTGGAAGTGCCGATCACGAAGCCGTACAAGAAGCTGCCGCTTGAAATCCGCTTCACCGGACGGCTGCCGATCGGCATGAGCATCGCCTCGTTCAAGCCGTCGACGGACACGGTCACGGTCTACGGGCCGCAGGAGACGCTTGACAAGATGGAATATTTCGACGGCGTGACGCTCAATCTGTCGACGGTTCAGCGCTCGGGCACGGTCACGCTCGATCTCGATCCGGGCCGCGATCTGGCGCAGATCGAACCGAAACAGATCGAAATCGCGATTGAGCTCGAACCGTCCGAGACGATCACGCTGCCGCAGATCGCCATCACGACGGCCGGTCTTGCCGAAGGCATGAAGGCGCGGATCCTGGAGCCGGAGGGAGGCACCGTCGATCTGAACGTGACGGGAGCGCCGAGCGTGCTGGCCGATCTGACGGCGAAGGACGTGCAGGTGATCGCCGACCTGAACGGGCTGCCGACGGGAAAGCACACGATCGTGCTCGACGTGCATTTGCCGCAGTTCGTCACGCAGTCGTATCCGCAGCAGCTCCGGGCGACCGTGGAGATCACAGACGGCACGGAGGAAGACGCGGCCGGCGAATCCCGTTAGTCCGGGGTTCAAGGATCGGGCGTTGCATGTTCGGCGAAGATGGTCCGAACGAAGGGATGGCCCGACCGGCGCCCCGCGGTTTGAAGCATGACAGGGAGAAGGAGACAGGGACGAATTCATGGGGAAATATTTTGGAACGGACGGCGTGCGCGGCGTCGCGAATCGCGAGCTGACGCCCGAACTCGCGTACAAGATCGGCCGCTGCGGCGGCTATGTGCTGGCGGGCAAGGCGGATAAGCCGAAGGTTGTCATCGGCATGGACACGCGCATCTCGGGGCCGTTGCTCGAGGCGGCGCTGACCGCCGGGCTCCTCTCGATCGGCGCGGACGTCATCCGGCTGGGCGTCGTGACGACGCCGGCCGTCGCTTGGCTGACGCGGCTGCTCGGCGCCGATGCGGGCGTCATGATTTCGGCGTCGCACAATCCGGTGGCGGACAACGGAATCAAGTTCTTCGGCGCGGATGGCTACAAGCTCTCCGACGAGACGGAGCTCGAGATCGAGCGGCTGCTCGACGCCGAGCGGGATGAGCTGCCCCGCCCGGAAGGCGGCGGCATCGGCACCGTCACGACGGACGATGAGGCGAAGTACCGCTATCTCGAATATTTGAAGACGACGGTGAAACATTCGTTCAAGGGGCTGCGCATCGTCATGGACTGCGCGCACGGCGCGGCCTACGAGCTGGCGCCGCGCATTTTCCGCGAGCTGGGCGCCGAAGTGATCACGGTCGGCGCTTCGCCTGACGGGCTGAACATCAACGACGGCGTCGGATCGACGCATCCGGAGCATCTGATCGCCCAGGTGAAGGCGCACGGCGCGGACCTGGGGTTGTCCTACGACGGCGACGCGGACCGGCTGATCGCGGTCGACGAGACCGGCGCCGAAGTGGACGGCGACTTCATCCTGCTCATCTGCGGCGAGGCGATGCGGAAGGCCGGCAAGCTTAAGGCGGATACGATCGTCACGACGGTGATGGCGAACATCGGCTTCTTCAAAGCGGCCGAATCGCTCGGGCTGAAGACGTCCCGCACGGCGGTCGGCGACCGGTACGTCATGGAGGAGATGCGCCGCGGCGGGTTCAACCTGGGCGGGGAGCAATCCGGGCATGTCATTTTCCTCGATTACAATACGACGGGGGATGGCATTCTCACTTCGCTGCAGCTCGTCGATACGCTTGTCGCTTCCGGCAAAAAGCTGAGCGAGCTGAAGACGATCATGCGCAAATTTCCCCAGGTGCTCGTCAACGTGCGGGTCGCGGACAAATCCAGGTTCAAGGACAACGAAGCGATCGCGAAAGCGGTGGCGGCGGCCGAAGCGGAACTCGGCGACAGCGGCCGGGTGCTCGTCCGTCCGTCGGGCACGGAATCGCTCATCCGCGTCATGGCGGAGGGACCGGACGAAGCCCAGGTGGCGGCCCATGTCGAACGGATCGCGGCCGTGGTGAAAGCGGAGCTGGGATAAGGAAATTGGACGGAGGCAGCCGGAACTCCCCGCGGAGTTCACGGCTGTTTTCATTTTGCGGATTTTCCGTCGGATTCGGGGGCGGCCGCAGCGCTTCGACAATTCTAGCCGTTGCATTCTGTCATGAAAATGCATATGATAGGGATTATAATTCGGGAAAGAAAGCGAGGGTAGTGAGTCCAACGATTCAAGCGCCAGAACTTGCGGGCCCGTGCTGCTGCCGGCCGTCATCGTCATCCGCGGGAAGCGGGGATTTCGGCATGGCGGTGCGGCGGCGAGGCGGGCGGCAAGTTGACGAGGCGGGGGTGTTCGAAGTTTTCGGCGGGGACCCTCCGGCTGCATCCGTTCCAGCCGTCAAGCCGGGAAGGAAAACGACCGGGCGACCGGTCCGACAAAGGTCTCGGCAGAGCGGACCATTACGATCCAGGACAAGGCATTCATGCCGTTTATCACCCTGAATGCCCCGTTGCCGGTTCGTCATGCGGCATGGGCATCACAATCGAATAGACGCACATGCACATGCGTTCCGGACCCGGGGCTTTCGGGGGATCCCGAATAGCGGAGGTACGAACGAATGTGCGGAATTGTTGGATATATCGGTAATCGGAACACGCAGGAGATTCTGCTCGAAGGCTTGAAGAAGCTCGAGTACCGGGGGTACGACTCGGCGGGCATCGCCGTTCACACCGGCGACCGGCTGGAGATTCGCAAGGCGAAGGGCCGGCTCGCCGTGCTGGAGGAGAAGCTGAAGGACGCGCCGCTCACGGGCTCGGTCGGCATCGGTCATACGCGCTGGGCGACGCACGGCAAGCCGTCGGACATCAACTCCCATCCGCATACGGACAATTCGCGCAAATTTACGGTTGTGCACAACGGCATCATCGAAAATTATCTCGAGCTGCGCGAAGAGTTGTCGATTGCGGGCCATACGTTCGTGTCGGAGACGGATACGGAAGTCGTGTCCCACCTGATCGCCGACGAGTATGACGGCGACATCGTGAAGGCGGTGCAGCGGGCGGTGAAGCGGATGCGCGGCGCGTTCGCGCTCGGCGTCCTGACAGAGTACGAACCGGATCGTCTCGTGGCGGTGCGGTACGCGAGCCCGCTCATCATCGGCATCGGCAAAGGCGAGAACTTCATCGGTTCGGACATTCCGGCGATTCTCGAGCATACGCGTGAGGTGTACATTCTCGAAGACGGCGAGATGGCCGTGCTGACGAAGAACAGCGTCGAAGTGATGACGATCGAAGGTCAGCCCGTGGCCAAGGACGTCTTCCATGTCGACTGGGACCTGATGACGGCGGAGAAAGCCGGTTACGAGCACTTCATGCTGAAGGAAATTCACGAGCAGCCGAAGGCGTATCGCGACACGATGGGATCGCGCATCTCGCCGGACGGCCGGCGGGTCGTGCTGCCGGAACTCAAGATGACGGAAGGCGACATCCGGAACATCCGCAGAGTGCACATCGTCGCCTGCGGAACGGCGCTGCACGCCGGACTCGTCGGCAAGCACGTCATCGAGAGCCTGGCGCGCATTCCGGTGGAGGCGGACGTCGCTTCCGAATACCGATACCGCAATCCGATTATAACGCCGGACACGCTGGTCATCGTCGTCAGCCAGTCCGGCGAGACGGCCGACACGCTGGCGGCGCTGCGCGAAGCGAAGCGCGCGGGCGCGCGCGTGCTGGCCATCACGAACGTCGTCGGCAGCTCCGTCGCCCGCGAGGCGGATGACGTCATCATCACGTGGGCGGGACCGGAGATCGCCGTCGCATCGACGAAGGCGTACACGACGCAGCTTATCGCATTCTATCTGTTCGGGCTCTATCTCGCGCAGACGCTGGGCACGAAGGATGAAGCGTTCATCGCGTCGGTCATCGCCGCTTTGAAGGAGCTTCCGGCGCAGGTGGAAGACATTCTGGAGCATTCCGCCGTGCTGAAGCAAATCGCGGAGTCGATGGTGAAGCACAGCAGCCTGTTCTTCATCGGCCGCGGCATCGACTGGGCTGTCGCGCAGGAAGGCTCGCTGAAATTGAAAGAAATCTCGTACATCCACTCCGAGGCGTACGCGGCCGGCGAGCTGAAACACGGCACGCTGGCGCTGATCGAAGACGGTACGCCGGTCATCGCGCTCGTGACGCAGGAAGACCTGTACGAGAAGACGCTGAGCAACATCAAGGAAGTGAAGGCGCGCGGCGCCCGTGTGCTCGGCCTGGTGAACCGGAGCAACAAGGACGAGGTCGCGAAGTCGGTCGACGAGCTGTTCGCGATCCCGGACACACTCCCGCTCCTCACGCCGGCGCTGTCGGTCGTGCCGCTGCAGCTCATCGCGTATTACGCATCGCTCGCGCTCGGCCATGACGTGGATAAGCCGCGGAATCTGGCGAAGAGCGTGACGGTGGAGTAAACGTTGGGGGGCAGTCCTGAGGAGTTGTAGACAGAAAATAAATCCCGTCTTGGGAAAATAAAAACTGTCCAGGGAAAATAAAAAATGTCCAAGAAGCCGAGCGGTGTTAGGGTTTTGCCCTGATCCTTGCTTGGCTTCTTCTTTTGTTGAAAGTGGTACAGGGGAAAGGGGAAAGGAAAGAACATTGATTTATCAAGCGGTTTCCCAATATACCCCCTCCTGCTATGATCCGATTGAGCTTCTCAATTTGTTTTCCCAAATTATTTCCCTGGACATTTCCCAACGTTTCGTTTTCGTACTCCCTTTCAACTTTTTCCTATTTTCTTCCAAAATGACGGACACTTTTTATTTTCCTCCCATTTTGCACCAACTGGTTCCTCAAATCCTGAAAACCCTTGCGGCTCTAGGGAAGAGAGGCGGTGAGGGGAAAGTGTAACCGTCAAGTACCTTTAAACAAAAATCGCTAATTTATTTTTAACAACTAGCAATTTCCAAATATGGTTTGACGGTGCTTGAGCCGATAGCTGTCTCCCGTCAGGTGAATCACCTCGCTTCGATGCAGGATTCGGTCCAGAATGGCGGTGGTGACGGCCGGATCCCCAAGCAGTTCTCCCCAGTCTTCCGGTCCTTTGTTGGACGTCAGGATGATGGAGGCCTGCCCGTACAATTTGTTGACCAGTTGGAAGAACAAGTGAGCCTCCTGCCGATCCAGCGCCATGAACATCAGATCGTCCAGAATCACCAGATCGGAACGGATGATCCGATTCACCCGCAGCTGGGCGTTCCGCGAAATCTCTTGCGTCTTCAGGAGATGCAACAACTGATCCATCGTGACGAAACTGACGTTATAGCCTTGATTCAACGCCTCGACGCCCAGTCCGATCGCCAAATGCGTCTTCCCGACGCCCGGCGGGCCCAGGAAGAGCAAGTTGTAATGCTGTTCCAGCCAGATCAGTTCCCGAAGTTGCTTGAGCTGGCGTTGTCCCAGGGACGGTTGTTCGTCGACCCGAAATTCGTCCAACGTTTTCAGTTCCGGGAACGCGGCGCGTTTGTACCGACGGGCAAACTGCTTTTCTTCCCGTTTTTTCAACTCGTACGAAAGCACGCGCTGCAAACACTGGCGGTAACTCCACTGCCTGGTTTCGGCTTCCATCAGGAGTTCGTCCAGCGCCCCAGCGGCGGCGGTTAACTGCAGCGCGCTGAATACGGACTTCAGTTCCATCGTCGCTTCACTCATCGGGCTCCCTCCAGGATGGCTTGATATACTTCAAACGGGCGAACTTGCGGCTTCATCTTCAGTTTCTGCCGTTCCGGCTCGCTGAGCAACCGGACATCGGTCGGAACGGCTGGTGCCGCGGCCGATTTCAGAGCGGCATAATAGTGCAGGGCATCCACAAAATCCGTGGCCTGATAGAGTCGATGTTTCAGACAATAGGCCAACGCTTGTGCCAGCGTGTCCGGATCCGCGTCTTTGGCGTGTCGGTCGATCCATTGCAACTGGTCCCGAATGTAACGCGGTTTTTGTTCGCGGATGACCGCCAGATAGGATCGGGCTTGGTTCCGATCGGGAAAGCGGGCGGCGACGTGTTCCATATAGGCGTCAATCCCTTTGGACCGATCCCGGGCATGGTTGGTGTTTTTGATGAGCTTGCCTTTCCCCGCATGTAGCGAATGGCGGGCCAGTTCCTCACCGGTTGCCGGGTCGTACGCCACCAACTGCTTGTCCGGCATCACCCGGAGCTCAACGGACGTGTCCGGGCCGGTATAGGTTCCAAGCGGCAGCGAGTACCGGTTCCCCTGAAAGACAATCGTATTGTCTTTTCGCACCCGCCTTGTTATACTGGGGGCAGATTGGGTTTGTATTTTTTGGGGAACCGGCAGGAGATGGCGCCGCTCTTCGGCGAACACATCCGCCGGTATTTTTTTGGTCGTATGATGCATCCGCCCGTTTCCGGTCCGGTTCAGCCAAGCCAGGCAGTCTTCGTTCCAGCGGTCGATGTGGGTAAACGTCCGATGGCGCGCGAAGTTGTTTTTCACGAAACCGACGACGTTTTCCACCCGTCCCTTGCTTTCCGGGTCCTGCTTGCGGCACATGCGAATCGCAAATCCGCGCTGCCGGACGTATCGTTCGGCACTTCGTCCGGCACTTGCGTGAGCGGCATGGTATCCCGAAAAGCAAACCGATGCGCCAGTACGAAGCGATTGAAGACCCACCCATGGGACAGCAGATGCAGGTTGATTTCGGCGAAACG
>Ga0310833_100979_pt1 | contig 13333 bp, 12 predicted proteins | sample SM_ome_FD_201312 | JGI IMG/M metagenome (GOLD analysis project Ga0310833, IMG submission 201312) | Sorghum-adapted microbial communities enriched on stacked mutant (SM) sorghum from Joint BioEnergy Institute, Emeryville, California... ...
GCGGTGTGGCAGATCTTCCTGCTGGGGGCTTTGGTCGCATCCGCCCAGGGCGGGATACAGGCGCTTAGCCGCTCGTACTACGCCAAGATCATCCCGAAGCAGAACTCCAATGAATTTTTCGGCTTCTACAACATCATCGGCAAGTTCGCGGCGATCATGGGGCCTGGCATCATGGCCCTGACGACGACGCTGACCGGCAACCCGCGCCTGTCGATCCTGGCGATCATTCCGTTGTTCCTGATCGGCTTCGCGATCTTCCTGTTCCTGCCGAAGCAGCGGTATGGGTCCATATCGAGGTGAAGCGTATGTCTGATCAAACGGTATATCTCATCTCCGGCCCGGCGGGAACAGGCAAGTCCACCATCTCGTCGGTCCTCGTTCGTTCGCTCACGAAAAGTGCCTACATATCAGGCGACGATATCAGCCACATTCCCCCGTAGGTGGCAGAGAGAAGCCCTGGCTAAGCCAGGAGACGCTTCAGCTCACATGGGAGAATATACGGTCCATCACATCGAATCTGCTGAAGTATGGGTTCGATGTGGTGATCGATTATGTGACTTTTCCGGATCCGCAGGAGGAGCAGATGGGCGAGCGATGCCTCATCCTGCTGAAGGAATTTCAGGCGTGCAACCTCCCGGACCGATACATCCTCGATAATGAGCCATATGACGAATCGGCGATCCCGGAGATTGTCGAAGAGATCCGGATGAGCCCGAGGTTTCGATGGAACGATGGGATTGACTTTGTATCTGGCATGGGGAGGTGGTTGAGATGAGATCCATGATGAGGACCATCGGCAACGTCATCATCTATCTCATCATCCTGTTCGGATTGTCCACGATATTGTTCAAGATATTATGGGCGATATGGTCGACCCATGATCCGCTTGTCGGCTATCTGCTTACACTCATCTTCACGCATCTGTTCCTGGGCAGCCTGGATCGCCTCACGAAGGACCAATAGTTGCTGAATGCGACGAATTCTTATACAGACGAGCAGAGGTAGCAAGGTACGTCCTCGCATCCTGGCCAGGATGGGTTCCGGGTCGGGATGGAAGCGGAAGCGCTCACCGAGCACAATGTCGAAAGGCTGTGTCTATCATCGTTGTTGCTAATGGCGGAATAAGGAACGGCAGAACCACGCTGTGATACGCCATTTGGCCATAACGGAACGTCATTCCTCTATTCGCAGGAAAATGTATATTTTCCAAATACCAACGGAACGTCGGTACGTTATTGGATGATCTTGGGTGGTTATCCCGCTCACAATGGTCAGATAACGCATCCTCGTTCCGTTGGAACTTGAATATGACGGCTGATCGGCAAAATAAGGAATCCACGTTCCGTTGCAAGCTCCAGGCCCACCGTTCATAAGCGACAACCGATGGCGATACAGCACTCAATCCAAAGAAGGCCCCCCCTCCGACGCGCTGAAGGGCTGCCCAAGCTCCGGTCGTCAACCGCACGCCTGCACGAACGCCTGAAACAGGCTCAGGCTGTATGGGTCGCTCTCGTACATGTATTCAGGATGCCATTGGACTCCGAGGACAAACCTCTTGCCTGGCAGGATCACGGCTTCGATAAGCCCATCCTCCGCATGAGCCGCAGGGATCAGCTGATCAGACAGAACCTTGATCCCCTGATGGTGATAGCTGTTCACGCGCAGCGAGTCGGCCTGGACGATCTCGTGCAGCAGCGTGCCCGGCAAGATGCCCACCCCATGAACCGGCGCGTCGTAAGGCGGTTTCTGACTGTGCGTAAGAGGGCCGCCTCGCTCCGATGGAAGATCCTGATACAGGCTTCCGCCCAGCGCCACGTTCATCAGCTGCACGCCGCGGCAGATGCCTAAGGCAGGCTTGTCCAGCCCTGCCACATGCCTGAACAGCTCCATCTCCAGCTTGTCCCGCTCCTCACATGCGTCTCCGCACCGTTCCCGCTTCTCCTCGCCATACCATGTCGGGTCGATATCCTGGCCCCCGGTGAACAGGAAGCCGTCGAATGTCTCCGCCAACCTCAGGATCGTATCCGATTCCGTCGTCAGCGGCAACATGACGGGAATTCCGCCGGCCTCCTCGATGCCCTTCATATATCCGGGCAGCATCCAGTAGCTGGCCCGGAGCTCATCATACAACGGGATGACCCCGATCATCGGTTTCGCCATGTGGTACACTCTCCTTGTTTATCTGGCATGGATCAAAGATCCATCTGTTGATGTGAATTTTTATAACAATATACCACCAGACAAACACCGTGTAAATGAGAGTCTTTCATATCGTGAACGAATAGTTGACACGGAGACGTCTCGTTGATGGTGCCAGGACCCTGTACCCGACCGAATGATGGATGCTCATGTGCACATTCGCCGATGGGCCATCAGTCGATCGTCAGATCAACTTCATCGCACATGAAGATAGCCCAAAAGTCAGTTCATCCATGAGAAAATCACACCCATAGCAACCATGACGAACATACAACCAACCGCGAAAAATCCGAAGTAACTGACAGGCGCGGGCAACGTCCGGAAGTCCGCTTTGCGGGGGACATCCCCTTCGATCCGTTGCACCTCTTCCAGCATATCTTCACCGGATATCGTTCGTCGTGGTGCACAACAGGCTGCTTAGCGGGGTTGGTTTCGTGTATGTTCATGATTCTCTTCACTTCAATCCTTGCGATCTGCTTCCAATCATACATGAAATTTCGCAAGATGAAACCTGCGATATCGATGAAGAACTGCCTGTCCAAGCCCTTGAGCAAACCGACGGCACCTCGACAACAGAAGCCAGGAACCGCCGCACGTCGCCCGGCCAAATATGTTATGATAGTGGCAGAACTGATGAAGATGAAAGGGACAGCGGCATGAATCAGGTTCATCCTTTTTTTCAACGCAAGAAACGGGAAATCGGGATCGATCTGAACCCGGTGCAGCAGCAGGCGGTTCTTCATACGGAAGGACCGCTTCTTCTCCTGGCATCGCCCGGTTCGGGCAAGACGACCACGATCATCATGCGCATCGGCTACCTGATCGAGGAGAAGGGCGTGAACCCGGCTCGCATCAAGGCGGTCACCTTCAGCCGCGCGTCCGCACAGGATATGCGGGAGCGGTTCAGCAAGCTGTTCCCGGGCCTTGCGCCGGTTGATTTCTCGACGATCCACAGCCTGGCCTTCGAGGTCGTGCGCGATTATCTGCGTCTGACCGGCCAGCCCTACCGGATCATCGAGGGGGACATCGACTCCGAGGAGCAGGAATCGATGTCGCTAGGCGACGGCCTTCGCCCGTTGCGCAAGAAGGCGCTGCTGCGCAAGCTGTACCAGGATCTTGTCGGAGAGAAGATCACCGATGACCAGATGGATGAATTGACCACCTATATCAGCTATATCAAAAACAAGATGATCCCCGACAACAGGCGTTCCAGTGTAAAGGTGAACGTGCCGCAGGCGGAGCGGATCATGCACGAATATGAGAAATTCAAGCAGTACGGAACGGATACGCTGCTGCTCGACTACGACGACATGCTGACGATCTGCGAGCAGGCGCTGGCGAGCCAGCCGAAGCTGCTGCAGAAGTACCAGGCGCGTTACGACTACGTGCTGACGGACGAGAGCCAGGATACATCCTTGATCCAACATGTGATCATCGAGAAGCTGGTCCGGCCGCATCGCAACCTGTGCGTCGTCGCCGACGAGGACCAGAGCCTGTACAGCTGGCGCGGCGCGGAGCCGCAGTACCTGCTTGGCTTCCGGGATGTGTACCCTGATGCCAGGATCCTGTATATGGATTACAATTACCGCTCCGCTCGCAACATCGTCGAAGTGGCCAATCAATTCATTCGCCGCAACAAGCATCGCTACGACAAACACATGCACACCGACAACCCGCCGGGCAAACCGATCGCCATCAAGAGCTTCGAGCATTACGAGAACCAGATCGTCTATCTGCTGCAGGAATTGCGCGGGGTGGAGCATCCGCGCGAGGTGGCGGTGCTGTACCGCAATCATTTCTCGTCCATCGTGGTGATGAATGAGCTGGATCGGGCAGGCATTCCCTTTTATATGAAGGATGCGGACCAACGTTTCTTCAGCCACTGGATCGTGGAAGATATCCTCAACTTCATGCGCATGACCTACACGGACAAGCGGGCGGATATCCTCGAGAAGCTCCATCTGAAGATGAACGGCTACATCAGCAAGCAACAGATGGCCGAGCTGCTTAGGATCAACAACAACCAGTCGGTATTCGACAATCTCCTGAACCATGTCAAGCTGCAGGCCTATCAGGTGAAGGCGATCGAGGATGTGAGGCATATCTTCCAGCAGATGCGGGGCATGCCTCCTCGGCCGGCGATCCAGGTCATCCGCCATCGCCTGGGTTACGAGAAGGCGCTGGAGCGGATGGGCGAATGGATGGGTTTCCGCAAGGAGTATGCGATCGGCATCCTGAATGTGCTGGAGTCGATCGCCGACGGTCTGGAGACGATGGAGCAATTTGCGGAGCGGCTGAAATATCTGGAGCACGAGACCAGGAATGCGAGGCAACTCAAGGGGCGGAACGCAGTCACCCTGTCCACCCTGCACAGCGCAAAGGGACTGGAGTTCGAGCGCGTGTACATGATCGATCTGGTGGAGGGCATCATCCCGTCCAGGGAGGATCGGGAGGACGCGGCTCTGATGGAGGAGGCTGCCCGCCTGTTCTATGTGGGAATGACGCGCGCCAAGCGGCAGCTGGAGCTGATCACCTACCGACATCGGGACGGCGAGATGACGACGGAGTCGCGCTTCGTCACCGAGGTTCGCAATATCATGAACGGTCGGATCGAGACGCCGGGTGCCGGCGCGATCGGAAGGGATGGACAGCAGAAAAAGGGAAGCTCCCAGGGGCGTGAGCAGCGGGAGCAGAGAAGCAAGCCGAAGTCACGAGCGGGCTATCCGAATGCGATCCGCGATCCGTCGTTGCTCCGTCCGGGAGTAATGGTGCGGCATCCGGTATTCGGGGCCGGCTCCATCCTTGACCTGTCCGACGGGGTGCTGTACATCCGCTTCGCCGGGCAGGACAAGACCCTGTCGATTCAGACCTGCATCGAGAAGGGGCTTTTGGAGCTCGGGTGATGCGGGCAGCAGGATGGATGTTGGATGAAATGGAGGAGTCCTGTAGCTTATGTCTGTCGGTCATTGGCTTGATCCTGTCCTGTTTCCTGCGAAGCGGTTGAATCGCCGGAAACTGGCGCAGCACATTCACGGGAAGACCATCCTGATCACGGGGGCCAGCTCCGGCATCGGCGAGCGGCTCAGCTTCATGCTGTCCGCCTATCCGGTTCACCTGATCCTCGCGGCGAGGCGGGAGGAGAAGCTGCAGGAGATGAAGCGGGAGATGGAAGCGCGAGGTTCGGCGAAGGTTACGGTATACGCGCTTGATCTTCGCAATGAGGCGATGATGCGGGCGTTCCTGGATGATCTTCTCGCCCGGTTCGACCGTATCGATCTGGTGGTCAGCAATGCGGGACATTCCATCCGGCGGTCCATCTATGACTCGCTGGATCGGTATCACGACTTCACCCGCACGATGGCGATCAACTACTTCGCTCCCGTACAGCTGATCCTGTCCCTGATACCCGTGTTGGAACGGAGCGGCGGGCATATCATTCATACGTCCACGGTGAACGCGCTCATGAATCCCGTTCCCGGCTGGGCGGCTTATCAGGCGTCGAAGTCCGCATTCGACGTCTGGTTCCGCTCGGTCGAGCCGGAACTGAATCGGCGCGGGATCAGCACGACCTCGATCTATCTGCCACTTGTCCGCACGCCGATGATCGCCCCAACAGCGGCTTACCGGAAGATGCCTGCGATGACGGCGGAACAGGCCGCCATCGTGATAGGCAGATGCATCTGCACCCGCCGGAGAAGGTGGCAGCCCTGGTGGTTGATCCTGGCCCGGTTGGGTTCGTTGATCCCTGGCAACTGGTGGGGGCGGTTGGCGGAGCGCCTGACGGGCAAGGACGACGGAGGCGGTGCCCGGCATGGGGCGGAATGAACGGATGCCCGCCAGCGAAGATCGCGCCTGCGACGTGCCCGGGGTCCGCAGCGCGGATGCCATAAGCCGGCTGTCGAGCATGTCGCATGATAGATCTCGGCCCAGGTGGCTGAATCCGCAGCGTGATCGTCTTATGTTGGCAGTTGAGCTTGTCGCATGATGCATCGTCGGCCTCGTGAGTTGCTCCAGCAGCGCGGTCTCCTCCGGCCGGCAATCGAGCAACTCGCATGAAGGATGAGAAAGGTGGTGTGCGCCGTGACGCTGGTCAGGTTGGTCAGGGTGATGCGAAGGGTTGGATTGCTCAGTCCCGAGTCCCTCATCCGTCTGTCAGCGGCGATCTGCCGTTCGGGGGTGAATCTGCTGGCGCTGCTTGACTTCGCGGCAGGAATGTATGGGGATCGGACTGCTCTGGTGGACGAGATGGGCGCCATCAGCTATCGGGAGCTGTATGGCCGAAGTCGCCGTTTGGCATACAGTCTTCAGCAGAAATACAGCCTGGGGCCCGGCCGGAACGTTGCCGTGCTGGGCAGAAACAGCTCCAGACTGGTCAGGACGATCGTCGCAGCTTCGGCATCAGGTGCGGACGTATGCTTTCTGAACCCGGAGCTGAGCGGAGAACAGCTGCGGGACATGCTGATTCACCTCCAACCCGACCTGATCATGTATGATGAGGAATTTCGGGCGAAAGTGGTGCAGGCGGAGGACAACCGTTGGGCAATGTGCGGTATCCATGAGATCGATCAACTGCTGCCACCCGGCAGCAAAGGTCGTTTCCGGCCTTCCTCTTCGGGCAAGCTGGTGCTCATGACCGCCGGCACGACCGGGAAACCGAAGCAGGCGGCGCACCGTCCGTCATTGACCGGTTATCTGAGCCCGTTTGTTGATTTTGTCACCAGGTTGAAGGTGATGGAGGTTCAGTCTGCATATATCGCAACCCCAGTTTACCATGGATATGGGCTGGCGGTGACGATTCTCTGTCTGGCATTGGGCAAGACGGTGGCGATGCAGAGAGGGTTCGATGCTGCGCGGGCCTGCAAGCTCGTGAGGGAGCATCGGATCGGGCTCATGACCGTCGTGCCGACCATGCTGCACAAGATGCTGAAGGCGGGTGCGGACGATCTGCAGCCGCTGCGGTGCATCGCCTGCGGCGGGGCGGAGCTGAGCCCGCAGCTGGCCGAGGCAACTCTGCGCAGACTGGGCAACGTGCTCTATAACCTGTACGGCACGTCGGAAGCTGGACTCAACTTCATCGCCACGCCGGAAGATCTTCGGCATAACCCGCGCACGGTCGGCAAGCCGCTCAAAGGCGTCCGGGTCAGGATCCTGAACGATCGGGACCAACCCGCGGCCATTGGAGAGATCGGACGCATCCTGGTATGCAACGAATGGTCCGCGGTGAACCGCGCCGCGCCATGGATCGATACGGGAGATCTGGGTTATGTGGATCAGGACGGTTATTATTATCTGAGGGGCAGGGCGGACAGCATGATCGTCTCCGGCGGCGAGAACGTCTATCCGTTGGAGGTTGAACAGGTGGTGCTGAGCCATCCGCAGGTGGAGGATGCGGCTGCGGTGGCGGTCCCGGATGAGGAGTACGGCCAGCGGTTGAAGCTTTATGTGGCGCCGGTGTCCAGGCATGACGATGACGCGGGATTGACGGAGGAAGAGCTTCGCGGATGGTTGAGGGAGAGGCTTGCCCGATACCAGATGCCGCGTGAGATCGAGTTGGTGGGCGAACTGCCGTACACGTCCCTCGGGAAGCTGGATCGCAAGCGGCTTCAAGCATTGGCGGTCGAGCAAGATGACGGGAAGCGCTCGTGAGCGGGGAAGACAAGTCGCTAGTGAGCCGGAGAGCACAACCGGAGAAGCGGAGGATTAAACCGGACGAGCCCATACCAAACTCATTTGTTACATACGAGGCCAGTTGGTGGAATGTGTCACAATCGTGCGCCGGATTCTTCCCAAGATCAGGTTGCTTCCAAACGGTAACGGACATAAGACACGCTAATTTCTCGCTCCGAATCACACAATAACGGAGCTGCGTTCCACTAGCGTCGGACCATCCGATGAAGCGGTGACGCCCATCGGCTCACGGGACCAGTCGCACCAGCCAATGCCCGCTCCATCCAATCGCTCCATCCAATAAAGAAAAGGCCGCCCCTGTCGGGACAGCCCATGAAGTGGATACAGCCAGGACGGGCAGGCCTGCCGGAGAGGCAAGCTCGACCTGATCACCAGGCGAACAACGCTGCAAGCAGAATCAGCGGTATGAAAAATGCCCAGCCAAGTCCAAGGCCGTAGTATGGCCAGAAGGCTTTCGTCTCGGCGCGGTTCTGACTCCTGCGCTTGCTGCGGCGTACGGACGGGTGGTTCTGAACCGCTGAAGCCACATCCGCGGAAGGAGTTCCTTCAAAGGTAAAGTACACATTTCCGTCCTCCACCCGTTCAATCCTGCCGCAGAATGTATCACCGTGGTGCGTCAAACCGATCACCGTCTTGCCGATATGTGGCTGTATGTCTTCGGCAGACATCGGATATGCAGCCAAGCACTTCATCTTGCAAGCTCCTTTCCCGGGTTGATCGTCAGCGAGGTTAACCCGATAGTCAGCATATGTACGCAACCGAGGGAAGGAGTGGACAGATGACCATGCCCGTGCCCATTTGATGAAGACAGGATGCGGCATCCTGCGATCAATGCGCTACCATGAAGCATAACTTCGGCTTACCAGCCATGGCGCGCATATGACATGAGATCGTGGCAGGATTCGTCCAGCAGGGCAGCAACCGAACAACAAGAGGCTGTCAAGACCGCAATGGACCGACCACCCGCCAAATCTGTCCAAGCACTCTCGAGCGCCCAAGCTTCTCAGCTGCCAAGACGTCTACGCCGTCTCACCCGCCACAGCCGCGAAAACCGCCACAGTCAGTCGTCTCAGCCGCTCAAACCGCACGTACCGCCCCGCGCTGCACCCCATCGTCGCCGCACCAACGCCACATATCCAGCCTCAAGCGAAGAGCGATTGATACGTCTCCCGGATAAATTCGAGCTCGGGACTTGATGGATACCCCCGCGTCCGTTCATAGGCGATGAGAGCCTGTTCTTCCGCTTCCACGACGCGGCCCAACTTGGCCAGCGCGTTGGCTCTGAACGCATAGGCCGAGTATCTGCGCACCTTGTCGAGCGGGTGATGGGCCACATTCGCGCGCGGCGGCTGGATCTTGCTCAACACATCCAGAGCTTCGGCGTATCTTCCCAGGCCGAACAGCGAGATCCCCGTTTGCAGCAGGTATCCCTCCTGATCGTTCTTGCGGAAATAAAGGGAGTTCTCCGCGTGCCGCAATGCTTCCTCATATCGACCTTCCCAATTCATCACCCTCACCTCCGAATGTTCCACGAGGCCTATCGACTCTTCCACCTCGGTGACTTCGGCGAACTGTCGTGCTTTCCTCAGATAGTGCCAGATCTTGTCCGTTTCTCCGGTCAGGATGCAGTTCTGTCCAAGGATTCGATAGAAATGGTCCGTCAGGTGATAGACGCCTTCCTCTTTGGACAGCTCCAGCGCCTTCAGCATCACATCCCGGCATTCCTCATACCTTCCGACGGCTGACAGAGAGATGCTCTCCGCATAATACAGCTGAATCTCGAACAGATAATCCCGGCTCGTCCGCTTGGCCGCATACTCTTCCTGCAGCGAGCGGATCAGGTCCAGGCTGTCCTGGTAGTGCTCCTTCGCGAACAGCAGCGCATAACGCAGATATTTGATCTTCACGCTGTCCACGTATAAGCCGAAGCGCTCGCAGATATCGACCGCCTTGCTGACCGCCTCATCGCCGCCTTCCGATCCGGTATAGAAGCATGCGGCGATATAATGCTCCAGCACTCTGGCGGTATCGACCGTTGCCGGCAGCTGATCCAGCACGGGTGTGACCAGCGCGAGCACCTTCTCGTGTTCCTTCGCCTTGCTGGCCTGCTCCACCTGGCGAAGCAGCTCGAGAACCGACTCGCTCCCATGCTCCTCCAGGAAATATCCGGGATCCTGCTTCAGCCTGGATGCCAGATACTGCAAGGTGCGCATGGAAGGAAAGGCGCGACCGTTCTCGATCTGGCTGAGCATGCTTTTTGTCATATGTTCACCAGCCAGTTCCTCCTGGGTCATCCCCATGCTTTTGCGCAACTGGCGGATTTTTTCTCCGATTTTCTTGGGATCCGTCATCCATTGCTCATCCTTCGCAGACTCGAATATTTGATAAAAGTATACCTTAATTAAACTTTTTCTGAAAGCGAAAATTATCTTGACGAATGAAAGTTAAATAAAATTTAACTTTCCTCTTGACGTCCTCAACAAAAGGATGTATGATGAGTTTAATCAAATTTAACTTTATCGTTTGGAGATGGTTTTCGTGGACAGCAAAAGAATTGACGTGCGGAATATGGCGTTGTTTTTTATCGGCAAGATTATCTCCGTGCTTGGTTCAGGCATGTTCACCTTCGTGGCGGGGCTGACGATCCTGAAGATGACGGGTTCCGGCAGCAGCTTCGCCATCTCCTTGATCTGCGGCTCCTTGCCTCGCGTCCTGTTGGCGCCGTTTGCCGGCATTATCGCGGACCGCATGAATCGGCGCAAGCTGATGATTGCTTCGGATGTCGCAGGGGTGGCGGTCATGCTGCTGACATTCGCCGCGACCGTCACCATGACGGACAGTCTGCTGCCGATCTATGTGTCGCTCGCCTTGCTGAATGTGTGCAGCACGTTCTACAGCGTGGCCGTGTCGTCCTCCTTGCTGCAGCTGGTGAATCAGGATCAGATTCAGCGGGCGGGGTCACTGAACCAGATGGCATCATCCGCAGGCAACATACTCGCACCCGTCCTGGGTGGCATCCTGTATGCCTTTCTGCCGCTGTCGGTCTTTACTCTGATGAATGGCGCCGCCTTCCTGGTATCGACGATTGTGACGGTCCTGCTGATATTCAAGCCACAGACGGTGCGTGCGGATGCGGCTGATGCCGAAGCCGATGCCGGAGCTGCTATGGAAGCCGCGCCTGCTGGCGCCAAGCCGGGCACCATTCGTCATATGCTCGCCTCGATGAGATCGGATCTGTCGGCCGGATTCGCTTATGTCAGAACCAAGCCCGCCGTCAGCACTATGCTCAAGTTCGTGTTCTGGATCAACTTCTTCATGGCATCGCTCGGCGTGCTGCTGCCGTATGTGGTCGTTCAGACATTGAACCTTTCGTCCGAGCAATTCGGCACCATTGAAGCGATGGAAGCAGTTGGCGTGCTGCTCATGTCCCTGATCATGTCGATCCGCAAGCAATCGAAGGATCATGTTCGTCCTCTCGCCAGAGGGTTGTATATCATGAGTGTCCTGCTGCTTGCGGTAGCGATGCCCTTGTTCTTCAGTTTCAGCAACGGGGTGAACTTCGTATACTTTATGGCCGTCATGCTGGCCATCGGCGTCTCGATCATCTCCGTCAACATCCCGCTGTCTGTTTTCATGCAGACCACCATCGACGAACAGTATCGCGGCCGCGTGTTCGGCCTCGTCGATACGTTCGCAGGAGCCATCGCTCCGCTCGGCATGTTGATCGTGGGCTACCTGGTGGATCTGGTGCCCCTGTGGATCCTGCCGGTCGTATCCGGTGTGGCGGTGGCGGTGATCACGTTCTTCGGCCATCGCAATCTTCGCAAGCATACTGGCGTGAGCGAGCCGAAGAGCAAGGCAACCCTGGGAAGCGGTATTGTTCAAGGCGGAGAGGTAGGAGTATAATTCGATCGTACGCCCCGATGGCCCATCCTTAAAGTTCTGACGTTCATGCAACGCGACATCACCGGATCCCGACAAGCGGCTGTCGCAGCGTACACCTATCTTCTCGAGAGAAAGGTGGAAACGGATCATCATGACCCAAGCAACTCACCGCAAATTGAAGCTGTCCATTCTTGATCTGGCGACGATCCATCATGGTGAGACGGCTGCGACGACGCTTGCGAATTCGACGGAAATCGCCCGGCTGGCCGATCGCCTGGGATACACCCGCTATTGGTTCGCCGAGCATCACAATACGCAATATCAGATGAGCACATCACCCGAACTGCTCATCGCGCATGTGGCTGCGTTGACGAACCGCATCCGCGTGGGCGCCGGCGGCATCATGCTGCCGAACCACAGTCCGTTGAAGGTGGCGGAGCAGTTCTCGCTGCTTGAGGCACTGCATCCCGGCCGCATCGATCTCGGCATCGGACGGGCGCCAGGCACGGATGTGGTGACCGCCCTCGCCCTGCGGCGCTCGCGGGAAGCGGTCAGGGCGGATGAGTTTCCCAGACAGCTTCAGGAGCTGCTGTGGTACTTTACGAGAGAGTTTCCGGAAGACCATCCTTTCAAGGAGATCAAGGCGTCTCCCGATCCGGACCTGATGCCGGAGATCTATATGCTCGGTTCGAGCGATGGAGGCATGAGATTCGCCGTCGAGCACGGGCTTGGTTTTTTCTTCGCGGCGCATATCTCGCCGCATCTGGCGATCCCGATGCTGCATGCCTATCGGGAGAAGTTCCGGCCATCGCGCCATCGCGCCGTGCCGTGGAGCGCCTTGTCCCTGATCGTGATCGCAGCCGATACCGATGAAGAAGCGCAGTACCTTGCGGCTCCGGCCGAGCTGCAATGGGTATGGTGGCGCACCGGCGCTTTCCACCACGAGCCGCCGTCTGTCGAGACGGCCCATGCTTACCGGTACTCCCCCTATGAAGAAGCAGTGCTGCTGGATAACAGACGGCGGTTCGTGGTAGGGAGCGCCGAGCGGGTTCGGGCGAGACTTCTGGAGATCGCCGAGGAGGCGATGGCAGATGAGATCATGATCCTCGACATGATCCCGGACATGGCGGGCCGAAGGCGTTCCTATGAGCTGTTGGCGGATGCTTTCGGCCTGAACGAGGCATATTAAGGTTGTCAGGTTGGTGACGTTCCATGCGCACCAACAGAGCAAGACGGAAAACCTGACTTTTCAGGAATAAAATGTTGAACTCGATATTGACAGATACCCATGGTGCGAATAAAATAAACTCAAACACCAATCGAAGCGCTTACATTCCACTGCATGCTCTGCCATCAAGACAGGCAGTTTATTTTTCGCCTGCTTGAAACCCGTTTCATGTAACGGGTTTCACAACAGCGGAGAATCGGGTACCATCCGGACAGACTGCCAGAATCCATGCAGGAGTCAGCCGGAGAAACAAACATCCTCGTGTCAGACTCTCATCCCTCCATGCATCGCCTGATGAATCGGGTTTCATCAAGGGGTGCGACCGTGAAAGTG
>Ga0310833_100990_pt1 | contig 13146 bp, 6 predicted proteins | sample SM_ome_FD_201312 | JGI IMG/M metagenome (GOLD analysis project Ga0310833, IMG submission 201312) | Sorghum-adapted microbial communities enriched on stacked mutant (SM) sorghum from Joint BioEnergy Institute, Emeryville, California... ...
CACGTAAGCCGCCCGGCAGACGGTCAGCCCGCGGCGGACGGCGGACGCGAGCGCCACCGGCGGAACCGCCAGCGCGGCGGCGCCGACCGACTCCAGCATGCGCCTGCTGATGGCGTGGGAGATCGTCGTCATGGACGAACCCGTCAGATCGCGCCGGCGCAGCGCGGCATTCAGGGCATGCTTGGCGATGACGACGGGATGCGGTTTTCCCGTCCGCGTTTTGCCGCTGTAGCGGTTGAGCGCCACGTCGCATCCCCGCATGACCGCTTCGACGAACGGCCGGAGCCTGTCGGCCGGAATCACGATGTCCCCGTCCGTGAAAAGCAGGATGTCGCCCTTCGCATGCCGCGCGCCGATGCACCGGCCGACATCATGGCCGAGCGGATGCGGAAACGAAATGACGCGGGCGCCCATCCTGCGGGCCGTTTCCTCCGTCCCGTCGGTCGATCCGTTGGCCACGACGATGACTTCCGTCTCGGGATGAACCTTGCGCGCGTTGGCGATGACGGCGGCAATCGTCCGCCGCTCGTTCATCGCCGGGACGATGACGCTGACGAGCGGCTTTTCGCTGTTGGCGATCGGCTCCGCGCGCATCCGGCCGGGCGTGTTTGGGATGGCCGGCGCTTTTCGCCGGTTTCTTCCGCGGACGCTGCCGCGGATGCTGGTGCGGGTGCCGCCGCGGATGTGGCCGCCGGCGGCTCGCTTCTTGCCGCGCTTTGCCGAGAGCCGCATGGCCGATATCCGCTTCGCCGTCATCCGCATGATCCGACTTGCCGTTTTCCCCGCGATCCGTTTTTCCGATTTCCCCATGATCCGCTTTGTTTCCGCCCGGCCGCTGTCCGTCCGGCCGCTTTCGGCCTGTCCGCGTTTGTCCTTTTTTCGCCCGGACCGGCGGCGTCCATCCCGGCCGCATCCGGCCCGGCGCCACGGCGGGCTGCCGGTCGTCTGGGCGGCATGTGCTTCACCTCCTCTTTTCCCCCACATTCTATGTCCACGTCGACAAGCCGTAACGGCATGCGTTTACCGGTTGGACATTCCGGGCGCTTGTCCGCGCCCGTAAAAAGCCGGCCGGCTGTCCCGCGCCGGACCGGAAGCGCCGCGCGGCGATGAAGGACGCGGCGGGCTGGTCGGGCCGGTGCGGTTCCCCAGGGCCGTCCACCGCCGTCGATACCGGCAACGGGACGCGGCTGAAAGCCGGGAAAAGGCAAAAAACCGTCCGGTCCGCCGTATGGCGGCCGGACGGTTTTCCGTTCCCATCGGGCGTCCAGCCCGGATCCGGGGCGCGTTGTTCGACTTTCTCGGGCGACTCGGGTCTACGGGGCGGCTTTTTTCCCCCGCCTTCTTTTTTTGTTGTCTGCAAGAGCCTTGCCGGTCTTGACCGCCTCGCCGGGTGCCGGCGCCGCATCCGGCGGAATCGGGCCATCGGCTTCGCCGGAAACAGCCGTTTGATCCGCCGGAACGATTGCCGCGAATCCGCCGGATACGCCCGCCCGATCTTCCGGAACGGGCGCGGCGGTTTGCCCGGAACCGGCCGCTTCATCCGGCGGCGCCGGCGCAACGCTCGAAATCGGCGGTTCCGATGTTCCCGTGGATTCTTCCGTCGCCGCATTCAGCGTTCCGGACGGAGCGCCGGGCGATTCCCAATTCCTTCCTTGCGCCCCTGCCGGCTCTCCGGTTTCTGCCCCATCCGCCTGAGACTCGCCGACAGAGGCATCCGTCGTTTCGAACGAAACGCCAGGCGATCCAGCCGGGGCCTCCGTCGATCCGGCCGGGATGCCGGCCGTTTCCGGCTGCGCATTCGCCGACATGTCCGTCAGCCCGGCCGGCGCGTCCGGTGTTTCCGTCGCAACGTCCGCCGTTCCAACGGGGATGTCCGTCGCCGCGACCGGAGAACCTGCCAAGCCGCCCGGGGCGTCGGCTCCCGTCGTCTCTTCCGCCGCGCCCGTGCTCTTCGCACCAGCGATCAACGACTCGCCCGAATACGCCAAATCCGCTTCGGGCATCCGAACGCCATCCAGCATCCGGTCTGCTTCGGGTATCCGATCCGTTTCGAGTGTCCGATCCGTTTCGGACATCCGGTCCGTTGCGAGCAGCCGGTCCGCTTCGGGGAACCGTTTCGCGCCGGCCTCCAGGCCCGTTTCATCCGCGCCGCTCCGCCCGAAGCCGGATTCCCCCCGGTATCCGGTGCCGGCTGCCGCGAAATGCAGTTCGGCTTCAATTGCACCGGCGGTTTCCGCCCCGCCAAGCCGGATGACCTCGAAATCGGCGGAGAAGGCGGTTCTGCCGGTGAGCCAGGCCACCGCCGGCGCGCCCGACACCGTTGCCACGACGGCATAATCCCTGCCGGCAAAAGGCCGGCGAAACTCCACGGTTACGCTTGCCGTCGACTGGCTTTCCCCGAATCGGAAAGAGACGATGCCCTGCTGCAGCAGCACGTCCGGTTGCGCCCCCAGCACGGGAACGAACGCCAGCTTGTCGGCCGTGACGGCTCCGGCCGACAGATGCCGGCCGTGGATCGCGCCGTCCGCCAGATGCGCGGAACCGACCGCCCTTTCGGCCAAGTGCCGGCCGCCGACCGCGCCGTCCGCCAGATGCGCGGACCCGACCGCCCCCTCGGCCAAGTGCCGGCCGCCGACCGCGCCGTCCGCCAGATGCGCGGACCCGACAGCCCCTTCGGCCAAGTGCCGGCCGCCGACCGCGCCGTCCGCCAGATGCGCGGAACCGACCGCCCCCTCGGCCAAGTGCCGGCCGCCGACCGCGCCGTCCGCCAGATGCGCGGACCCGACAGCCCCTTCAGCCAAATGCCGGCTTTCGACGCACCGCTCCGACAGCGCGCCGCCGGTCACCGCGCCGGGCGCCAGGTGGACGGTTTCCACGGCCCCGGCGGCCAGATGGACGCCGGCAACGCCCCCTTCGGCCAATTTGTCGCCCGTCACCGCCCCTTTCGCGATGGCGGCCGTGGTGACCGCCTCCGCCGCCAGCTGCTCCGCTCCGACGCTTTGCGCCTGCAGATGGCGGCGTTCCACCGCCCCGTCGGCCAAATGTTCGGCGCCGATGGCATCCGGCTTGACATGCAGCGGGCCGATGGCCCGTTCCGCCACGTGTTCCTCCATCACGGCGCCTTGCTGCAGATGCCAGCCTGCCACGCTGCCGTCCGCCAGCTTGTCGGCCGTCACCGATTCGTCGGCGATCGCTTCGGCGGTCACGGAAGAAGGCTTGAAGTGCCGCGACTCAACCGAACCGGGCACCAGGTGGCTCCCGGTCACGCTCCCGTCCGCCAGATGGACGGCGGCGATCTGCCCGGCGCCGATGTGCCGGCCCTGCACGCTGCCCTCGGCCAGATGCGCTTCGCCGACGGCACCGGGCGCGAGCTTCTCCGCCGTCACGCTGCCCGGCGCCAGTTTCTCCGCGGTGACGGCGCCGTCGATCAGTTTTCCCGTCGACACGCTTTCCGTGGCCAGTTTGGCCGTGGTGACCGACTGATCGGCCAGCTGCCGGGAGGTGACGGCGCCTTCGGCCAGGTGCCGGCTCCGGACGGCATCCGCCGCCAACGCCGAAGATTCGACTGCCCCTTCGGCCAGATGCTCCGCCGCCACGCAGCCCGGTTCCAGATTGCGGCCGCCCACGGCCCCGTCCGCCAGCGCCTCCCGGGTTACCGCACCGGCCGCCAGATGCCGGCTGCCGACGGCCCCGTCCGCCAGCTTGCTGCCGTCCAGGCTTCCGTCCGCCACGTGATCGCCCGTCACGGCGCCGAAGGCCAGCTGCTCCCGGCCCACGGCGGCGGGGGCCAGATGTTCCGGACGGATGGCGTAGAATGACACGTGCACCGTATCCACTGACTGGACGGCGAGCTCCCGGCCGGTCACCGTATGTTCAGCCAGCAACGATCCGGTCAGGCTGCCGGGCTTGATTTTGCCGCCGGTCACCGCGCCATCGGCCAGCTTCTCCGTCAGCACCGACCCGTCGGCCAGGTGGGCGGCGGATACGCTGCCTTCCGCCAGCTTGGCGGCGGTCACCGCGCCATCGGCAATTCTGGAGGTGGTGACGCACTGCGGCGCGAGATGTTCCTCCGCAATCGTTTCCTGCGCCACATGGACGCCGGTGATCGTCCGCTTGGCCACGTTTTCTCCCTGGATGGCGCCGACGCCGATGTGCGAGCTGTCGATGGTCCGCTTGCCGATCGCTTCTCCCGTCACCGTCTGGGCCGCAAGATGCCCGCCCGTGACGGCGTGCGGCGCCAGCACGTCCCCGGTGACCGAACCGGGCGCCAGTTTTTCCGCCGTCACGCTGCCGCTTGCCAGTTTGTCCGCCGTCACCGCCCCGTCGGCCAGCTTATCCGTCGTCACGGCGCCGTCCGCCAGCTTGGCGGCGTTGACCGCCCCGTTGGCGAGGCAGATGTCGGTGACGGCCCCGCTTTTGATTTTTTCCGCGGTGATGGCCTGGTCCTGGATCAGTTCGCCCGTGATCGCCTGCTCCCGGATATGGAACGTATCGATGGACGCTTCGGCGATTTTGACGGAATCGATCGTTTTGTTGGCCAGCTTTTCCGAACCGATGCTGTTGTCCGCCAGCTTGTCGCCGGTGATGGAGCGGTTTTTCAGTTTGCTGCCCGAAATGGACTGGTCGGCCAGGTGTAAATCGTCGATGGCGCCAGGCGCGATTTTGCTGGAGGTCACGCTGCCGTCCGCCAGCTTCGCGTGGGTGACGGCAAAATCCCGCAGCGATTGGGTGCCGATGGCGCCGGGGCGAATTTTCGATTCATCGATGGTCCGGTTGGCGATTTTGCTGCCGGTCACCGCTTCATCCACCAGATCGTCGGTGTAGATCACCCCTTTGCGGTCCCCCGTCTGGCGGCGCAAGACGCCTTCGCCCACGGCGGGCGTTCCGCCGGCGGCTTCTCCCGGCGCGGCCGGACCGCGCCCGGTCTTCGGGCCGCCCGCCTTGCCCGGCGTCCGGTCCGCGGCCGGCGCCAGCGACGAGGCCTGGATGCTCCGCCCCGCCGCGAAATGCCGCTGGGCGCCACCCCGATCCGGTGCGGCGCTCCGATCCGCCGATCCGCTCCGCTCCGCCGATGAATCCGCCGGCCCGGGTGCCGCGGCGCCCGCATCCTTTTCCGCCCGCCGGACAGCCGTGCCGGCGCCCGCGCTCCGTTCGGCCGCCCCGGAAACCGGCCGTGCCGGAGTCGTTTCCGCCGCCTGGTCCCCGGCGGACGGTTTTCCGCCGGCCGCCTTCCCCGCCGGTTTTGCGCCGGCCCGCACGACCGGACTTTGGACGGCGCGCGCTGCCCTGGCCTGGCGGATCGCCGCCGCCTCTTCGATCAGTTTCAATTCATCGATCGCTCCGCTCACGACCCGGTACGTGCGCCGGGCCACTTTCTGCCTGCGCCTCCTCTGCTTGCCTGCGCTTCGCTTCGCCATGGATGACTTCCTCTCCCGTTTGAAAGCTTCTTGCCGCCTGTGCCCGCGCGGTCCGTCCTGAACGTCTCCGCACGCGCCTTCCTTTCGTCCCGCCTTTTTGTCCGGCGGCATTCCGCGGCCCCGGCGGGCGTTCCACGCTGTTGCAGCCATGCGCGCGACCGCCCGTCGGTCTCCGGCTGCCGGCCGTCGCCGGCCGATCGCCGTCCGCCGCAAAAAGCTCGCCCGCCGACCGCCGCCCAACGGCCGTCGCCCGTCATCCGTAGCCTATGCCGCCGTTTTCCCGCATGACACCTGTCCCGGCAAAAATGCGCGAATACCCACGATACAGCGCCAGCTGCCTGTCCGCCGTCCGCTGCCAGGAGAAATGGCGCCGCGCCGTTTCCGCCGCCCGTTCACCCATGGCCCGCCGCAGCGTTTCGTCGGCCAGAAGCCGGATGAGGAGCGCCGGCAGCCGTTTCCGGAGTTTGGCGGGCGGCACCAGGAACCCGTTTTCCCCGTGGACGACGATTTCCGGGATGCCGCCGATGCGGCTGGCGACGACCGGCAGGCCCGAAGCCATCGCCTCCACGTTGACGAGCCCGAACGCCTCTTTGCCGACCGAAGGCACCACGGCGACGTCCGCCGCCCGGTACCACTCCGGCAACGCCGAATGGGGCACATAAGACAGGAAGCGGACGCTGCGCCCGAACCGTTTTCCCATCCGGTGCAACTTGCGCACATAGGGCGTTTTCCGCTTCGAACCGTAAAACGCCGAGCCGGCGATGACGAGCACCGCGTCGGGGAACCGGCGGATCACCTTGCGCCAGCACCCGAGCAGCAGGTGGACCCCCTTGATCGGAATGAGCCGGCCGGCATAGATCACCACCGGCCTTCCCGCCAGTCCGTGCCGGGCCTTGAACGCCTCGCGCGCCTCGCGGACGCCTTCCTCCCACCGGGAGCGGAACCGCACCGGGTCCATCCCCAGATGGTTGACCAGCATTTTGCCCTTGAAACGGGGAAACCGTCTGGCCAATTCGCGGCGCAGAAAGCGGCTGTTCAGCACGATGCGGTCCGCCGCCCGCAGCTCCCGGCGAAGCCGTTTGCCCGAAATGTGCCGCGGGCTCGTGAAGGTCAGGGAGTGCAGCGTCAGCCACACCTCCGCCCGGGGCACCGCCCGCTTCACCATCCGAACCAGTTTCGGCCGGTTTTCCACCTGGACCAGATCGGGCCGGATGCGCCCGAGCTGCTCCAGCACCCGGACCCGGTAGCCGGCCGCGGTTTTCGCCGCCGGCCGGATGTGCGTCACGCCGCCGATCGTCTCCGTTTCCCGCATGCCTTCTTCCTGTTTCGAAAACACGAACACGTCCGCCGCTTCCGCGATCCGCCGGCTGATTTCATCCGCCGCCCGCTCCACGGAGCTCGCGCCGTCAGAAGGCAGGGCGAACGTGCCCGGCGTCACGATGGCCACCCTCGGCTTTCCGACCGGTTCCCGCACCGCATCTTCCGCCTTTCCGTCCCGATGTCCCCGCCGCGTCCCCTTGCGCTTCCGCGCCATCCGCCGGCGGCTGTCTGCCACTGCCATCTTACACGCAAGGCGGGCAAAAGGCGCCAAAAAGGGGCGACTGTCCGCTCGCGCACACCCATCCGCCCGCCGTGTGCGGGAATACGATGAAGCAAGGAGTTGAGGACGATGGCAAAACCGATGGTGGGCGTTCTCCTGAACGGCCGGCTGTACCGGGGCATCCCGCGGGGGAAAACGGCGCACGAAGCGCTGCTTCTCTACGTGGCGGCGGCGGAAGCGCACGGCGTCGTTCCGTGTTTCGTGAAGCTGGGACATTTGCGGCCGGGGGCCAAAACGACGACGGCCTACGTCTGGGAAGGCGAGCGGTTCGTGAAAAAGCGGGTGCCCATGCCGAAGGTGGTGCACAACCGGGCCATCTTCAAAAAGAGGAAGCTGAACGACAAGCTCAAAAGGCTTGCGGCCGCGGGCGTGCACATCTACAACGGCATCAACCGGCACGGCAAGGTGCGCATCCACCGGCTGCTGATGGAGGACCCGTCACTGCGCATCCATCTGCCGGAAACGCTGGAGGCGACGCCGATCAACATCCGGGACATGATGAAGCGGCACGGGGAGCTGATCCTGAAGCCGAACAGCGGAAGCGTCGGACTGGGAGTCATGATGCTGAAAAAAAGCGGCGGCGCGTGGGTGCTGGAGACGGCGGCGGCGGACGGGAACGTGCGGACGGAGCCGGTGGATCTGTCCCGTCCGCTGCCGCGGCGGCTGAGGGAACGCATCTACGCGAGACGCTACCTCGTGCAGCAGCGGCTGCCGCTGGCCACCTGGGACGGGAAGCCGTTCGACATCCGGGTGTCCGTCCAGCGCGGGCAGGGCGGCGACTGGCAAATCACCGGCATGGTCGGCAAGGTGGCGGCGGAGCGGTCGTATGTGACCAACGTCGCCCGCGGCGGCACGGTGATGCCCGTGGAGCGGCTATTGGCCCGTTTTCCGGCCCTCGACCCGGATGAAGTCCGGCACGGCATCGCCCAATTCAGCCTGCGGGTCGCCCGCCGGCTCAGCCAATCGCTGCCCCGCCTGGCGGACATCGGGCTCGACGTGGGCATCACGGAAGCCGGCTTTCCCATGTTCATCGAATGCAACGGGCGGGATTTGCGCTACAGCCTTCTGCGGGGCGGGCTCGTGCGGGAATGGATCGACGCCTACGGCAATCCGATGGCGTACGGCGCCTACCTGCTGGAGAAGCGCCGGGCCGAACGGCGCCGCGCCGGGACCGGCCGGTGACCGGGCCGGACGGTAACCGGACCGGGCCCGGCTTCTTTTTTCTGCCGGATGTCCGACCTCGCCGGAATCGGGTTGCCAGCCTGCGCGAAAATATGTAAAGATACAATTGTGACTTTTGGCAGACGAATGACGGGAGACAGACATGGACATGTGGACGCCGTTTTTTCGCCTGATGACCGAACTTTCCGCCCGCAAATGGTTATCCCGCGCAGCCGGACGGCTGGCCGGATCAAGCATGAGCCGGCGCTTCATTCCGCGTTTCGCCCGCATATACGGCATCGATCCGTCCGAAGCGGAGCTGCCGTTGGAGCAATACCCGTCGCTGAACGCGTTTTTCACGCGGCGCCTCAAACCGGGCCTGCGGCCCGTCGATCCGGATCCCGACGCGGCGACGAGCCCCGTGGACGCGCGGATCACCGGCATCGGCTTTGCCCAGGACGGCGTGCTCCTGAACGTGAAGGGGCAGAACTATGACGTCGAATCGCTTCTGAACGGGTCGCCCCGCAGCGTCAATTACCGCAACGGGTTCTTTTTCGTGCTTTATCTGAGTCCGTCCGACTACCACCGCATCCACAGCCCGGTGTCCGGCGCCATCGTGGAAAAGGAGCATGTGCCGGGCAAAGTGTACCCCGTCAACGAGTTCGGCCTTCGCCACATGAAAAAGACGCTGAGCCGCAACGAACGGGTGATCACCTACATCCGTCACGACCGGGGGGAAGCGGCGCTGGTCAAGGTCGGCGCCATGAACGTCAGCAGCATCCGGTACGCGGACACCCTCGGCGACCGGGTGGAAAAGGGCGAGGAGCTGGCCATGTTCGAGTTCGGATCCACCGTCGTGCTGCTTTTCGAGCAGGGCACGTTCCGGGCGCGCCCGGACCTGATGGTCAACAGCAGGGTGCGGATGGGCGAAAGGCTCGGCATCCTCGTGGACAAGCACGGCGCAAAACAAGGCCGCTGACCCGGCCGGATCCGCCGCAGGCGGTTCCAGGGACAGCGGCCTTGCCGCTTGTTCCGGCGCGAAATCCGGTGTCAGAGCGGCTCTCCCTGCGGAATGCACCGCAACAGTTCCGGCTTGACGACGCGGACCGGTTCTCCGCGTTTTTTCATCAGCGACTTGAGCTGTCGCGGACCGGCGACCCGCCGGCGCAGGCCGCCCTGGATCAGCCAGACGGCCGGCCCGTCCCCCTTGAGCAGCATGCCGTCGCGCAGCCAGCTGATGCGCGGCCGGCAGTCGATGCCGCTTGTCCGCCGGATCAGCGAGGAAAGCGCCGGCCCGGAAAGCCGGAGGGGATACAGATGGCGGAGCGCCCGTTCCGCCGCGGCATCCGCCATCCCGCCGTCGAGGACGGCGAGCGCCCGTTCCGCCGTCCGCTCCGGCCCTTCGGCGGCGAATCCCCAACGTTCGAAAACCTCCGAATGCGGCCCTTTCAGCACGATGAGCGGCCGCCGCGCCATGAGCGCCTCCAGGCCGACCGTGGAGCTTTCCGCGACGACGGCCGCCGCGCGCCGGAGCACGTCATGTAGATCGATGCGCTGCGGGAGCACGGTGACGTTCGGAAAAGCGGCCGCCAGGCGTCCGTATTCGGCGGTTTTTCCCGACCGCTCTTCCAGCGGATGGGGCTTGATCAGCACGCGCACGTCCCGCCGTCCGGCCAGTTCCCGGACGAGGCGCGCGACGTCCCCCGCCGGAAGGTGCGGCTGGGTCGCCACCAGCACGAAACGCTGGCCGGACGGCAAGCCGAGGCGGGCGGCGAGCGCCTCCGCGGACGGGGGCGTGCCGGTGAACAGCGGATCGAAACGGGGATGGCCCGTCACCGCAAGGCGCCGCCGGCTGACGCCCCTCTCCGCGTACCAGGCCGCGTCCGCCGGCCCGTACACCGCCTGGATGTCGGCAAAAACCGGCATGTAGGAAGTCTCCACGGCGATGACGCCGTGCTGGAGGCAGATGACAGGAATGCCCCGCCGCCTGGCGGCCAGCGCCAGCACCCGGGTCAGCGCCAGCTCCGTCGTGCCCACCACGAGGCAGCCCGGCGGATGCCGCTCCATGTAGGCCTCCGCCTGGACGATCAGCCGGACCCACTCCGGAATGCCCGCCAGAAACCGTTCCCGGAACGTTCCGTCCGCCATCAGCGGATGTCCGTCCAGCCTGCGCAGCAGCTTCTCCGCCCAGGCCCGGGCGGCTTTCGCCTGCGCCGTCCAATCTCCGCCGCATGCCCGCAAATTCCGCACGTCGAGGCCGTACCGCTCCCCGCCGCCGGAAGCGGCGAAATCGGCCACGATCACCGCTTTCTCCCGTCGGAAATATTCCCGGTACACCGATTCCGGAAAACGGAGCAGGCTCGTGCACAGGGCCACGTGGCCGCCCTTCCGGCGGGCGGGCGCCGGTTCCAGCCAGGTCCGGATCCTGGCGTCGAAAGACGGCTGGATGCGGGACGGCGGCATCCGTCCCGTGCCGCCTCCCGGGCTCCCCGCGCAAGCGGCGAAATTGGCGGCCAGCGCCAGGGGAATGCCCGAGATGCGCAGTTCGCCCATGGCGTCGATAAAATCCAGGTACCATCCCCAAAAGCCGCCCGCCAGCCCCGCCATCGTTCCGCCACTCCCCGTCCGTGATCCGCGATCCCGCGCCCGCCTTCGCACCGGCATCCGGCCCGCCGCAACGGGGCGCCTCCGCGCCGTCCGGCCGGTCGTTCCATTGTATGCAGGCCGGCGAAGCGCGGCACGGCACGCCTCCCGTCCGTCTAGGACAACGCTTCCTCCAGCGCCCCGGCCAGCCGGCTCACCCCCTCTTCCATTTCATCTTCTTCCAGATGGGCAAAGCCGAGGGCCAGCGCCGGCTTCGGGTTTTCGACGTACGTGCCGGCGAGATCGCGGACGAGCAGCCGGCGCCGGGCGCAGGCCGCCAGAAAGCGGGGGAAGGACGCCGCCGAATGCTTCCATTCCGCGTAGACATACAGCCCGGCGTCATTCGGATGGACGAAGAGCGCCCGTCCCGCCCGCTTTGCAAGCAGCGACTCGAACCGTTCGCAAAGCTTCATGTACCGACGCCGCATGCGCCGCAGGTGGCGTTCGTATCCGCCGCCGTTCAGGAAGGCGGCCAGCGCCCGCTGCTCCAGAACGGCCGCCGGATGCGGCTCGAACAGCTGCTTCGCTTTGCGGAACGCGTCGGCCAACGCCGGAGGAACCACCGCATAGCCGAGCCGGATATCCTGCATCATGGTGCGGGAAAACGTGCCGACGAACGCCACCCGACCCGTCCGGTCCAGCGCCTTGAGCGGCTCGACCGGCCGGCCGCGAAAGCGGAACTCGCTGTCGTAGTCGTCCTCGATCACGAAGCAGCGGTGCCGTTCCGCATGGTCCAGAAGCGCCAGCCGGCGCTCCAGGGGCATCACCGCTCCCGTCGGAAACTGCCGGCCCGGGGTGACGACGATGAGCTTCGCCGATGCCGGCAGCGCCTCCGTCACAAGCCCGCTTCGGTCCACCGGGCAGGGAATCACCCGCCCGCCGGCGGCCCGGATCGCCCGCACCGTTCCCCCGTAGCAGGGATTTTCCACGGCGGCCGCTTCCCCGGGGTCGAGGAGGAGGTGAATCAGAAGGACGAGCGCCTGGTGGGACCCGCCGGTGACGAACACGTCTTCCGGCGCGGCGTCAATCCCGCGCGTCCGGCGCAAATGCCGGGCGATGGCTTCCCGCAGGGGACGGTGGCCTTCCGCCGCGTGGGCATCCGCCCGCTCCAGCCGGTACTGGTTGCGGACCTGGGCATACAGCAGCCGGTTCCACTCCTTCACCGGAAAATGCGACAGCGCCACCCGGCCGGGCGTAAAATCGATGACAGCTGGCGCACCGGAGGCGCCGCCGGCAACTTCCGTTCCGCCTCCCGCACCACGCCCGCCGCTGCTGTCGTCCGGCGGGCCGGCCGCATCCCCGGCCGCATCCGGCAGCGCCCGGATCCGTTCCCCCCATCGCGACATCGCCGCCTCGCCCCGCACGTCCCGCTTCGCGGCGTGCAGATGCCCGCCCGTGCCGGCCGCCACCGTTCCGCTCCCCGGCCTCGTCCGCACGTAGCCCTGGGCCTGGAGCATGTCGTACACCGCGTTCACGGTGCCCCGCGACAGTCCGTACTGCCCGGCCAGCGCCCGGGTGGACGGCAGCCGGCTGCCCGGCGGAATGCGGCCGCTCATGATGCTGTCCCGGATCGCGTGGAACAGCGCTTCGGTTTTTCGCCCGTATCGCTTCAGGTTCGTTTCGTACGGCAGTTGCAGTTCCATCGGCGCATTCCCCTCTTTTTGACAACTGGTACAGTGAAATGAATATAAAGTGGATCTTTTTTATTGTCAATGAACCGGATAAAATGGTCCAAACGGACACAACGGGAGTGACGACGGATGCGGAGAAAGGAATTTGCAGTGGACGACCGCGAAGCCATCGAATCGTTTCTGCGCGAAATGGACTACGGCTTCCTGGGCACGATCAACGAGGCGGGAGAGCCGCGCGTCCTGCCTCTCAATTTCGTCTGGCTCAACGGGTGCATCTATTTCCACGGCAGCCGCGCCGGCGAAAAAATGCGCTCCATGGCCGCCGACAGCCGGGTGTGCTTCACCGTGGCGAAGCCTTATGCGCGGATTCCGTCCTATTGGTCCGACCCGGAACTCGCCTGTCCGGCAACGGTCTACTTCAAATCGGTGCTAATCACGGGCCGGGCGGAGGATGTGACGGACCCGGCGGAAAAGGCGGAGGCGCTCTCCGCCTTCATGAGGAAGCTGCAGCCGGAAGGCGGATATGCCCCCATCGATCCGGCCGACGAACGGTACGCCAGGCAGCTGGCCGGCACCGCCGTCGTCAAAATCACGCCGGACGCCGTGACCGCCAAGTTCAAATTCGGGCAAAACATGAAGGGCGACAAACGCCAGGCGGTGGTGGACCGGCTTCTGGAGCGGGACGGCCCGCTTG
>Ga0310833_100993_pt1 | contig 13074 bp, 9 predicted proteins | sample SM_ome_FD_201312 | JGI IMG/M metagenome (GOLD analysis project Ga0310833, IMG submission 201312) | Sorghum-adapted microbial communities enriched on stacked mutant (SM) sorghum from Joint BioEnergy Institute, Emeryville, California... ...
TATACTTCTTTTAGACATAGGTAGGGTACTCCTTTCTCTGGAATGTGTTGTGGTCCAAATCAGAGAATACCCTACCTTTTTTCTTTTGTTCTAGCAAAATGCTTTACACAAAATTTTATACATCATCTTAGAATAGACGTGTGGCTCGAAAATAAGAAAAACAACCGTGTGTGTTGTTAACGGGTTCACTTGTCAGGTGCAAAACAGTAAAACGCAGGTTGAGTCACAGGTAAAATCGCACAATTTTCACAATGAATTCACAGTATAATTCAAATCAATAAAAGAGCTTGAAAAACGTTACAAGAAAACGTTCCAATCTCTTTTATATTTAATGTAGGTTATTCAACAAAGCACCCGTTAGCCAACCATGAAGCGAGCTTCATCACAGATGATGGAAGTTAATTCTTTCTTCCATGGGAGTCAACCATGCCGCATCTATGTGGCACCAGCAATGATGAAAATACTGATTTTTTGTATAATTTAGTAAAAAAACATTGCAATCATTCTACCGTGTGATTATAATAAATAAAAAAATTCCATATATCTTTGTGATGATGAAGAATAGTAGGCATGGCGGACACTTCAGAGAGCTGATGGTTGGTGCAAATCAGTGTGGAAACCATGTTGAATGGGCTTCGGAGCAACCAGACCGAAATTTAGAGTAGGTTTTGGCGGAGAGTCTCACCGTTAAAAGAGACAAGGTATCGAAACGTAATTTACGTTTCCGTACCCTAAAAGTGCGTTTGTTGTTTTACAAACGAACAAAGGTGGCACCGCGGCTTTCCGTCCTTTGGCAAGTGGATGGAAAGCCTTTTTATTTAGTTGTCTAAAAGGAGTGATTAGTCATGGAAGACGGCTGGTGGACGTCTTTTTCAATTCAAAACATTAAAACTACAACAAAATGGAGGGATTTTGATGAATAGGGAAATATTAATATCAGGAATAAGACCTACAGGAGAATTACATTTGGGTAACTACTATGGTGCAATGAAGAATATCCTTGAATTACAGGAAAAGTACAATTCATACTTTTTTATCAGTGATATTCATTCACTAACTACTCACCCTAAACCAGATGATTTAACGAGAAATGTTTTGGAAATTGCTAAAGATTATTTGGCAGCAGGGCTCGATCCAAATAAATCTACATTTTATGTCCAATCCTCGATTGCAGAGGAAATATGTGAATTGCATACTTATTTAAGCATGGTAATGCCATTAGGGGATTTATTACGTTGCCCAACATTTAAAGAAAAAGCAAAAAAACACCCTGATAATGTTAATTATGGATTAGTAGGTTATCCGGTTTTGATGGCAGCAGACATTCTTATACACAAAGGAAAATTTGTGCCCGTCGGCGAAGATCAACTTGTTCATTTGGAAATAGCAAGGACAATTGTACGTAGATTTAACCAACTCTATGGAGATATTTTTCCTGAACCAAGACCTATTATGGAAAATGCTGTTCGTATTCCTTCTCTTTCAGGGAAAGGGAAAATGAGTAAATCAGATAACGCCGACAGTTATATTAGTATGAAAGATGACAATGAAACCATTCAACGAAAAGTAAAGAAGGCATATTCTGATCCCACTCGTATCTATAAACATCAAGCAGGTAACCCTTCAAAAGAGGGGTGCAACGTTTATCATTTACACACTTATTTTACTGAAAAGGAAATGTTAGAAAAGATTCAGCTCCAATGCAGTAATGCGACTATAGGGTGTGTACAATGTAAATCCATTCTATCCGATTCAATCAATTCAATCGTTGAACCGTTTAGGGAAAGAAGAGAAAAATTGTCAGACAGTTATGTATATGATGTTTTAGCACACGGACGAATGAAAGCTAAAGAGTCATCACAAAAAGTTATCAGTGAAGTTAGAAAGGCAATTGGATTAAGGATGTTTTAAGTGATTTAATAAGGTGTATCGAATAGTGATACACCTTTTTCTTCATCAATTTATTAACGGTTTATTATGACTAACTGCTTCGTTAGCCAACCATGAAACGAACTTCACCACAGATGATGGAAGTTCATTCGTTCTTCCCTGGGAGACAACCATGCCGCATCTATGCGGCATCATCAGAATAATGAAAATATTCATTTTCAGGATAGACCTCCATGTCGTGCTTACGGCACTAGCAAATGATGAAAATACTAATTTTCGGGATAGTTAAAAAAGAAATGGGTGTAAGCAAAACACCCGCAAAATGTGCGGGTGTTTCTGCTTAAATAACCATATCAATAATTCCATTAATCCATTCAGAATTTTCTTCGATTCCGAGCTTATTACAAAGATTTTTATGAACTCTTTTAAATTCTGGAACTATACTTTTCATCACATTCATAATTTCAAGGGGATTTCTACCACATTCCCAACTTTCAAGGAGGGAAAGTTGCCAAGCTTCTAGCTTGCTTCTTTCCCCTTCGTATTTTGCCCAATCACCAAACGTATTTGGTTGGATTCCTACTTCCATATACCAAGCTGTTGCCATTGATAAACGTAAGTTGTCAATACATTTCAAAGCATAATAATACTCTTTTCTCATTACTCTGCGATAAGCTTCATGAAAATACGCAAAAAACTTTGTTCGCCAAAGTTCCAATTCTTCAATTGTTGGTTCATAGGATAAAGCCATTGATTGATCTAAAATATCTGCCAACATTCCGTTTGTATCTTTTACAATTTTTATATTTTTCAACCATACGGAAGGCTGAATATCTTCAGGTTTATAATAAAATGTATCCACTTTAACGAAACAATCATAGTGAGCGATTGAATAAGTTACAAACGGACCTAAATCCTCAAAATAAAGAACATTTCCCCACTTTTTAGGGCGATTTTTTTTGTTCGAGATAAATGCTTGGAATTTTTCAGGTAATACAACGATGCGGAGGTCAATGTCGGAATATAAATCCATGTTTTCACTCCCGATTGAACCACCATAAAAAACCGCTAATACATCATCGTCATTAAATAAATCTTTTTCAATTGCAGTCATTAAATCTTGACGATGCTTTGGAATTTCTAAATCTCTTTCTTTGTGTCTAGTTACAAATCCCACACATTGAATAACAACTCCCCTAAAATATATTTTTAGAATATAAATCCATATTGATTTTATATATTAGATATTTAGCATTTGATTCCTTCTTTAATTATACTGCCCGTTAGATGCCCATGCATCGCTTCGCGGCATCACAGATGATGAAAGAAATTTTATTCTTCCATAGAAATCAAATAAGACCGATTTTAATCAATTTACCACAATATTACAAACACTTTCAAAATGCCTTTTATTATTCAAATATTTGTTTGATCGGAAATAAAGAAAAAATTGTTGGCATAAAAATTCGCCAACACTTTTATTGAATATATAACTTTATTTTTCAGTATGCGACTTTATTTTCCGCAGATAATAGAAAAAACAAAAGCCTGCTGGATTCACCAACAGGCTTTCAGTTCCCGACTTTTTTGTTCGGTACCTAACTTTTTTGTCCGGTTCCCGACTTTTTTGTCAAGTACCCGACTTTTTTGTCATTCAACAACAGCTTTTCCGACCAACGAACCGCTCACTCTACCGTCACGCTTTTCGCCAAGTTGCGTGGTTTGTCGACGTCGCAACCGCGATGCAAGGCCGCATAGTACGCGATCAACTGCAGCGGTACGACGGAAACAAGCGACGTGAGAGCCGGATGGACGGCTGGGATGATGAAGCGATCTCCTTCTCCTTCTAAGCCGCGCATCGAGATAACGCATGGATTCGCGCCACGGGCAACGACTTCTTTTACATTGCCGCGAATGCTTAAGTTGACGTGCTCTTGGGTAGCGAGAGCGATGACCGGCGTGCCATCTTCGATGAGGGCGATCGTACCGTGTTTCAACTCACCACCAGCAAACCCTTCCGCTTGGATATAGGAGATTTCTTTCAGCTTGAGCGCGCCTTCTAAGCAGACATAGTAGTCAACCGCACGGCCAATAAAGAAGCAGTTGCGCGTCAGCGTTAAGTAGTCGCTCGCGATTTTCTCCATTTCCTCTTTCGCATCGCACAACATTTCCATCACATTGGCGACGATAGCGAGCTCTTTCATCAAGTTAAAGTCCAATTCGAGACCTTTCGCTTTCGCTGCACTCGCCGCTAAAATCGCCAATACTGCGATTTGTGCCGTGTATGCTTTTGTCGAGGCGACGGCGATTTCTGGACCAGCGTGCAACAACAGCGTATAGTCCGCTTCACGCGACAGCGTCGAGCCTGGGACGTTGGTAATCGTAATGGCTTTATGGCCGAGTTTTCTCGTTTGCACAAGCACAGCACGGCTGTCGGCCGTTTCACCGCTTTGCGAAATAAAGATGAAGAGCGGCTTTTCCGACAGGAGCGGCATATTGTACGAAAATTCGCTGGCAATGTGCACTTCGACTGGAATTTTCGCCCACGATTCAATCAATTGTTTGCCGACAAGGCCTGCGTGATAGCTCGTTCCACACGCGACAATGTATAAGCGGTCCGCATTCAACACCTCATTGACGATTGCTTGATCAATGGCCAATTCTCCGTTGTCATCTTGGTATTTTTGAATGATGCGGCGGATGACAAACGGCTGCTCGTCAATTTCTTTCAACATGTAATGCGGGTACGTCCCTTTTTCAATGTCGCTGGCATCGAGCTCTGCCGTATATGGCTTCCGTTCGACTTTCTCACCATTTAACGTTTGAATTGATACGCTCTCGCTTGTGACGATCAACATTTCGCCGTCCATGAGTTCGACAAACTGGTTCGTCACTTGAAGCATCGCCATCGCATCGCTGGCCACGACGTTGAACCCATCACCGAGACCGGCGAGGAGCGGGCTTTTGTTTTTCGCCGCATACAACGTTTCCTCGTTTTCTGCATCAATCATCGCGATCGCATACGAGCCTTTTAACAGCGAGAGCGCTTTGCGGAACGCTTCCTCCGTCGTCAGCCCTTCTTGCACAAACTTTTCGATGAGCTGGACGATCACTTCCGTATCCGTATCGCTCTGGAACATGACACCAGCCAAGTAGTCGCGTTTCAGCATTTCGTAGTTTTCGATGACACCGTTATGCACGAGCGTAAAGCGGCCGGAGGCGCTTTGGTGCGGGTGGGCATTCACCCGGCTTGGGGCCCCGTGCGTCGCCCAGCGTGTATGACCGATACCGATCGTCGCTTTGACGTCCGAGTCGACGATGCGGCGCAAATCGGCAATCCGTCCTTTTTCTTTAAACACATGAACGCCGTTCTCATTTAATACGGCAATCCCCGCCGAATCGTAGCCGCGGTACTCGAGTTTTTCCAATCCGCGCAACAAAATCTCTTTCACATCTTGGTAACCGATATAACCAACAATACCGCACATGGTAATATTTCCTCCTTTAACGTCGGAGGCTGCCGCTAACGAGATCCTTCCATGTTCAGTTGTCAAAGAACAACGGGGCCTCGCCGTCAATGCGGCAGACTCCCTTTCGTTTTGTGCGATGACATCCTCCCCTTTGTCCAAAGGGTCACCCCTTTGTTTTAAGAGAGGACTTGCGGCTGTCATCGCTCCAGCCGGGAGGCATCCGCCGAAAACCTCGATAAACCTCCTCCTCGTCAACTAAGCGCGCGTCCGTTCCCGCGCTTAGTCCAGGCGCTTTTTTGTCGTCAAAACCAGTGCAACCATTCCACTTTGTCGAGCATGCCAACGGTTGCGGCACGCCATTTGTTCATCCATTTCCGCTCTTCGCCCCGCCATCGCCTCCTTTCAAGTAAAAGGCAACAACGTTAATGTTACAGCACATTCCCATCGTCGTCAACTCTCATTTTCTTTTTATATAAAACAACCTATGCATAAACAGAACATAATGTTCCGGTTATGCATAGGCTAATCATCAGTACATGCGGTTATTCCACACCCATCTCGCGACGAATAACATCAGCAATCCGCTCGACGTAGGTACGGCAAGCTTCCTCGGTCGGGGCCTCGGCCATAACGCGCACAAGCGGCTCAGTTCCTGATGGACGGACAAGGACGCGTCCGTTGCCGTTCATTTCCGCTTCCACTTCTGCGATGACCTTTTTGACTTGTTCATGTTCCATCGCTTTTTCTTTATCCGTCACCCGAACGTTCACAAGCAGCTGCGGATATTTTTTCATTTCCCCTGCCAGCTCGGAGAGCGGTTTGCCTTTGATTTTCATAATATTCACGAGTTGGAGCGCCGTCAGCATCCCGTCCCCTGTCGTATTATAGTCAAGGAAAATAATGTGTCCAGACTGCTCACCGCCGAGATTATAGCCGTTCTTCTTCATTTCCTCGACGACGTATCGGTCACCGACTGCCGTTTGCACACTGCTGATTCCTTGCGCCTCAAGCGCCTTGTAAAAACCAAGATTGCTCATGACGGTCGAGACGACAGTTTGTTGCTTGAGGCGGCCTGTTTCTTTTAAATATTTAGCGCAAATGTACATAATTTGGTCACCGTCCACGATGTTGCCACGCTCGTCGACGGCAATCAGACGGTCGCCATCTCCGTCAAACGCAAGCCCCACATCGGCTCCTTTTTCTTTGACAAACGCCGCCAGCGCCTCTGGATGGGTCGAGCCAACTCCTTCGTTGATGTTGAGGCCGTTTGGTGAAGCGCCCATTGTGATGACATCAGCTTCCAAATCAGCAAACAAATAGGTGGCAAGCGATGAGGTCGCCCCGTGCGCGCAATCGAGGGCAATTTTCATTCCAGAAAAATCCTCATCAATCGTCTGTTTTAAATATTGCAAGTACTTTTGTCCACCTTCAAAGTAATCGTTGACTTGACCAAGCGATGAGCCAATCGGCCGCGGCAACATATCTTCCGGGCTGTCGATCAGCGTTTCAATTTCTTGCTCCTGCTCATCTGACAGTTTAAACCCGTCCGGACCGAAAAATTTAATGCCATTATCTTGCACAGGATTGTGGGAGGCAGAAATCATAATACCAGCCTGTGCCCCGAGCGCTTTCGTCAAATAGGCAACACCTGGCGTGGAGATGACGCCAAGACGCATCACTTCCGCTCCGATCGAGAGCAGTCCGGCAACAAGAGCACCTTCTAACATATGGCCGGAAATGCGCGTATCGCGTCCGATCAACACTTTCGGACGTTCAGCACTTTTCGTCAGCACGTATCCGCCGCAGCGGCCGATTTTAAACGCCAATTCCGGCGTCAGCTCACGATTCGCTACTCCACGTACACCGTCAGTGCCAAAATATTTACCCATTCGGTCAATCTCTCCTTACTGTACAATTTATTGTGCAGCTGCTTTTTCACTAATATTGACCATCGCTGTTTCTGCCGATGGCTCCCATCGGACTTGTTCCGGTTTGTCCCATCGAATGGTGACTCGGTGCTCACCCGCATCAAGCCCGCTGACATCGACATAGAGACGAACGTCGTCTTTCGTCAGACCACGGACGATATCAGGCGGGCCGATGAGACGGACGTTAATCTTTCCGCCTACAGGCTCCAAAAAGTCGGCCTGGTACGAATCCGATAGGCCGACAACATTAATTGGAATGTTTTCCCATGTTCGTACCTCATCTTTCTCAACCTTATTCTCTTCGTTCTCAGCCTTCTCCACCTTTTCAACATCGATGTGGACCTTGATTTTGGACGGGTCAATTCTTTTCACCCCGTCAGGAAGTGGAACATCAAGCTCTACTGTCGTATCATCCTTCACATTATCTAAGTCAACCGTCAGCCCATCGAGTTGTTTAATCCGGTCCAATGCGCCTTTTGATCCGTAAATCGTCACCTGCTCCGGTTCTGGATGGATGCTAACAAGACGCACCCCATCCGGCAGCTCCCCAGTTGTTTGTACTTGAAGTGGCACAGTCTTGCTAGCACTTTTGACCGGCACAGTCACTTCTACAACTGATGGCTGCGGCTCAACATCGATTTCATTGCCTTGGCGATCGTATACCCGAACTCGCACTTTTTTCGCCAACGTTTCCGTCGCCCCTTCCAGGTCGACGATCGCTTTTACAAACGAAATATCATCGATCAGCTCTTTCGATCCAGTAATCGTCACAGTGCCCGGCTCAACGGTCGGTTCGCCGACAGAATAGCCATCAGGCATTTTGTTTCGGTTAAAAAACTCGACGCTGACAGGGAAGCGTTTCGATACTTTTTCGCGGATCGTCACTTTCACCGAAGCGGGCTGAATGTTCACTTTCAATTTCTCGGAAACGTCCTTGTATTTGATCGGTACCGTATACGTACCTAACGGCAAATCCGTTAAATCGACGTACACTTCGAAATTCCGTTGCAGCGCCGTTGGTTTGACAATGCTTGCCGGACCTTGAAGCGTGACATTTACATATTGCGGCACACCAGATACGATCAAGTTCTCCTCATCATAATAAGCAACAACCGGGACATCGATCAATGTTTCCGTATCTTCCTGGCCAAATGTATTGCGCGTCTGCTCCCCGGTTTTCGCCCCGACATTGGCCGACATATACAGCATGATGGCCAATAATAAAGAAACAACGCGAATAAACCAAGGGTGGTCCATTAATTTATCCATGTTTCTTCCCCCTCCATTGCCAACGGGAAGAAGTGGCGGTCTTCGCAGCTGGAGCCAGCTCGCCTGTTAACAGTTCCCGGAATTCATCGATCGTTAAATCGCGGTACAGCTCGCCGTTTTTCGCCACTGACACCGCCCCCGTCTCCTCGGACACAATGACGGTGACGCTGTCGGTCACTTCGCTAATACCAAGAGCCGCGCGATGGCGCGTCCCGAGCTCCTTTGAAATGAACGGACTCTCCGACAACGGCAAATAACAAGCGGCGGCAGCGATTTGATTCTTTTGAATGATCACCGCCCCGTCATGAAGCGGTGTGTTCGGAATGAAAATATTAATAAGCAGCTCGGACGATACGTGTGCATTTAGCATAATTCCGGTTTCAACATAATCGCCCATCCCGGTCTCCCGCTCGATGGAAATGAGCGCCCCGATGCGCCGTTTTGCCATATACTCGGTCGCTTTCACAATTGCATCGACCATCCGCAGCCTCTCTTCATCTTCATTGACGGTACTGCGGGTAAACAGTCGCCCACGGCCAAGCTGCTCGAGGGCACGGCGCAGTTCCGGTTGAAAAATGATAATGATCGCGAGAAACCCCCAAATGATCGCCTGATCCATCAGCCATTGCAGCGTAGTAAGTCCGAGATAATTACTCACAAAACGAACTAAAATAATTAAAAAAATACCTTTCAATAGCTGAATGGCCTTCGTCCCGCGAATCATCATAATCAATTTATAAATGACATACCAAACAACAAGGATGTCGACGACTTTCAATAAATACGACACGATGGGGAGCTCTTCGAAGGACATCTTCACACTTCCTTTATCTCTAATTCCAACCTTCTGATGGTCATGGAAAAAGCCATCGGACGATGGCTGCCATCATTCAAGTGATTGGAGCGCACGGCTGGCCTTCTCTTTAATATTATACCAAATCCATTCAAACACTTGATTAATTTCCTCTACTTCGCCTGTCACCTGCCCGGCCGATGCCATATATTTCTCCCCACGGATCACCGTCACATTCCCATCCACCGTTCCTTCAATCCGGATCGATCCATTGCGAACGACAATATCCCCTTTGACAGTTTCACCTTTTGGCACGATGACCGTATGGTCACGGATGATGACAGGTTCATCAGCCGAAACGGAAAATGAGCCTTTTCCCCCCCATGAGGAAGCAACGCTTCCTACAGTGAGAAGAAGAAACAGAGAAGCGGCAGTCAACAGTGGATGCCCGTGCAACCAACGACGCAGCCGCACTGTCTTTCTCTCTTTCGGCATGGCCCCCATCACCGTTGCTGTAAATGATGACGGTGCGGTCACGTGGGAGGCATATTGTAGAAAGGCGACCGTCTTTTTTAATTCATGAAAATGGGCAGCACAAGCGGCGCACGAACGTAAATGCTCTTTTAGCCGTAGCTCCTCATCCGGCTGAAGATCGCCGTCAAGATAGCTGTGCATAAGTGATACTATTTCTTTCGGACATTCCATAGTCTCCCACCCTTTTATAAATGGCCCAGTTGCCTGCGCAACGCTTCACGGCCGCGATGCAGCCTCGTTTTCACTGTACCAACCGGCAAGCCTAAAATCTCACTAATCTCCTGCAATGACAAATCTTCGATGTATTTTAGTACGATCACGCTTCGGTATTTCTCCGGCAGCTGCTCAATTGCACGCTGGACTGTCTCCTGTAGTTCCAAGCTTTCCACTGCCTCTTCAGGCGACGCCTCGCGAGAAGGAAGCTGAGCCTGCATCGTCAATCCATCCGTGCCGTTTAATTCCTCATCCAAATACACATCTGGTTTTCGTTTTCTCAACTTATCGATCGTTAAGTTCGTGGCAATGCGGTATAGCCACGTCGAAAACTTCATATTTGGATTGTATGTGTCAATATGGACGTAAGCACGGATGAACGCTTCCTGTGCCGCATCTTCCGCCTCATGGCGATTTCCGAGCATTCGGTAACAAAGGCGGTAAATCTTATCTTTATACAAATCGACAAGATCGGCATATGCGTTTTGGTCGCCTTTTCGGATCGCCCTAATTCTTTTTTTAATAAATAGATCCATAAAATACAATACCCCCGCCCTTACGGCTCATCTTATATTACGGCGCTTGATGAAGAAAAGTTTCATGCAACATGTTTATTGTATCATAGAACTGAAAAAAGAGGGGAGGTCAAAAGAATGACCTCCCCTCGATCACAGCGAGGAAAAAGCGATTTTACATTGCTCTCCGAGCAGCCCGTCAAACGAGTTTCTCTCCAAATAGTGATCCCATCAATGCTACGGCGACAGAGGCAGTTTTATTGCGTTCATCTAAAATCGGGTTCACCTCAACAAATTCAGCGGAGGTGATGATTTGCGCTTCAGCCAGCATCTCCATGGCCAAGTGGCTCTCCCGATACGTCAACCCGCCAATAACCGGCGTACCAACTCCTGGCGCATCGCTCGGGTCAAGCCCATCCAAATCAAGCGACAAGTGGACACCATCCGTCCGCTCTTTTAAATAGGCAATTGTTTCTTCCATCACCTTCGTCATCCCAAGCCGGTCAACCTCATGCATCGTATAAATTTTGATCCCTTTTTCCCGGATAAATTTCTTCTCCCCGTCATCAAGTGACCGAACCCCGATCAATACGACATGTTCCGGCTTAACTTTCGGACTGTATCCGCCGATCCCCGTCAGCGCTGGATGACCGAATCCAAGGCTTGCCGCCAGCGGCATACCATGAATGTTTCCAGATGGCGAAGTCTCCTCAGTATTAACATCGCCGTGCGCATCATACCAAATGACGCCCAACCGTTCATAGTGTTTAGCCACTCCAGCGAGCGTGCCGATCGCAATGCTATGGTCACCACCTAACACCAGCGGAAAGCGACCTCGTTTGACCACTTCATCAACAGCCGTCGCCAGCTTTTCATTCGCTTCCGCAACCGCTTTCAAATTACGCAATTGTGAAGCACCCTGTTCGTGCAATCGCTCCACCTTTCCAATCGGAATATCGCCCAAATCTTCAATATCGTAATGCAGACGTTCCAGCCGTTCAATCACCCCTGCATAGCGGATTGCGCTCGGCCCCATATCGACGCCGCGTCGCGTTTGTCCTAAATCCATTGGTACACCGATAATAGAGATTGGTTTCATGTTGTCTTCTCTCCTTTCCCGTTTCCCCTTATGCCCTTATTGTAGGGGAAACGGGGGCGATGACTCAACTCGACACTTTTTCGAATATTTATACCTTTGGGACTTCCTAGTCTACTTTCATTTAGCTGAGACTAGAGGCAAAAAAAAGAGCAGTCTACTTCGCATTCCGAAGTAGACTGCTCTTGATGGAGCCTATCGGGATCGAACCGATGACCTCCTGCGTGCAAAGCAGGCGCTCTCCCAGCTGAGCTAAGGCCCCGTTCAAAGCGGAAGACGGGACTCGAACCCGCGACCCCCACCTTGGCAAGGTGGTGTTCTACCACTGAACTACTTCCGCATCATGATGAGCCATGGAGGACTCGAACCTCCGACCCTCTGATTAAAAGTCAGATGCTCTACCTACTGAGCTAATGGCTCACGGTTAAGATAACACTCTAAAGTACCGATTAGCTCTACCCGCCCCTTCCTCTACTAGCTAATTCAAGGATGTTAGATGCGTCGGGACAATGCTGATCTACGTCTTGTACCATTTTATGCACAAAAAAATAATGGCTGGGCTAGCTGGATTCGAACCAGCGCATCACGGAGTCAAAGTCCGTTGCCTTACCGCTTGGCTATAGCCCAACGTCATAAGGGATATTGTATTCGATAATCAGTATGCCAATTTTGAGAGCAATTATACGTTTTTAAATCAACCGTCCTTAAAAGGACGGTTGATTTCAAAGAGTGACCCGTACGGGATTCGAACCCGTGTTACCGCCGTGAAAGGGCGGTGTCTTAACCACTTGACCAACGGGCCAAAAAATCGATGGAGCTTCCAACCGGGCTCGAACCGGTGACCTCTTCCTTACCATGGAAGTGCTCTACCTACTGAGCTATGGAAGCGTAAAAATGGCTCCGCAAGTAGGATTCGAACCTACGACCTACCGGTTAACAGCCGGTTGCTCTACCGCTGAGCTATTGCGGAACGATACAACATTGCCTAGCGACGACCTACTCTTGCAGGGGCGCTGGCCCCAACTACCATCGGCGCTGGAGAGCTTAACTTCCGTGTTCGGGATGGGAACGGGTGTTTCCTCTCCGCTATCATCACTAGGCAATGATTTATTTACTTAGACACTAATTATTATATTCATGTCATTGGTTTTGTCAACAGGAAATTCATTCCTTCAAAACTAGATAACCGTTTGGTGGGAAGAAGCCTCCGCTTTTCGTACTGTCTAGCTCCGGCCGCCACTTTTCTAGGTTAAGCCCTCGATCGATTAGTATCCGTCAGCTCCACGTGTCGCCACGCTTCCACCTCGGACCTATCAACCTCGTCATCTTCGAGGGATCTTACTCGCCTAACGCGATGGGAAATCTC
>Ga0310833_101000_pt1 | contig 12915 bp, 7 predicted proteins | sample SM_ome_FD_201312 | JGI IMG/M metagenome (GOLD analysis project Ga0310833, IMG submission 201312) | Sorghum-adapted microbial communities enriched on stacked mutant (SM) sorghum from Joint BioEnergy Institute, Emeryville, California... ...
AACGCGATGTCGGAGAGATAATAGGGATCGTACACCAGCATCGCGAGCGCGGCGGCGGCCAGCAGATTCATGCCATCCTTCAGCCGGTTCATCCTGGCGGCGACGAGGCCGATCATCGCCATCAGACCGGCCCGGACGACGGAAGGCGACGCGCCGGTCAGCAGCACGTAGAACGGGACGGCGGCCGCCGTCAGCTCCAGCGTCGTCTCGCGCGGCAGCCGGAGCAGCCGGAGCAGCGAGCCGACGCCGAGCAGGAAGACGCCGACGTGCAGGCCGGATATCGCGAGGATGTGGGTGAGGCCGAGTTCCGCGAACTCGTCGTACAGCTCCGGATCCAATCGGGTGCGTTCGCCGAGCACCAGGCCGTTCATGTAGCCGGACTGGTCATCGGAGAACAGCTCCGCCATCCGGCCGGTCAGCGCCCCGCGCAGCCGGTCCATGCCGCGGTGCACGGCCATGACCGCACCGCCTCCCCGGCCGAGCGGCGCGAGGCTCTCCGCCGACTCCGCCTCGAGCACCCAATGGATGCGGTGCCGGCGCAGGTAGGCGCGGTAGTCGAACCCGCCGAAGTTGACGGCCTCGCCCGGCCGTTCCAGAGCGCCCGACACGGCGGCCCGGTCGCCCCGCCGCCAGGTTGCGGCCGTGTCGAGCTCGGTTTCCCGCCCGAGCCGGATGCGCACCTGTACCCGCTCGCCGCGCAGCCTGCGCGGTTCACCGCCATCGTACGCGACCGATTCGAGCCGGGCGCGGAACATGACGCGGTCGCCGTCGATCCGGGGCGCCGTATCGATGACCAGCACGGCATCGACGGCCGCGGGCGGCTCGCCCGCTTCGGCCCTGGCCGCCAGCTCGGCCAGCTCGGTCACGTTGCGCGCGTCTGTCCAGGCGCGGTGGCCCACGGCGAGCGCGTACGCGAGCACGCACGCCGCGGCCGTGCGCGGACCGATTCCTCGGGCCAGCGCGATGGCGGCCAGCGCGGCCGTCAGCGCCAATCCGGCCAGCAGGACGCCTTCCCGCGTAAATGTGGCGGCTGACGCGCCGCCCATGATCCAGCACGCCGCGAACGCGGCAAGCGGCCTTCGGAACATGGCTTTTCCCCCTCCCAACACGGCACTTCCCCCTCCCGTGCCGACAAAAAAACCTCCGCGCATGTGTGCCATGCACGGAGGTGCTTCCTCGCGTTCTCTGAATCCGATGGTTCCGATGTCCCTCTGCGCGCATGGGTTACGCACAGAGGCGGTTCATCATGTTCTTGAATCCCGATGGTCCCGTTGTCCCCTGCGCGCATGGGTTACGCACAGAGGCGGTTCATTGCGTCCGAGCTCAATGGTCGATGTCCCCGCGGCCTGCGCCGGCTCACCCGAAGTTCAAGCTCAAAGGTCGATGCCGCCCGCGGCTTGCGCCGGCTCACCCGAAGTTCAAGCTCAATGGTCGATGCCGCCCGCGGCTTGCGCCGGCTCACCCGAAGTTCAAGCTCAATGATCGATGCCGCCCGCGGCTTGCGCCGGCGGCTCGTACGATGCCAGCGGCCGGAAAATGATGCCCTTCTGGCTCATCAGCTTGCTTACCTTATCCGCGTCTTTGGGGTAGGGACGATGGTAGACGATCTCGGTGATGCCGCTGTTCGCCAGCATGTTGGCGCATGTCCAGCAAGGCTGGTCGGTGACGTATACCGTCGACCCCTCGCGGTCGATCCGGTCGGTGAACAGGAGCAGGTTCTGCTCCGCGTGGATCGTCCGGATGCACCGCTCCTTCTTCACGACCCGCTCCTCGCCGTCCACGACCTCGACCTCGTATTGTTCGGCGATCATGCAGCCGGCTTCCGAGCAGTCCGGCACGCCCATCGGTGCGCCGTTGTACGCGGTGCCGAGCAGCTTCTTGCCCTGCACGAGCACGGCGCCCACCCTGCGCCGCAGACAGCGTGATCGGGTCGACACCATGTAGGCGATGTCCATGAAATAGGTGTCCCAATCCTTGCGCGCGATTTCGGTTTGCGACATCCCTTGCACCGGTCCTTTCGCGTATCGATCCGACACCCATTGTCGCATATCCTCCGGGTCCCGGCAACTGGCCGAACTCCAAATACCACCACCTGGCCGATCTTCGGGCACCGGCGACAGGTCGAACCACGAGCACCTGCGACTGGTCGAACCCCGAGCACCGGCGACAGGTCGAACCCCGGGCACCGGTGACAGGTCGAACCACGAGCACCGGCGACTGGTCGAACCCCGAGCACCGGCAACTGGTCGATGCGGTGCGGCCCGGATCCCCGATGTCGTGCATTTTTGCACTACATCGTGCCACTCAACGCGCCATGGCACCCGTGTAGTGCATTTTTGCACTACATCAGGCTGCTGCATCGCGCCATGGCTCCAATGTAATGCATTTTTGCACTACATCGGGCCGCTGCGCCGCGTCATGGCCCCGATGTAGTGCATTTTTGCACTACATCATACCGCTGCGCCGCGTCATGGCCCCGATGTAGTGCATTTTTGCACTACATCATGCCGCTGCACCGCGCCATGGCTCCCATGTAGTGCATTTTTGCACTACATCGTGCCACTCAACGCGCCATGGCACCCGTGTAGTGCATTTTTGCACTACATCGGGCCGCTGCATCGCGCCATGGCCCCAATGTAGTGCATTTTTGCACTACATCATACCGCTGCACTGCGCCACGGCCCCAATGTAGTGCATTTTTGCACTACATTGGGCCGCTGCATCGCGCCATGGCCCCAATGTGGTGCATTTTTGCACTACATCGGGCCGCTGCGCCGCGCCACGGCCCCAATGTAGTGCATTTTTGCACTACATCGGGCCTCCTCGACGCGCCATGGCACCCATGTAGTGCATCGGTCCATGCCGCGCCAGGGCGCGTCAGCCGCCCGGAGCGTTCCGCGCTTCGATCGCCTCCCGCAGCCGCTCGAGCAGCTTCGGGCCGATTCCCTTGACCCGCGCGAGATCGTCGATGCTCCGGAACGGCCCGTTCCGCTCCCGGTCCTCGACGATCGCCCGCGCCTTGGCCGGGCCGATGCCCGGCAGCTCGTCCCATTCCGCCTCCGTCGCCCGGTTGATGTCAAAACCGGCGGGAGAGGATGGGGAAACGGATGTCGCGCGGTTGATGTCGAAGCCGGCGGGCCCGGGCGAAGCAGCAGGCGCTTCCCCGTCGCCGGAAGCGTCCGGCTGAACCAGCGCCGGCGCCGCCTCCGGCTCGGCTCCGGGCCGTCCGCCGCCCGTGCCGGCCTGACCGCCGCCAGCGCCAGCCAGTGCGCCGCCCGTGCCGGCCTGACCGCCGCCAGCGCCAGCCAGTGCGCCGCCCGTGCCGGCCTGGCTCCCGCCGGCATCGGGCGCGGCTCCGTCAGCGCCGTCGCCATCGGCGAGCGCCCCGGCCAGCCGGTCGTTCACGGGCGTCCAGTCCGGCTTCTCATGCCCGAACGCGCCCCACAGCAGCCCGGCGGCCAGGAGCAGCAGTCCTGCCGCGGCAAACAGGCGCGGCTCAATCAACGTCCGCATGTTCCGATCGACCTCCTCCGCCTCGCATGATTCATACGGCATAACGGACAATCATGCGTGCATAGGTTGAATAGAGCAGGGTTTTTATCGTTTTGGACGGGAGGGTTACACGGTGAATGTCGGGTTTATCGGTACGGGCAGCATGGGCGGCATGCTGGTGGAAGCGTTCATCCGTTCCGGCGCGCTGTCGCCGGAGCGCATCGCGGTGGCGAACCGGACCCACGCCAAGGCGGAGCGGCTCGCGCTCCGCCATCCGGGCCTGTCCGCCGTCCGCACGAACGCCGAGGCCGCCGCCGGGCGCGACATCGTCTTCCTGTGCGTCAAGCCGCTCGATTTCAAGACGGTGATCGACGAAATAAGGGCCAGCGTGCAGCCGGAACAGCTGATCGTCTCGATCACCAGTCCAGTGCTTCTGGCCCATCTGGAAGAGTGGCTTCCCTGCCGGGTCGCCAAAGTGATTCCAAGTATCGTGAACATGGCGCTCAGCGGCGTGACGCTCTGCATCTACGGCAGCCGCGTCGAGCCCGGCCAAATGGCGATGCTGGAAGGGCTGCTGTCGCACATCAGCCGGCCTGTCCGAATCGACGAGCGGCACACCCGCGTCGCCTCCGACCTGTCCAGTTGCGGCCCGGCCTTCATCGCCTTCATCCTGCAGCGGTTCGTCGACGCCGCGGTCGAGGAGACGGGCATCGGCCGGGATGAAGCCGAACGGCTCGCCGCCGGCATGCTGCTCGGCACGGGGCGGCTGCTGGCCGACGAAGGACTGTCCGCCGATGAGTTGATCCGGCGGGTGTCCGTGCCGGGCGGCATCACCGCCGCCGCGCTGAAGCAGCTCGACGCCGAGCTGGAGGGCGTCTTCCATCGACTCATCCGGACGACGCACAAGAAATTCCGCGAAGATCTGGCGAAGGTCGACCAGTCCTTCGCCGTGAAGCATTGATCGTTCCGCTCCCGGCGGTCAGTTCGCGACGATGTTGACGAGTTTGCCCTTGACGACGATGATTTTGCGCACCGTCTTGCCCGAAGTGAGCTCCTGAACCCGGCCGTTCTCCTTCGCCAGCCGTTCGAGCTCTTCTTCCGTCGCGTCCGCCGCCACCTTGACCCGGTCGACGATCTTGCCGTTCACCTGGAGGACGATCTCGATCTCCTGGTCGACGGTCCAGGCTTCATCATATTCCGGCCACGGCTCGTAGGTGATCGTGTCGGAATGGCCCATCCGCTCCCACAGCTCTTCCGCGATGTGCGGCGCGATCGGCGAGAGCAGCTGCAGGAAGTCGTTCATCGCCTTGCGCGGCAGCTTCTCCGCCTTGTAGGCGTCGTTCACGAAGATCATGAGCTGGCTGATCGCCGTGTTGAAGCGGAGGTTCTCGAAGTCTTCCGTCACCTTCTTGATCGTCCGGTGCCAGGTGCGGATGAACGCTTCGTCTCCGCCCTCGTCGGTGATTTTCGGATTGAGCTTGCCGTCCTCGCCGACATAGAGCCGCCACACGCGCGAGAGGAAGCGGTGCGTGCCCTCGACGCCGTTCGTGTTCCACGGCTTCGTCGCCTCGAGCGGACCCATGAACATCTCATACATGCGGAGCGTATCGGCGCCGTACTCGCTTACGATGTCGTCCGGGTTGATGACGTTGCCGCGGGATTTGCTCATCTTCTCGTTGTTCGTGCCAAGGATCATGCCCTGGTTCACGAGCTTATGGAACGGCTCCTTCGTCGAGACGACGCCGATGTCGTAGAGCACCTTGTGCCAGAACCGCGCGTAGAGCAGGTGGAGCACCGCGTGCTCGGCGCCGCCGATGTACAGGTCGACCGGCATCCAGTAGCGCTCCTTCTCCTTGTCGACGAGCGCCTTGTCGTTGTGCGGGTCGATATAGCGCAGGTAGTACCAGCAGCTTCCCGCCCATTGCGGCATCGTGTTCGTCTCGCGGCGCGCCTTCATGCCCGTCTCCGGATCGACCGTGTTGACCCAGTCGGTCGCGTTGGCGAGCGGCGATTCGCCGGTGCCGGACGGCTTGATCTCGTCGAGGTCCGGCAGGAGGAGCGGCAGGTCCTCCTCCGGAACCGGCTTCATCGTGCCGTCCTCGAGATGGAGGATCGGGATCGGCTCGCCCCAGTAGCGCTGGCGGCTGAACAGCCAGTCGCGCAGCCGGTACGTCGTCTTGGCGCGCCCTTTGCCCTCCCGTTCGAGCCACTCGATCATCTTCGCCTTCGCTTCTTCGTTGTGCAGGCCGTCCAGCAGGCCGGAGTTGACGTGCGGGCCGTCGCCGACGTAGGCCTCCTTCGCCACGTCGCCGCCCTGCACGACTTCGATGATCGGCAGATCGTACTGCTTCGCGAATTCCCAGTCGCGCTGGTCGTGCGCCGGGACGGCCATGATCGCGCCCGTGCCGTAGCCGGCGAGGACGTAGTCCGCAATCCAGATCGGGATCTTCGCGCCGTTCACCGGATTGACCGCGTACGCGCCGGTGAAGACGCCGGTCTTCTCCTTCGCGAGATCGGTCCGTTCGAGGTCGCTCTTGCGCGCCGCCGCGTCGATGTAAGCCTGAACGGCCTCACGCTGCGCGTCGGCGGTGATTTTTGCGACGAGTTCATGCTCCGGAGCCAGCACGCAGTAGGTCGCGCCGAACAGCGTGTCCGGACGGGTCGTGAACACGTTGAACGTCGCGTCATGCCCGTCTACCGCGAACGTCACCTCGGCGCCCTGCGACTTGCCGATCCAGTTCCGCTGCATCTCCTTGATGCTCTCGGGCCAGTCGAGCTCCTCCAGGTCCTCGAGCAGCCGCTCGGCGTACTCGGTGATCTTCAGCACCCACTGGCGCATCGGCACGCGGATGACCGGGTGGCCGCCGCGCTCGCTGACGCCGTTGATGACTTCCTCGTTCGCGAGCACCGTGCCGAGCGCGGGGCACCAGTTGACCGGCACCTCGGCGACGTAGGCGAGACCCTTCTTGTACAGCTGGAGAAAAATCCACTGCGTCCACTTGTAGTATTCCGGGTCGGTGGTGCTGATCTCGCGGTCCCAGTCGTACGAGAAGCCGAGCGATTTGATCTGCCGGCGGAAGTTCGCGATGTTCAGCTCCGTGAAGCCGCGCGGATGCTCGCCCGTGTTCAGCGCGTGCTGCTCGGCCGGAAGTCCGAACGCGTCCCAGCCCATCGGGTGAAGGACGTTGTAGCCGCGCATTCTTTTGTACCGGGCGACGATGTCGGTGGCCGTGTACCCTTCCGGGTGGCCGACGTGCAGCCCCGCGCCCGAAGGATACGGGAACATGTCGAGCGCGTAGAACTTCGGCTTGCTCGTGTCGTCGTACGTCTTGAACGTCTTGTTCTTCTCCCAGTACGCCTGCCATTTCGGCTCGATCGTCCGGGGGTCGTAGCCGTGCTGTCTTTCTTCCTTGCCCATCTCGCTTGCGTCTCCTTCCGTCGCTTTCCGCTGTAACTGAAAAAAGCCCCCGTCCATAGCGCAACTGCCAGGGACGAGAGGCTTCTCCCGCGGTACCACCCCAGTTGACAGCCGGCGTGCTTCGCCGCTGTCCACTCGAAGCCCTTAACGCGGGCCGTACGGCATCGCTTGCGGCGCCTTGGCGGACGCCGGTTCGCGGATGCGGCTCCGAGGCGAGTTCGCGCGCCCGCCGGTCCGGCTTGCACCAACCGCCGGCTCTCTCGATCCGGTGCGAATCGCGCTACTGCTCCTCTTCACAGCCATAATCTGGTCATGAAAATGGTTATTCCGATTATAGGCCAGCGGACAAGCGCGTGTCAAGCTCGGGAGGACGCTCGGCCGGACGGCTCGGGGCGTCGGGCGGTCAGCCGGGGATGCGGAAATTGGGTTTGGGGCGTCGGATGACCGATTCGGGATGTCGGGTGTCCGATTCGGGGCGTTGTGAGGATGCGCAAAATGGGTTGCTTGGCATTTCGGCGGCTGTTGTGGTATAATGGGAACAAATGTTCGTATCCTGGGAGGCGGACATGCGACCGAACGTGGAACCGATGGCTGCGAAAACGATCCTGAACCGTGTGCGCGTCCCCGCCATGCCGTTCGACTGGTCGATCAATCCGTACCGCGGCTGCCAGCACGGCTGCAGCTTCTGCTATGCCCGGAGCACGCACGCGTTTCTCGGCCAGCCGGCGGACGATACGTTTCAGCGCCACATATTCTGGAAAGAGGGCGCCCCGGACATTCTCCGGCGGCAGCTTGCCCGCCTTGCGCGGCAGGGACGCATGCCCGATCACGTGGCGATCGGCACGGCGACGGATCCCTATCAGCCGCTCGAAGCGAAGGCGATGCTGACGCGCGGATGCCTCGAGGCGCTCGCCGACTACGGCGTCCCGTTCAGCGTCACGACGCGCTCGCCGCTCGTGCTGCGCGACCTGGACATTCTGCTCCGGGCGCGCGTGCTGTCGGTCAACATCAGCCTGCACACGCTGGACATGGCGATCTGGCGGCGGTTCGAGCCGGCCAGCCCGGCGCCGCGGCGCAGGCTGGAGACGATCGGCCGGCTGGCCGACGCGGGCGTGCCGGTGACGGTGTTCGCGGCGCCGATGCTTCCGTATCTGACGGACAGCCGCGAGACCGCGGCGGAATTGGCCGAAGCGTGCCGGAGCCGCGGAGCGGGCCGGGCGATGATCGATTTCCTGCGGCTGCAGACGCCGGAGGTAAAGCAATGGTTCTTCGGCGTGCTCGAGCGGCATTATCCCGGGCTGGTGCCGGTGTACGGCAAGCTGTTCTACCTGCGGGCCGGGCTGCCGGACAGCTATCTCCGGCCGGCGCGCGAGCGGGTGGCGGCCGAGTTTCGGCGGCGCGGCCTGACCGGATCGGACGAATCGGCGCGGAAGCCGGATGACGGCCGGATCGGCGGGGCGGCCGATGCCGGTTATGCCGCAGCGCCCGGCGAGACGAGGGCGATTGAAGCGGACGGGTTCATGTCCGGGGCATTCCGCAGTTCCGGTTGCGCCCTGGTCCAGTTGACGCTTTTTTGAAGATTCGGTCCCCGTTCAATGAGGATCTGTCAATGTGCAAGACGGGCCGAATCCCCGGCTTGCGAGACGCGCCGACGGTGAAGCTTCATCAGCGTTTCGTACACGATGGGCACGATCACCAGCGTCAGCAGCGTCGAACTGATCAGTCCGCCGATGACGGTGACGGCCAGACCGAAGGAGATGACGCCCGACCCTTCCGATCCGAACACGAGCGGCAGCAATGCGCCGATGGTGGCGGCCGCGGTCATCAAAATCGGCCGGAGGCGGGTGACGGCGGCTTCCAGGAGCGCTTCCCGGGTCGTGAGCCCCTCCTTCTCCTTGTTGATGACCCGATCGATCAATACGATCGCGTTCGTGACCACGATTCCGATCAGCATGAGCGCCCCCATCAACGCCGGCACGCTGAGCGGTTCTCCGGCGATCCAGAGCGCCGCCAATCCGCCGATGATCGCGAACGGCAACGAGAACATGACGGCCAGGGGCGCCAGCGCGCCTCCGAAGGTGATCACCAGCACGAGGTAGACGATCGCAATCGCGGCAGCCATCGCCATGCCGAGCTGGGAGTACGATTCATTAATCTGCCCGGCGATTCCTCCGGCCTCCACTTCCACCGATTCCGGCAGATCCAACCGGCGCACTTTGTCCATGAACGCGTCGGATACGCCGCCCGTATCCTTCCCCTTGATCTCGCCGCTTACGGTCGCGACCATGCGTCCGTTCGCGCGGGTGAGCGCATTCGGCGCCGTCCCCTCTGTCACCTCGGCCACTTCGCCGATCGGCACTTCCTTCCCGAGCGGCGAAACGAGCTTGACTTCAAGGAGGTCAGCCGCCGAACGGAACTCATCGGCGGGCCATTCCGGGTACACCGGATAGACTTCGCCGTCCGCGGATACTTTGGCGAGCATCGGCCGTTCCCGAACCTGGCCCAGCGACATGGCAATGTGCCCCGGCGTAAGCCCGTAACGGGCCAGTTTGGCCTGATCGGCCGAAATCACAAGCTGCCCGTACGTCCTCTCCAGACCGCTCGTCACGTGCTCGAAGCGGCCGTCCTGCCGCATCAGTTCGGCGATCTCCCTCGCCACCGGCCAGATCTCTTCCGCTTTGTCGCCGTACACGCTCACGCTGAAGGTGTTGCCGCCGAACAGCCAGTTCGACCCCTCAAGGTCCGACCATTCCCATTCCGGAACGGTTTCGCGGAGTCTGTCCAGCATCGCGCGCTTCTTGTCCTCGAAATCTTTCGTGTCGCTCCGGTATTTCAGGAAGAACAGGCCTGACCGGGATGATCCGGTTTGCAGCGGATTCTCGTCGCCGAACGAAAACTGCATGTCCGCAAGATCCGGATCGCGGGCGTCCAGAATCGCTTTCTCCGCATCCATCGCGCGCGAGGAAACGGCTTCCGGCGTCTCTCCCGGCAGCGGCGCAAAGGCGATCATCGCATATTTCTGATCTTCCTCCGTCAGAAAACTGACGCCGATCACAGGCAACAACCCGAAGCTTCCCGCCAGCAGCAACAGCGCCAGACCGAACGTCATCCCCTTGCGGCGCAGCGCCCGGTCCAGAACGTGCCGATAGCCGACGGCGAGCGGGTCCGGCCGGGACGATCGGCCGCTCCTCCGGTGTTCGTCAAGGCCGTCGCGGAAAAACAGATGAGCCAGCATGGGGACGATGGTGACGGAAACGAGCAGCGACGCGAGCAAGGCAAACACGATCGCCAGCGCAAAGGGCATGAACAGTTCCCCCACGATGCCGCTCACCAGGCCGAGAGGCAGGAACACGGCGACGGTGACGATCGTGGACGACAAGATCGGCCTGAACACTTCCCGCGCCGCTTCGACGATCAGCTCCTTGCCTCGCAATGTTTCGCCATCCCGCGTCATTCGCCGGTAGATGTTCTCGATGACCACGATGGCGTCGTCGACGACGCGCCCGATCGCCACGGTCATGCCGCCGAGCGTCACGATATTCAGCGTGATGTCCCAGCGTTCCAGCATGAGAATCGCGATCAACAGCGAAAGCGGAATGGACACGGCGGCAATCAGCGTGCTGCGGAAATTCCGCAGGAACAGCAAAATGACAATGACCGCAAACAAACCGCCGTAGAGCGCCTTTTCCAGCATGGTCCTCAGCGAATGCTCGATCGGCTCGCCCTGATCGATCAAGACCGTGAGCTTGAGACCGTCCAGCATCTTTTCCAACGGTCCGATTTTCGCCTTGACGGCATTGACCACATCCACCGTATTGGCATCCTGATTCTTGATGATTTCGATGCCGATCGACTCTTTTCCGTTGGTGCGGGAAATGGACCCGGCATGGCCGGCGATCTCGATCTCCGCGATCTCGCCGAGTTTGACTGTCGGGATGTCGGCATCCGGAACCGAAGGTTCGTTCATCGCCGTCATGACCGGAATTTCCAGATTGCCCAGATCATCGATTGACGTGACGCGGCCGTCCACCACCACGATCCGATCGTTCCCGTCGATCGTGTACATGCCGACGGGCGTTTTCAGCGCCGAACCTTTCACGACGGCCTCCACCGTCTCGCGGTTCAATCCGAACCTCGCCATGGCGTCCGGACGGAAAACGAGGCGGACTTCCTTTGCGTATGTTCCGGATATCCGCACCTCCGCGACACCTTCGATGCCCCTCAGCTCAGGCCGCATGACGTCCTCGACGAACCGGGTCAATTCTTCAAGACTCTTCCCTTCGGCGGACGCGCCGAGCGATATGACCGGCGTGGAATTGAAGGAAAATCTCTCGATCCGGGGCTGCAGGGCGCTTTCCGGCAGCTTCGCCCCGACGACCGCTTCGCGGGTTTCATTCACCGCTTTGTCCATATCCTGGCCGAAATCAAATTCGACCAGGATTTGGGAGATATTCTCCGCGGAGGTGGACAAGATGTTGCGAATGGAAGATACGCCCGCAAGCTGCTGTTCAAGCGGAATGGTCACCTCTTCCATCACGCTTTCCGGGGAGGCTCCGGGGTACACGGTCGTGACGGTCAGATACGGCAACGAGATGTCAGGGATGTTCTCCCGCTTCATGGTCAGGCCGGAGTAAATGCCGGCGAATGCCGTGATCAGCGTCAGCCACAGCATGGCAAATTTGTTGTCCAGCGAAAAACGGATCCATTTGCGCATACGAATGCCACTCCACCTTTCCCAAGCATTCAGCAGATTATGGCGATATCCGGTTTTTCCCGGATGGGGACCGTCGGATCCATCCTAATCCAGGATTGTAAACTGAATGTAAACCGCGTTTTCCGACGACCCGGGCGGGGACCTTCACATGCAAAAAAAGCGGCGCCGCGTTTGCGGCGCCGTCGCCAATATGCCAACGTATCCGTTTTTCGTCATCTGCATCACGGCTAATCGGCGGGCCTGCGCCATCATACCGTCGCCACGAAAAACAGCCTTTCCGCCGCGTCGCCCGGCGGGGACCAGGCAAAATCGGCGTACAGTTCGACTTGCGAGAATCCGGCCCGGATCAATGCGCCGCGGATCCAATCCGGCTCGTAGGCGCGCTGGATATGCGTCTCCTCGAACCGGACGTATTTGCCGTCGGCGTCGTCGCGCGCGAAGATCGTCAGATGATGCTCGATCTCCCGCCGGTCCGGCGTGTACTCGCTCGTCCAGATGTAGGCGATGTCGCGCTCGTTGAGCGTGAACGGCTGCTCCTCCGCGTACCGCTCGAGCTGTCGCGGCGCGTGGACGTCGAACAGAAACAGGCCGCCGTCCTTCAGCCCGCGCCGCGTCGCGCGGAACGCCGACTCCACGTCTTCCTCCTCGAGCAGGTAATTAATGCAGTCGCAGAAGGACAGCACGGTGTCCACCCGCTCGGGGAGCTCCCAATCGCGCATGTCCTGCTGCAGCCAGCGGATCGAGCCGTCGCCCGCGTAGCGATGGGGGGACGCGTCCCATTTGCTGCGCGCCACGGCCAGCATGTCGGCCGACAGGTCGATGCCGAAGACGCGAAATCCCGACTTGGCGAGCGGGATCGCGATGTTGCCCGTGCCGCACCCGAGATCGACGACCGTCTCCGGGATGCCGGTCCGCTCCCAGCATTGCCGGGCGAACCGGAGCCATTCGGGATACGGCATGTCTTCCATCAGCCGGTCATAGACGCTGGCGAATTGTCTGTAGGCCCGCATACAGACTCCTTCCGGATCGGTCGATGAGCGGAACCGGGGCCGGAGCGCAGCCGACATCCTTCCCGGTCCATGATCTCACGACGGATCCTGTTGTTCGTTCAGATAGGTCCAGCCGCCTTCCTGGCGCACGACGCCTTCTTTCATCAGCTTGCCAAGCGCCCGCTTGAAGGCGGCCTTGCTGATGCCGAATTTGCGCTGAATGATGTCGGGCGGCGTCTCGTCGGAGTACGGCATCGCGCCCGAATCGCGGCTGCGCAGCCAGGCGAGGATGCGTTCGGCGT
>Ga0310833_101031_pt1 | contig 12472 bp, 10 predicted proteins | sample SM_ome_FD_201312 | JGI IMG/M metagenome (GOLD analysis project Ga0310833, IMG submission 201312) | Sorghum-adapted microbial communities enriched on stacked mutant (SM) sorghum from Joint BioEnergy Institute, Emeryville, California... ...
AGCCGGACGAGCTTCTGTTACCTCTCATAAAATGGGGGATATCGTTTGAAACAGAGAATCATTACCGGCGTCGCTGCCGCAGCTCTATTCATCGGCTTGCTGTATTGGGGCGGTTACGCGTACGGGCTGTTGATCGCACTGATGGCGGTGGTCGGCTTTCATGAATACGCCAGATTGAACCATATTGCCGGCCCTGGCAGCGGACGCTTCGTCGGTTATCTGGCTGTGCTGGGCATCGTCATTCCATTCGAGCTGATGATCCCGAACTTTCCTGTCACCCATGAGCAATTTCTGTGGTGTACCATGCTGATCTTGCTTACGCTCACGGTCTTCGCGAAGGACAGAACCAATCTGCGTCAGGCTGCGATCGTGCTGACCGGCGTCGTATACATAGGTTACGGCTTCCACTATATGATCGTAACCCGCTTGATGCCAGAGGATGGTCTCCTCTGGTCATTGTTCATATTCGGATGCATCTGGTTGACCGATTCCGGCGCCTATTTCTCCGGGATGCTGTTCGGCCGCCATCATCTGGCGCCGCAGATCAGCCCGAAGAAAACCGTGGAAGGCGCTATCGGCGGCGTTCTCGTCGCCTTGCTGTTCGCCGCGATCTTCGCCTTGCTCACTCCGGAGTGGATCAGCCTGGGACGCGCGCTGGCGCTGGCTGCTGTGATCGCCGTGGTGGGTCAGATCGGAGATCTGATCCAGAGCGCATACAAGCGCATGCAGGGTGTGAAGGATTCCGGCTCGATCCTGCCGGGGCATGGTGGCATTCTTGACCGTACGGACAGCTGGCTGGTGGTCTTCCCGGCGATTCATCTGCTGGGATTGCTGTAAGCCGCTTCTTCACGACTGGGGAGGACAAGCATGATGAAACGTATCGCGATATTGGGATCGACCGGTTCGATCGGCACGCAGACGCTGGATGTCATCGCCAATCACCCGGACCGTTTCGAGGTCGTGGGGCTGGCAGCCGGCTGGAATACCGGCTTGATCCTCGAACAGATCCGCAGGTTTCGGCCGCGCATCGTATCCGTCGCCGATGAGGCAGCGGCGAGAGAGCTGAAGGACCAGGCTGGCGCCGAGGTTCAGATCGTGCATGGCGATGAGGGACTCATCCAGGTGGCGGCCCATTCCGGAGCGGATATGCTCGTGACGGCCATCGTCGGCAGCCGGGGACTGGCTCCCACGCTGGCCGCGATCGAAGCAGGGGTGGCGATCGGGCTGGCCAACAAGGAAACCCTGGTCAGCGCCGGCCATCTCATCATGGACGCGGCCAGGCGATGCGGCGTGCCGATCATACCGATCGACAGCGAGCATTCGGCGATCTTCCAATGCCTGAACGGGGAGGATCGCGGGCAGGTGAGCAGGATCATCCTGACCGCATCCGGCGGCTCCTTCCGCGACAAGCAGCGCAGCGAGCTGGCGAACGTGACGGTGGAGGAGGCGCTGCGCCACCCGAACTGGTCGATGGGCGCGAAGATTACGATCGACTCCGCCACGATGGTGAACAAGGGATTGGAGGTCATCGAGGCGCATTGGCTGTTCGGGCTTGATTATGATCGGATCGATGTCGTCATTCATCCGGAGAGCATCATCCATTCGATGGTGGAGTATGCCGACACGAGCATCATCGCCCAGCTCGGCAATCCGGATATGCGCGTTCCGATCCAGTACGCGCTCACCTATCCCGACCGGATCCCCGGACCGTCCCGCCCGCTTGATCTGGTGCGCGCCGGCGCCCTGCATTTCCGTCCGATGGATACGGAGCGCTACCCGAGCGTACGCATGGCTTATGAAGCGGGGCGATGTGGAGGGACGATGCCGACGGTGTTCAACGCGGCCAACGAGGTGGCGGTGGAGCGCTTCTTGCGCGGCGACATCCGGTTCCTGCAGATCGAGGAGATCATCGCAAGCGTGATGGAGCAGCATCAGGTCACGGGTCATCCCGGGCTTGAGGAGATTCTGGCTGCGGACAGCTGGGCCAAAGAAAGGGCTTCTCGCATGTTTCGCGCTTAGACGAACAAGCGGCAAGCGGTGTGTCGATGGGCCGGTTCTCTTGAATAAATGTTGTGAATAATGTTAATCTAAGTACAACATCAGTGTTGTCCGGTCTCGGCCCAAAAGGAGGCTTCCGCGCTGTGAACCTGTTAACGACGATACTTTATACGATATTGGTATTCTTTGTGATCATCGGCATCCATGAATGGGGTCATATGTTTTTTGCCAAGCGGGCGGGCATTCTCGTAAGAGAGTTCGCCATCGGCTTCGGACCGAAGCTGCTGTCCTTCAAGAAGGGCGAAACTCGCTATGCTTTCCGTCTGCTTCCCTTCGGCGGTTTCGCGCGAATGGCCGGAGAAGATCCCGAGCTCGTGCAGATCAATCCGGGCCAGACGATCGCTGTCCGCCTGAAGGATGGCATCGTGACCCATCTGTATCTCGATCAGCTGGATCGCTATTCTCATCTGACCAGAGGTGAGGTCAGCAAGCTGGATCTGGAGAAGGATCTGTATGTCACCCTGGAGCTCGACGGTCAGACGACCCGCTATCCGGTAGATCCGAAGGCGATGATCGTCGCACGCGGGCAGGAAACGCAGATCGCGCCGCTCGATCGGCAGTTCTCCAGCAAGAGCGTCGGCCAGCGGGCGATGGCGATCTTCGGCGGTCCGCTCATGAACTTCGTGCTGGCGGTCGCGCTGTTCGCCGCCTATGTGTTTATGTCCGGCATTCCTGTGCAGGAGACCGGTCATCTTCTCATCACGGAAGTGGTGGAAGGCTCTCCCGCGGCAGCGGGCGGTGTGCAGGCCGGGGATGAGGTCTGGGCGATCAACGGAGAGCGCATCCGGGGCGACAGCGACAAGCTGAGCAGCATGATCGGCTCCTCCGCGAACCAGCCGATGACATGGCAGGTGAAGAGAGGCGATGACATCGTCGATCTATCGGTGACACCTCAGGCCAGCGAAGACGGCACGGCCAAGGTGGGCATCTACATGTCCGTCCGCTATGAGGAGTTCCGTCAGCCCACGTTGGCGGAAGCGGCCAGGGGCACCTGGCATCAGATCACTTACTGGACGGATCAGATCTTCGTCGGACTGAAAAAGCTCGTCATGCTGCAGGTGAAGCTGCAGGACCTCGGCGGTCCCGTGGATATCGCTCGCACCACGGGAGAAGCGGCGGAGGCAGGGCTGACGACCCTGGTGCTGTGGATGGCCATCCTCAGCCTGTATCTCGGCATCTTCAATCTGTTGCCCGTTCCGGCGCTGGACGGCAGCCGGCTCATCTTCCTCGCCATCGAGGCGGTGCGGGGCAAGCCGATCTCCCAGGAGCGCGAGAGCCTTGTCCATCTGGTTGGCTTCTCGGCGCTGTTCCTGCTCATGATCGCCGTGACTTATTATGATATTATTGCATTATTCCAAAGCTAGCTTCAGAGGTGAATCGGGTGAGCAAAGAAGCAAAGGACAAATCATTCATCACGCCGCAGAGCGAGGACTTCTCGGCGTGGTATATCGATGTGATCAGAAAAGCGGATCTCATGGATTATGCGCCGGTTCGCGGCTGCATCGTGTTCAAGCCGGACGGCTATGAGATCTGGGAGCTGTGCCAGCGTGAGCTGGATCGCCGCTTCAAGGAGACGGGACATCGCAACGCCTATTTCCCGCTGTTCATCCCGGAGAGCTTCTTCCAGAAGGAGAAGGAGCACGTGGAAGGCTTCAATCCGGAGTTGCCGTGGGTAACGGAAGCAGGCGGAGAGAAGCTGGAAGAGAGGCTGGCGATTCGCCCGACTTCGGAAACGATGATCGGCCATATGTATGCGAAGTGGATCAATTCCTACCGCGATCTGCCCCTGCTCATCAATCAATGGGCGAACGTCGTTCGCTGGGAGAAGCGGACGCTGCCCTTCCTCAGAACGAGCGAGTTCCTGTGGCAGGAAGGACATACGGCCCATGAATCCGAAGCGGAAGCTCGTGAAGAGACGATGCGCATGCTCGAAATCTATCGCGACTTTGTGGAGAATGTGCTGGCCATCCCGGTCATCGTAGGTCAGAAGACGCCATCCGAGAAGTTCGCCGGCGCAGTGGATACATATTCGATCGAAGCGATGATGAAGGATGGCAAGGCCGTACAGGCCGGAACCAGCCATTATCTCGGCACGAACTTCGCGCAGGCCTTCGAGATCAAGTATCTGGACCGGGAGAATCAGCAACAATACGTCCATACAACATCCTGGGGAGTCAGCACGCGTCTGCTCGGCTCGATCATCATGGTGCACGGCGATGACAAGGGCCTGGCCCTGCCGCCGAAGGTTGCGCCGACCCAGGTGATCATGATCCCGATCGGTCCGCGCAAGGCGCGAGAGCAGGTCATCGCCAAGACAGACGAATATTATGCCATGCTTAAGGCGGCGGGCATTCGCGTTCGCGTGGACGACCGTCCGGACCTCAGCCCGGGCTGGAAGTTCAACGAGTACGAGATGCGAGGCGTGCCGCTCCGCATCGAGATCGGACCGCGCGATATCGAGAACGGACAGGTCGTGCTCGCCACGCGCCTCGGCGAGAAGCGCATCGTGAAGCAGGAGGATCTGCTGCGCGAGGTGGAACAGACGCTTGAAGACATTCAGCGCCAGATGTATGAACGGGCGCTCGCCTTCATGAAGGAGCACACCTATTCGGTGGATACGCTGGACGAGCTTAAAGAGTTGTTCGAGACGAAGAGAGGGTTTGTTCTCGCCGGATGGTGCGGGTCCGAAGCCTGCGAGCATCAGGTGAAGCTGGAGACGAAGGCGACGTCGCGGAACATTCCGTTTATCGTAGACGAACACAAGAGCAAATGCCTGGTCTGCGAAGAGCAAGCCAAGCATACGGTTGTATTTGCCAGAGCCTATTGACAAGCATAACAGCAGGACCAGGAGAAAGGGCTTGAGAAGCTTTCGCTTCCGCGAGCCCTTTTACCGCTTATAATGGTGCCATGTATCGATCCGATGCTGGGACCATCCATACTTATGTGCATGATGGGGGAGGGAGCAAGCGTGAACGTACCGGCGGAGAAACGCAGCCGTTTTGAACTTCTGCTAGAGACTTCGCAGATTCCGTATGAGATGGTGATGGAGTTTTTTGCAGAAGGGTATCTGGACCGCGTCGAGGTCAGCCGTTCCAATCGGGCGTGGACTTTCCACATTGTGAAGCAGCAGCTGTTGCCGCAGCACGTTTTTCTGGCCTTTTGCAAGAAAGTTCAGGAGCATTTCTCCCATATCGCGGCCATCTCGTTCGTCATCCGATACACCGAGCAGGTGGATGACCGTTCGATCGTCGAGGAATATTGGCCGCTGTGCGTCGAATGGCTGAAGCGACAGCATGTGTCGGTCAACGGCTGGATGGCCAGGGCGCGGGTCGAGGTTCACGCTGGGGTGATCGCGGTCTATCTGCTCGATGCCACCGGCATGGAGCTGGCCAAGCGCAAGGAGCTCGACAAGCTGATCGTTCGCTTCTATCAGGACTACTTCTCTCGTACCCTGCGCGTCCAGTTCAGGCAAGAGCAGGCGCCCAACGAGGAGTACGAGCGATTCCAGCGGCAGCGCGAGGAAGAGGATCGGTTGCTTACCCAGTCTCTGCTCGAGGAGGCGGAAGCGAAGCAGCAGGCGCCAGCCAGGGAAGGCGGAGCGAGTGAGCGGTTCGTCTACGGCTATGAGATCAAGGATGAGCCGGTGCCGATCCAGAGCATCCGCGACGAAGAGAAGAAGATCACGATTCAGGGCACGGTCTTTGGCCTTGAGGTGAAGGAGCTGCGCAATGGCACCACGCTCTACACGTTCAATCTGACCGACTTCACCGATTCGCTGTCGCTCAAGGTGTTTGCCAAGACCAAGGAAGATGTCCAGGCGATGCAGGGACTCGCCAATGGCATGTGGCTGCTGGCGCGCGGCAAGGTGGAGTATGACCGGTTCATGAATCCTCCCGAGCTGGTCATGACGCCGAATGACCTGAATGAGATCAAGGCGCCGCCAGAACGCATGGACGATGCGCCGGAGAAGCGGGTGGAGTTCCATCTGCATACGACGATGAGCACGATGGATGCCGTCACCACCATCTCGGACTATATGAAGCTGGCGGCCAAGTGGGGGCACAAGGCGATCGCCATCACCGATCATGGCGGCGTCCAGTCGTTCCCCGAAGCGTACAAGGCTTCGAAGAAGTACGGGATCAAGCCGATCTACGGCGTGGAGGCCAACATCGTCAACGATGCGGTGCCGATCGTCACCCAGCCGCGCGAGGGAGACCTGTCGGCGGAAACCTATGTCGTGTTCGATATCGAGACGACCGGCCTGTCGATCAATCACAACAAGATCATCGAGATCGCGGCGGTCAAGCTGGTCGGCGGCAAGGAGGTCGGGCGCTTCTCGACGTTCGTCAACCCGCATGAGAAAATTCCCTACCATATCATGCAGCTGACGAACATCAGCGACGACATGGTGAAGGATGCGCCGGATCTGCCGGACGTGCTCAGGGAGTTTGTCGCCTTTGTCGGCGACGGGGTGCTGGTCGCGCACAACGCCACCTTCGATATGGGCTTCATCCAGGCCGCCTGCCGCAACAACGGGTTCGGACACCTGCCGAATCCGTCGCTCGACACGCTGGAGCTGTCGCGCATGCTGTTCCCGTCGATGAAGAATCACCGGCTGAACACGCTGGCGGAGAAGTTCAAGGTGCCGCTGGAGAATCACCACCGCGCCATTGACGATACGGTCGCTCTTTCCCAGATCCTCTTGGCTCTGCTGAAGGAATGCGAAGCCCGCAACATCACCAGGCTGGAGCGTCTGAACGACTACGCCGGCAAGGACCTGTCCAACGCACGGCCGTTCCATGCCTGCATCTATGCCCGGAATGCGGCCGGCAAGAAAAATCTGTACAAGCTGATCTCCATGTCCCATACGGAATATTTCAACCGGGTGCCCTGCATCCCGAAGAGCAAGCTGCAGGAGCTCAGGGACGGGCTGATCGTCTCCTCGGGCTGCGAGAAGGGCGAACTGTACGAGACGGTGCTGAACAAGACGCAGGAGGAAGCGGAGGAGGTCGCGCAGTTCTACGATGTCCTGGAAGTGCAGCCGATCGCGATGAACATGCATCTCGTCGAGAAGGGACTCGTGGGCAGCGTTCAGCAGCTTGAGGATGCGAACCGGCGCATCGTGGCCATCGGCAAGAAGCTGGGCAAGCCGGTCATCGCGACGGGCAACGCTCACTATCTGCATCCGCGGGACAAGCTGCTGCGCGACATCACGATCCATGGCATCACCGGCTTCAGCCCGCTCAAGGAGATGCGCAAGCCGGACGCCCATCTGCGAACGACGCAGGAGATGCTGCAGGAGATGGCGCATCTCGGCGAGCAGGACGCCTATGATGTGGTCATCCGCTATCCCAACGAGCTGGCGGACAGCATCGAGGAGTTTGAGCTGTTCCCGTCCAAGCTGTTCACTCCGGTGATCGAAGGGGCCGATGAGGAGATTCGCAGCAAGTGCTACGAGACGGCCAAGCGCATGTACGGGGACCCGCTCCCGCAGGTCGTCGTCGACCGGCTGGAGAAGGAGCTCGTGCCGATCATCAAGTACGGATTCTCGGCCAACTACCTCATCTCGGAACGGCTGGTCAAGAAGTCCAACGAAGACGGGTATCTGGTCGGCTCCCGGGGTTCCGTCGGCTCCTCGGTCGTCGCGACCTTCCTCGGCATCTCGGAGGTCAATCCGCTGCCGCCGCATTATCTGTGCCTGAATCCGGAGTGCAAGCACAGCGAATGGTTCCTCGACGGCAGCGTGCCGAGCGGCTTCGACCTGCCGGACAAGGACTGCCCGAAGTGTGGCAAGCGGATGAAGGGCGAAGGGCAGGATATTCCGTTCGAGACGTTCCTCGGCTTCAAGGGCGACAAGGTTCCGGATATCGACCTGAACTTCTCCGGGGAGTATCAACCGCACGCGCACAACTACACGAAGGTGCTGTTCGGCGAGAAGAACGTTTTCCGCGCCGGCACGATCGGAACGGTCGCGGAGAAGACGGCATATGGCTTCGTGAAGAAGTATGAGGAGGATCATCAGCTCAAGTGGCGGGGCGCTGAAGAGGCAAGGCTCGCCGCAGGCTGCACGGGAGTAAAGCGGAGCACCGGCCAGCATCCCGGCGGCATCGTCGTCGTCCCGGACTATATGGAGGTGGAGGAGATCACGCCGGTTCAGTATCCGGCGGATGATACCAGCTCGGAGTGGAAGACGACGCACTTCGACTACCACGCCTTCGATGCGAACCTGCTGAAGCTGGATATCCTCGGACACGATGATCCGACGATGATGCGCATGCTGCAGGATCTGACCGGCGTCGATCCGACGACGATCCCGATGAACGACCCGAAGGTGATGAGCATTTTCAGCTCGACGGAGGCGCTTGGCGTCACTCCCGAGCAGATCAAGTCGAGCGTCGCCACTTATGGCGTGCCGGAGATGGGAACGCGCTTCGTCAGACAGATGCTGGAGGAGACGCAGCCGAAGACGTTCGCCGACCTGCTGCAGATCTCCGGCCTGTCGCACGGCACGGGCGTATGGCTCGGCAACGCGCAGGAGCTGATCAGGAACGGCACCTGTACGATCAAGACGGTGATCGGCTGCCGCGACGACATCATGCTGTATCTGATCTACAAGGCCGGGATGGATGCGAGCCTCGCCTTCAAGATCACGGAGAGCGTGCGCAAGGGCAAAGGCCTGACCGATGAGTGGATCGAGGAGATGAAGCGTTGCGGCGTGCCGGACTGGTACATCGATTCCTGTCTCAAGATCCAGTACATGTTCCCGAAGGCCCACGCGGCGGCCTACGTCATCTCGGCAGTGCGCACCGCCTATTTCAAGGTGTATCATCCGATCGCCTTCTACGCCGCTTACTTCTCGGTGCGCGCCGAGGACTTCGACGTGGAGCTGTTCACCCAGGGCTATGACGCGATCCGCAGCAAGCTTGAGGAGATCGAGGCGAAGGGCTTCCAGGCTACGGCGAAGGAGAAGGCGATGGTGTCGATCCTGGAGATGGGGCTGGAGATGACCGCGCGCGGCTTCGGCTTCAAGCCGATCGATCTGTACCGGTCCGACGCCACGCGCTTCGTGATCGACGGCGATATGCTCATCCCGCCGTTCTCCGCGATCCAGGGCGTAGGCATCAACGCGGCGCGCAACATCGCCGCCGCCCGCGACGAGGGTGATTTCCTCTCGATCGAGGATTTCCAGACGCGCGCGAAGGCATCGAAGACGATCGTCGAGATCCTGTCGCAGATGGGCTGCTTCCGCGGCTTGCCGGAGACGAACCAGCTCTCCCTGTTCTAGGAGCGCGCATGCTGTCCGGCCGACGAAGGCGCCTTGTGGACTGGCTGCCGTGCGTATACGTAAGGGCAGCAGCCTTATCCGGGCAGCATTTGGCATCAGACACTTGCAAAATTTAGGATGATCGTGCTATAATAACACTTGTTAACTTTTCGATACTTACGGCTGGAAGAGTGGGGCGACCCACTCTTTACATTTTGCCCATAAAAGATTGTATCTGGTACCAGATCATCAAAGGAGGTAACGATAGTTGAGCGGTTCGATCAAGGAAATCGTGGAACAGCTTATGGAACCATACCTGCAGGCTCACCCGGAATTTGAAATCGTGGAGATCGAGTTTGTGAAGGAGGGCAATAACCGTTTCCTGCGCGTGTTCGTAGACAAGGAAGGCGGCATCGACATCGATGATTGCGGCAGGATCAGCGAATACCTGAGCGCCAAACTGGATGAGAAGGACCCGATCCCGGACGCCTATTTCCTCGAGGTGTCTTCGCCCGGGGCGGAGCGTCCGCTGAAGACGAAGCGCGACTATGAGCGGGCGGTCGGCAAATACGTCTACGTCAAGACCTACGAGCCGGTCGATGGGCACAAGGAGTTCGAAGGCGTGCTGCAAAGCTACAGTGAGCATGAACTGACCATACATATGGGCAAGAAGATGCATGTCATTCCGACACAGAAGATCGCTGCAGCCAGGCTGGCCATCGAAATGTAAATTTGCTTGGATATTGTGAAAGGAGGAACTTGAGGTTCATGAACATCGATTTTATCGAAGCGTTGAACGAGATTGAACGAGACAAGGGCATCAAGAAGGATGTGTTGATCGACGCGATTGAGGCAGCCCTGATCTCCAGCTACAAGAGAAACTTCAACACCGCCCAGAATGTCCGGGTCGACATCAACAGGCAGACCGGCGATATCAAGGTATTCGCGCGCAAGACCGTGGTCGATGAGGTGCTCGATCCTCGTCTGGAGATCTCGCTTGATGCGGCGCATGAGATTAACGGCAACTACCAGCTGAACGATATCGTGGAGATCGAGGTGACGCCGGCGGATTTTGGCCGCATCGCCGCCCAGACGGCCAAGCAGGTCGTCACCCAGCGCATCCGCGAGGCTGAACGCGGTCTTATCTATGAAGCTTTTATCGACAAGGAAGAGGATATCGTCACCGGCATCGTGCAGCGTCAGGATACGCGCAACATCTATGTCGATCTCGGCAAGGTCGAGGCGGTGCTGCCGCTGAACGAGATCATGCCGAACGAGAAATTCCGCCAGGGCGAACGCATCAAGGCCTATATCACGAAGGTGGAGAATACCACCAAGGGTCCCCAGATCCTGCTCTCCCGCACGCATCCGGGACTGCTCAAGCGCCTGTTCGAGCTTGAGGTGCCGGAGATCTACGAAGGCGTCGTCGAGATCAAGTCCGTCGCGAGAGAGGCCGGCTTCCGCTCGAAGATCGCCGTCTACTCGCGCAATGACGAGGTGGATCCGGTCGGCTCCTGCGTCGGCCCCAAGGGGATGCGCGTGCAGACGATCGTCGGCGAGCTGCGCGGCGAGAAGATCGACATCGTCCGCTGGTCGGAGGATGTGGAGGAGTATGTGTCCAACGCGCTCAGTCCGGCCCAGGTGCTGGAAGTGATCGTGCTGGGGGACGAGAAGGTGGCCAGGGTGATCGTGCCGGATCATCAGCTGTCGCTGGCGATCGGCATCAAGGGGCAAAACGCCCGACTGGCCGCCAAGCTGACAGGTTGGAAGATCGACATCAAGAGCGAGTCGCAGGCTGAGACGGAGTTTGGACGTCCGCGCTCCAGAGCGGCGTCGGCGGACGATCTGTATGATACGGATGCCTACAGCCTGGATTGAGAAACATACGTTGGCCCAAAGGGAGGGATTGTCTTGAAACGTCGCAAGGTACCTCTTCGCAAATGCGTCGCCTGTCAACAGATGAAGAGCAAACGGGAACTGATCAGGGTGGTTCGTACGCCCGACGAGACGATCATGATCGACCTGACCGGCAAGAAGGCTGGTCGAGGCGCGTATCTGTGCGGGGATGTCAAGTGCTTCCAGCTGGCCAAGAAATCCCGCGCCTTTGACCGGGCGCTGAAGGTGAGCGTAGGCGCCGAGATCTACGAACAGCTGGCCCAGGACTTCATCCGCGTCGAAGATGAGTATCAGGCGCTGCGAGATGCGGGCGGGGACGAAGATGACGAATAGATTCCTGTCTCTTCTTGGGATCGCGCAGCGCGCAGGCAAGCTGGCCGGAGGGGAAGATCAGGCGCTGCAGGCGATTCAGAAGGGCAAGGCTCATCTGGTGATCGTGGCCAGCGACGCATCGCCCAACACCGCCAAGAAATTTACGGACAAATGCACATATTACAGAATACAGTTATGTCGGGAGTACGACAGGGCCACTCTCGGTCGTGCGACCGGGAGAACGGAACGGGTCGTCATCGCGGTAACAGACAAGGGGTTCGCGGACGCTATGATGAGCAGCGTCAATCCGAAGTGAACCTGAACCATTCGGAGGTGAAGGATATTGAGCAAACAAGCGGACAACAAGGATAGAATCAGAGTATATGAATATGCGAAGACGCTCAACATGAGCAGCAAGGAACTTATCAAGATCCTCGACAGGGTAGGCATGCCAGTCAATAACCATATGAGCGTGATGGAGCCGGAGATGATCGAGAGAGTCGAGCAATTCTTCCGGGACATCAAGGCCAATGCGGCAGCGAGACGTTCGGATCCATCGGGTCAGCAGGTGAAGCGCGATCATCGTCCTGCCGAGGCGAGACCAGCCGCTTCCTCCGAACCGCGCACGGCCGCTTCGGCCAGCGACGCGCGGGCAAGCGCCGGCAAACCGGCACAGCAGAGCGCCGCGCATGCGAAGCCTGCAGGTGATCGCGCCCAGCAGGAGCAACGCAAGACGGGCAACCAACAGCCGCAACGCCATGATCGAGACGCCAACAAGCAGAGACCCAGGGACCAGCAGGCTGCAAATCATCGTCCGCAGCAGGGGGCATCAGGAGGCACAACGAATATGCAGGTTACAAGCAGCGGACACGCGCAAACAGGCACACAGCAAGCTACGCAACCATCCAACCAGCGCCAGAACGATCAGGCCAAGAACCGGAA
>Ga0310833_101036_pt1 | contig 12403 bp, 6 predicted proteins | sample SM_ome_FD_201312 | JGI IMG/M metagenome (GOLD analysis project Ga0310833, IMG submission 201312) | Sorghum-adapted microbial communities enriched on stacked mutant (SM) sorghum from Joint BioEnergy Institute, Emeryville, California... ...
AATCCAGCCAGCCGCCTTCCCGGGCAATTGCAGCCGCATCATATCCGTCCAGGATCAGCGCGTCATGGAACAGATTGAGGAGCGTGCCCTCACTGATTGGATCATAAACGTTTCCGTTAACGGGATCCACAACATAACCCGCTCCGTTCTCCTGCTCCGGCAAATAGTTGAATTGGTATCCGCCTGCCTCATCCGTACCCCTGAAATAAAACCCGCGCTGGTCGGTATCGGCTATGGCCTCCCGATCCTTCAACAACTCCCAGGCGATCCAGTGATTCGGAATATTCCGATTCTGATCCGAAGCGGACTGATCCAGATAAATGTAAATTTCCTTGCCACTTCCAGATGAGTCTTCGAACAGCCAGGCATATACCAGCCCATCATTTTTGAAGACCAGTTGCTTCATCGGCCGGTCTGCCCACTGCACATCCTGAATCTTGGCGGTTGCAAAATGGTTCCTGATCTCTTCAAACGGCATGCCCAATGCCACACCGTCAACCGCAATGTTCAACGGATTGTAGTCGGACTTGAGCTTCACGCCGAACGGCAGCTGGTTGCTGTCGTCATAGTACAGAAACGCAAGCCCCGTCTGGCGAAACTGCAAACTTTGGAATTGCGCATCCGCTTGCGGAATCGATTCCGCAAGCAGCCCATAATCTTCGCCCAGTTCAGCAATCAGTTGATCCCGGTTCATGGACAGTAAGCGCTTGAAATCGATGACGGGCTGATCTTGGCCCGACCCCGAGGACGTTGGGAGCGCGATCGGTGAAGCCGAAGGCGATGAGGTGGGCGTCGCCGTCGGTGATGAAATCAGGTCGTTCGTTTCGTTCTGCCTGCATCCGGACAAAATCAATAACAATATCGATAGAACCAAACCTGCCCGTACAACATTGCTTCCCATGTTTCACCCCATACGGTTCCGATTATACGGCGATATAATAAACAACTTCTTGCAATTTTTTGGAACCAAATCCCATTCCTATATCATTATAGGCGAAATTTGACGCGCCGGCTTGCGCAATATAAATGCCATTTTTGCCAGTCGGCTTGCCGGCATCGAAGGGTCTGACGACTGCAATATGACCTGAAGCGCTGGCATTCGGGTTTTTCCAGACCGCCACTGCCGGTATGCCCTGGTTGGCTGCGGCCTGCGCCTCTTCTCCGGTGACTTGTTTCCATCCATACTGGCCGCCATGTTTCGCCAGCCATTCGAACGTCATATTGGCATTTAGCTCCTGCACTTTGCCTTGCTTGTACAACTGGTTGAATTGTGACGACCCATAGGCCACTGGCTCACCCGAATCCTTGTTGACCCAGTGGGGAATTTCTCTTCCCATGGCCGAGGTTACATCCCATACAAAAATGTTGCAATACGTAAGATTGTTTTTTGGCAGATATCTGTTTTCAGTTGCAACCTGGAATTGATCGATGATTTTATTGTAAGTTGCGGTCTGCCAATCTTCCGGTCCTCTTGCCGTATACCTGGGTACGGCGGGCTGCCATGCCTCTTTCGGAACAATCAGTTTGCCATTGTCCACCGGCCCGGTGGAATTGCCCATGTTCGGAGAAGCTGCCGACCGGTCTCCGGATGAGCCGCCAGCATTGCTTGATGAGATCTTCAGACTGAGCTCGTAAGCGTTTTTCCTTCTGCCGGCATATTTGCCCATGATCGGATGGTTAAGCGCTGTTTCGTGAATCCGGCTTAACGTAAGCCCTGCACCGCCTCCGGCCAATGCCACAATTTCTTTCGCACTTGCCGGTCTCTGGTTGTACAAATCCGCAAAATAGGCCAATGTCTGCAGATCCGTAATGCCCAGCTTTTCTCCTGCGCGGATATACCCTGCCACATCTGCAGCCTTCGTTTCATCCTGGATGCGTTTGCCTTCCGGCGTGGAAAGCAACTTGGAAATCGCATCAATTTCCTGCTTGTTCTGGAGCGGTCGTGCATGAAAGTTGCTGCGGTCTCCCATGATTTCCTGATACAACGTTGTGCCGTCCAATATTTTTTTCGCTTGTTCCGGATTGCTCTCCACGATTTTGCGCAGCAAATCATGGGCTCTTTCGGCATACCATTGCAGCTTGCCTACACTCAGGGAATAAGGGGTCGATTTTGTGCCCGAACCGTCTTTCGGATTGACCGAGCCATAATCTCCTTCATTCGCTGAAATGATTTGTCCGACCAGGTCAATATATTCCTTGTCCGTCGTACGGACGGTCTCCGGCTTGACCGGAATGGAAGACTGTTCTTGTTGCGCGTCGGTTACGGGTTTTTCCTGCACATGATGTTTGCCGGCCAGACCTTCGCCCACCCACAGATTTTTGAAATCGCCCTTTTCCACCCACTCGGCAGACAAGCCATATTCATTGATCAATTGCAGACGAAGTTTGTTCGCATACTGGTGAGCTTCTTGCATTTCTTTGGTCATATTTTTATCCCGATACTCGAACCAGGCGACCTGCGCGCGTCCGATTTCCGCAAGCCGTTCGTGAATCGCCTGCAATTGCAGTTTGGCCCAGGAAGCAACACCACCTCCCTGGAGCACCAAACCAAGCAAATACCGGTATTGGTTGTCATCCGGCATCAATACGAGCACAGGCTTGCCGTTTTTGCTCAATTGGAAGGAAGGATCATAGGCAGCCGCCTGTATGGCAGTACCCTCAAACAAATGTCGCATATTGACCGAGGAGCCAAAAAACTTTTCGTCTATACCAAGCGTTCTCAATTTTTGGCGTTGTTTTTCCGCTTCCGCATGCGCCCGCTCCATCAACGCCGTATTGCCGAATACCTTGTATGCTTCATAGGCGGCTTGCGCGCGCGCAATCGTCAGCCTTGCCTTGAAGATCGACTCCAGCAGAGCCAGGGCTTCCGCCTGTTCAGCGGAACTTCCATTCATCGCCTGTCCGACCAATTTGCGTACCGTTTCATCCTGCATCCATGCATCCTGTATGTATCCGGCCAGCTTGTGCATGGACGATTTGCCGAAATTGTTGATTTTATTGGTGATAACCGGTTGGCCTACTTCATTTGCCTGTCCGGAAAGCTTGCGTTCCATTCCGGCATATAGCGTGGACGACTGTTGTACGAATATCCTCAAACGATTCAACCGGATTTCCGTTTCCAGCATATTGTTGTAAGCCACTTGCATGCGAGCGCCAATATTGCGTCTGCCCTGGATGCGGCTATCCAATCCGTAACGGGCTGCGGCCACTGTGCTTCGCGTCGCCGATATGCGGGCAAAGTCCCCTTCGTGCGCTGCCGTGATTGCATTCAGCCGATCAATATCGATTTTCAAACTGGACATGATGACCACCTCGCAGGGGAAATTCCATTACCACGATATTTCGAACAAATACTGATCGCTCATTCCCGTGACAGTATACTTTCCATCCCTGATCGTTCCCGTCCAAGACCCGCTTTTTAAAGTTTCGATCGTTTCCGGGGACAGTTCACTGCCCAGCCCGGCGATGATTTGTTGGAAAGCGTTATCTCCTTCATTATGGGGTTTGATCAGCTTAAATCCGCTTGGACCCACCAGTAATCCTCCGACGATGCTGTCTAGCGGGAGTTCGAACGTATTTCTGATTTTCAGGCTGTGTATTTTACCGCCCGTCGCATCAATCATTCGTTTGACCGTCACAATGGCCTGTTCGCGCGTATAAGGATCGGAAGGTCTGAATCCCTGATCCGTTCCTGCAAATATTTTGGCATTGCCGCAAATGTTGACGCTGTCCAACGCCCATTTGGAAATCGATAGATGATCAACAAAACCAAAAGATTCATTCGACAAATTCGGAAGCGAAATGATGTGCAGCAAGTTGGCCATCATGACCGCCCCCTGCTCCCGCGTAATCCGCTCATCCGGCTTGAATTCCGTGGCGCTTACGCCGTTGATCAATCCAATCGAATACGCAGTATTGATGATCGGCGAGTCGATATCTTCAAACCGTCCCTCGCGCGGAATGTTCAGCAAATAATCCGCTCCCTTACGCTGCTGCACAAAATCGTTCAAGGCGTAGTACACCAGGGAAGCAAACTCTTCGCGGGTAATGTATTTTTGGTAGTCCCGCTGCAAATGTTCCGGTACGATGTTCCGCGCAATCATCCACCGAACATCCTGTTTTGCCCAATTCGACGGCTCGTCCGCTGACGCATTTGCAAAAGCGCCATTCGCAAATACAACCAGCAAGACAAGAAATCCGATGAATAAACGTTTATACCAGCAATCCATCGAGTACCTCCCCGCACGGCCCAATATTTCCTATTAAATAACAATGTCTGGTTTTATATGACATTATATTAGATTTCCAAAGTGAATGACATGGATTTTCCTGAAATGTCAGCATATCACCATGAAATGCAAATCTTTGATTTTTTTCGACTAATAGCAGCCATTTCGCGTCCATTTTGGACGTGAAATGCACAACTCAATACCAAATCGGGGCATTTGGCCGGGTGCGCTACAACCAAAAAGGTTGGATGGAACACGCATTTGTTCTCCATCCAACCTTTTTGCGATGGCTCAATCATGAACGATTCAACAGCATGCTGCTACCCCAAATGTCTCAATGTGTGCCTGTAACCGACAAATCGTCAGCGGACGAATGCATCGCGGAATAGACTGCGATAACCGGATACGGAATGCTGGCCAGCGACCATGAAGTGTTGTCGATTGCAACACGTGCCTTTTCATTGGATTTCTGGTAACGCAGCGCATACGTATCGCCAATCGCATAGATGTCGGCAGCCAGGATCAACACGCTGGTATTGTTTTTGAACCGGTCGATGTTCGCTTGTGTCGGCTGTGCATTTTGGGGTACGGCAACGGCCGAAGACGGCAATGAATAAGAGAAATGCCACCGCTGCGCCTGCATGCCGTATTCCAGGCCGGAAAGCCGGTTGCCCGGATTTTTGTTGACGCCGTACGTTGTTTCTTCGCCAATGTAAGTTCGATTGCGGCCGGTTAACAACATGGACTGGGAAGTCCCATACAGATATTTGTCCGAAGGCACCGCTGCCTTGCCTGTGGCAGAATCACCGCCAGATGTCGCGAACAACCCTGCAATTTGTTCGGTCAATTCGCGCTCGGCATTGAAGACATTCCTTCTTCCGGCCTCGGCATCCCAATCCAGCCAAACCGGATTCGGATGAATGTCCGCGCCATCGATGGTGCCCGAGTGCCTGTTGATCGGCTTGTACACGCCGTCGACCAACATGTACATATCGACTTCGGTGATTTCTCCCGTCTGCAGATTCAGATGATAATAGTAGGGAATCACCTGAAGCCGGTTATAGTAATTCCCCATCGTCTGGATGCTGGACAACACATCATATCCGATGCGCATCGGTTGTCTCTGCAGTGCAGGAATGTTGTTTTTCTCGGGAGACAGAGGGAACGGTATCGGCTCCTTCTGCAAATGGGTCAGCATTCCCCACGTATTGAGATAGCGGGTTCCCGGGCTGGTTGCCACACCGCGAATATCGACTTCATCGCCCACAAACTCGTTTTGCTCATTGATGTTGACACGATGCACGACATTCGGAATCAACCAATCGGACAAAGATTTCTTGAACAAATTCGAAAACCGGAAATCTCCCGTGTCTTCAATGACCATGTTGCCGATTCGGCCCACCACATCAACATTGAATTTTTTCAAAGTGCTGTGCTTGGCCGCGTGCGGCCTCGGAGAATCGTACCTGACCCGATTCGTCGGCGCGTCATTGTCTTCCCCATGCGGCGCATTAATCGCAATGCTCTTGTATTCGACCAGCGCACTGATTTTTTCCCGATTCGCCAGCGGCACATAAAATTCAAAATGTGTCGTCGGCACATCCAGCGGAATCCACTCATTCGCCAAATACATCTGGTTGTTGTAGATGACGTTGAAATCGAATTTGACGTACTTCGCCCTGGTCCAGATCGTCGTATCCATGTTGTCAACGAATCCCTTGCCGCGCAAATCCGTCGTTTCAGCCAGCCCCCATGCGCCATTGCCCTGAAAATCCCCGGTATTCGGGAAATACAGCGTAAAGGCATAGTCGAGCAACACGAAATTGCCGGGGCTATACTCGCCATCTGACTTGTTCGGGTCCGTCGTTTTCGGTACCAGTTTGTAGGCATCAGACGGAATGGTTCCATCCGAGCCGCCGGCCAGCGTCGAGACGACCATGGTCGGCGAACCTTTTGCGGGCAAAGTAACCTCGGGTGCAGTAATCTTGACGTATCCGTGTCCTGCATTGCCGCTTGTGTAAGTAACACCATTTTTTACGCCGCCGACATAACTGGACCCGCCGCCGCCAGATTGTCCTCCGGCCGTCTGGGTACCTCCCTTTCCGGGAGACAAATAATTGTTGCCAACACCATCCTGGCCAACCAGTCCGCCACCGGCACCCCCAAAATCGGCTGAACACCCGTTACCGCCGCCGCCGCCAGCTACGATGATCCGGTGGTTCAAGGTCCTGCCGCCAAACCGGATATCGGTTGCTCCGCCGCCGCCAGCGCTATCGGAACTGTTATTGTATCCGCTGCCTCCGCCGTTCCAGCCGCCGCCTCCGCCGTAATCCTGGCCTTTGCCGCCAACGTAGATATACAGGACATCTCCGGCTTTCAGATCAATTTCTCCTTTGGCATATCCGCCGGTTCCCGTACGTGTTGTCGCGTGGCTCGAAATGCCCCCGGCGGCTCCCCACAGTTCCAGCGTATAGGTACCGTCATACGGTGCAACAAATTGTTGTTCGGCCCCCGTATAATTAAACGTTTGCGTAATGCCAGGCAACGTCTGTGGAGGAACATAATCCGGATTGGGCACGACTTCCGTAACATAAACGGGATCAACCGCAATAAATTCCTGCTCGTCCATGTTTTTCAGGCTCAAATTGTCCGCAAACAAATAATCGTGTGTGCTTCCAATCGTGGGTATGCCATTTCCCTTGATGAGATGAACGCGAACATAGGCGGCCGTCGCAGGTGTCTTGAATGCATATGACTTATGGATGGCCGTATAACTCGTTACGGCATCCGTCGTACCGCCGTATGATCCGGGTACCGCTTGTTTGTTGCTGTCATAGAAATTCAAGACAAAATACCCGATACACCGATGACACGCAATATCGCCATCAAATTGATAGTTCGTATTGGGCTTCACTTTGACATCCAGCCAATAACCACCCGTCACCGGTGTGTCCAGCCTGGAATTGACCTCGAATGATGATGTTCCTCCGATCACATACGGGTCGCCCGATCTGCTTGTAAATGTCATGCTGGATGCAGTCCCCGAATCAATCCATGTATGCCATCCGGCCACGGTTTTGTTGGCGTTGACGATTTCGGCATCCCCGTTGGGAATGACATTTTGGCGATAGTCCGGATCAAGAATCCGTTCAAACTCCGTAATGCCTTCCTGCTTGTTGCCCCCGATTTCCTTGAATTGCGGTGTACGCTGATCCAGTTCATCAGGCAGGGACAGGACCATCGCATTCTCGACGGAGACCGGATTGTGGATGACGACATCATTTACCTTTTGGTGCATGGAAGAATAAGGACTGGCAAATGATTGGCCATTTGCCCCGAACAGCGGGTCAAGCCCCGTTGAATAGGCAACGGTTTTGCGATCGGGATTGTAATTCAGCATCACTTTGTAAAAGACGTTTGCGATACCCGTTTTGTATTCACCGTTTGGCAGCGTATCCGGCACATCCAGATTGGTTGCCATCAATCGCATATAAGGCGATGGACGCGCCGGCCGGTGGAGTCCCGCCGGTTTGGAATCAAAAATGGTGGAAACGATCCCCGTCGAAGATCCCGAATATTTGCTGGCCGGATTCATGAAGTTGCCGTTGTAGGAACCGACCTTGATCGTATCCAGCTGATCCCATTTTGCTGCGGACAAGGCATTGTTGGTCCACATCTGGTCGAAATCCGATTCCGGTACAATCAGGTCCTCGGTTGTTTTGGCCGTATTCGAAGGTTTTTCAAAATACAATACGGACTGGTCGCCGGATGAAGTTTGCAGGATCAAAAAATCGGAAATGGCTGTTGCATTTACTTCCATTGCCCTTCTTTTGTTGAATGTATCTTGCTCTTTGACCTTTCCGCCATCCTTGGAATTGCTCAGGCAATTGTCCGAATTCCCCTCAATCCACAAGACCGAATCATGTTGTTCCGTTTCGAGGGAATAGCGCAGACGGCCCGCAGCGCTGGTGTTCGCTTGTGCGATATTGTAGAAGATGTTGGGATCTCCCTGCGTTATGGTGGCCGTCACTTCATTTGTTCCCACCAACGTTGCCATGCCGTTGACTTTGGATTTGTCCAGTTTCCACACAACCGCTTTGTTGATTTTCATATAATCGAATGTAACGGTCTGGGTCCAGGTGTCTACATAGCCCCCTACCAGGTGGGAACTGTAACCCAGCTGATCCCATCCGTATTCGGTGCCGTAGATCGGCTGCGGATTTTCTCCGGAGGTATAGCCTTTCAAATACGGTCGGCTTTTGGGTACCACCTGCTCAGTGAAGGATACGCCGCATTCATCGACTTTGGTCCGCGGGGACGGCGCCGGAGGTGGACTGTCCTTCTGGTAGCTTCCTTCGATTTTTTCCATCGCCCACCCGTTTACGACTGCATTGAATCTCGATGTATATGTCCGGGTTTGCGTAACTTTCGGCACATACTCGACTTCGACATCCACGATAAACTCGGAACCCCCGGATGCAAAATACAGGCTGTGTGTCGTTGGCGTTCCTGCCATCGCTTCAAACTGTTCATTTGAGCCGGTTCCAGCCGTTTGCGGGGACCCTTGCTTGATTTCCGAAAAATATTTTGGCGTTGATTTGAAGTAGCCGACATCCGGTTCTTCCTCCGGCGGCCGTGTCCAGGTGAGTATCGTGGAATCCGCAGCGTCGCATGTAATGGATATTTCTGCGGTCCCCTGTTTTGCAAGTACGGAGACGGAAGCATTATAGCGGAAACTTACGATGCCGTCGGGTGGAATCGGATAATTGATCAAATTGTCGTTGTAGATCACTTTTTTCTGTCCGGACAAATACGCAATCAGTTCATTGGCGCTTACGCTGACTTCCACGGGAATGGACGGATCGGTTTGCGGATTGGGCGCGTTGCCCACTTTTTCCCAAATTGCACGCTCACCGGTATTGTTATTGGGATTGATGTCAGCATTATCTGACCTCCAGAGCCGAATCACCAGCCGGATATCCGTTTTGTCCTTGACCCACTCTTTCCATTTGTCCAGTGAAGCAGGCGTTTGCTTCATATTGATTTGCATCGGGACCTTCTTGCCAATGACGCTGCCGGTCACGACACCTTCCACATCCGGTTTATCCAGAATGACTGCCGCCTGTTCACACTCGCATGTAACCTCATTGTACAAGGCAATGACGTAGGTTCCCCCGACATAAACGGCCGGATTGCGTTCAAGCAAACTGCCGTCCCTTACCCAATAGGGGTCATCGCCGGAATCGCTGCAGCCCTTCGTCTCCGGTTTCTTCACTCTTGTAATGTAGGAACATTTGAGTACGTAAGTCTTTCCGTTGCTTGTAATCGTTTTGTCCAGCAGGATGCCTTCTCCGTTGGGCGTATCGGCCTTGACATACTTCCAGGCCGGCCATTTTCCGGATTCATAGTCGGGATTGGGCTTCGTATTGATAATTTCCTTTTGCGATTTCAGGCTCTGCCTCGTATCTTCGTGCAAATATTGAACATAAATGGGATACGAACCTTTGAACTCGACGGGTACGTCGTAGTAATTGCGAAAATATGATGCATTTGTCCAGTTTGCTGCTTCGTAGATGCCTCTGCCGTTATAGTCCGTATTGCCGTAACCCTGGTTGTTATTGTGCAATTGCGTAAACTCTGTCGTAAATTCGCCATATCTGGAATCGTTGATGACCCGGAATACCGTATTGAGGTAGACTGTCTGGCCGTCTCGCAAGTTTTTGAAAATGTCCTTTTCAACCAATTTGTCGGCAAAAGTGTCCTTGTCGATTTCAAATCTGGATACGACAATGTTGCGGTCGCAATCGGGCATCGACACATTTTGCTGCTTAACATATTCACATTCATCGGGATCCTTTGTAGGGAAATTCCATTCTTCATCATTTTTTTTACCATTGCTGTTATACAAGTCAAATCTTAAATAACGATCCGGTCCACCTGTTAACGGTCCACATTGCGATTCAACAAGCGACTTGTATTTTGAATTAGGGGTTGTCAACTTGTCGCAAGTTGTATCCGCACGAATGATAAACGCTTTTGAACCGTACCGGACACTCGCAGACGCTTTCTTGTTGGGCGTCACGAATATCAGCTTGCCGTCTTCGAACCACGCTCCGGTACGATAGGGTTTTGAGTCATTATCGCTAGCGTCTCCTGCCCCTTCTGCCGTTTTATAAGGTCCATAGGAAAAATTGGTCAATAAAATCAATAAAGCCAAAATGATTGCATTCAGCTTTTTCATCGCTTTGCCTCCTGCAAAACCTAGCCTCATTCATTTGGAAATGGTGTAACGTACGATTGCTCGCCATCAGTGTAAAAATAGCTATATTTATAGAACATATTTTCCATATGTCTAATTCCGTAGCTCTCGCTATATTTGTCGTTGGCGACAATCGACGTCAAACTGACAACTGAATATCCGGTATACCAAACTCCTTTTTTTAGTTTGAAAGAATCGGCAGCCTTCGTTACATCATAATTATCAATGAACGTCTGGGCAGTATCATCTGCCGAAATAATCATGAATTTGAAATAGGTAGGCACCCAAATCAGCGGACCTGCCGTTGCATACCTGAAGCTGGAATACGGGTCCGGGTCCACATATCCTTTTGCAATGACTTTGTTTTTCTTGACCCAATCAACATAACGTTCAATGATTTGTTCATATACATACTCTTGCGCGCTGCTCATCCCCGAGGCACTTTCAAAAAACACCTTTTTGAAAGCCGCTTCATCAATCGTTCTGTAATCCACGTTCAGTTGTACCGTATAGTAATTGCGAATCTTGTTGGCCCAGGCATCTCCAACTTCTTTTATCTTGGTGTCATAGATGATTTCCATAAACGGCTTGTTCGGCCTCCAACCGTAAAAATCGTAGAAATTGGTGCTTTCCAGGTCCTTCATCCGGATCCAGCCTTCGTCCGGCGTCTTGCTGATTTCCCTTCCCCACGGACTCAGTTGCACTTCCCCGGCATCCACCTTGGCCTTGTATTGCGCATCCATGATCTTGACCGTATGCGCATCTTCATCCCATTCCACGGTGGAATCCAGCATTTCGCTCACGAAGCGGAGCGGCACCATCGTCCGGCCGTCCGTAAACTCTGCCGCTGTATCCAGCACTTGCGCAACACCGTCCACCTCGACCGTTCTCGAACCGATCGGCATCCGGATCGTTTTGCCGCCGAACTTGATGATCGCCGTCTGCGTCGCCGCCTCCCATTCCACTTTCGCGCCCAGCTTCTCGCTTACGAAGCGGACCGGCACCATCGTCCGTCCATCCGTGTTGATATACGGCTCCGTATCGGGAAACCGGACGATCTGTCCATTCACGATGATCGGAATCATCCGCAAATCTTTCCCCGGCGCTGCACTGGCAGGCGCAAGCGTTGCAGCACCAAACAACAAGGTAGCCAATATGGAGATGACCATCGTCTTTTTGAACATCCATCTCTTCTCCTTTTACATTTGATCTCACTCAGACCATATAGTCACATTTTCTAGCATTATTTGACATTATATTAGATCGTCGTAATGAATTACATAGTTTTTCCTGAAATGACAGCATAACGCCATGAAATGCGCATTTTCAAATTTATTTGATGGATTCCTGTCGTTTCGCGTCCATTTCGGACATGAAATACACAATGGCAACCAAAATTCCAAGACCAAACCGGGTCATTTGGCATTTCATGTCGATATGATGCCATTTCGCATAACTACGGGGAGCAATGGTTTTATCGTAGGTGCCAATCCAGTGTCTGTGCCATAGGAGGTAAATATGAAAACCATAAAAATAGACTTAGAATATAAGTGCTATCCTATGTGGATTTACAATGATAAAGGTGAGTTAGTTGGTAATACTATTGCTAATCAACTTGAGAACGAGACATTAATTGTTAAAGCTTGGGATGAAATTCAAGATGCATATGATAACTTGTTTGAGGATAACGAGGTGAATTTCGAATACAAGGGATTCGCTAATGAACAAGAGAGAGAGCTTTCTACGTTTAGTCAACGAAACTGTAGATTCCATTAAGAGTAAATTAAGTAACTCAACTTTCGCAGCTTAATTTTCCAAACAAACCCTTGATATAATTGGGCAAACTCGAAATCCAATGCTGGAGTTGACGAAAAACGGCAGACTGATCCCGTTTGGACTTGGCTTCCGTGAACTC
>Ga0310833_101044_pt1 | contig 12198 bp, 8 predicted proteins | sample SM_ome_FD_201312 | JGI IMG/M metagenome (GOLD analysis project Ga0310833, IMG submission 201312) | Sorghum-adapted microbial communities enriched on stacked mutant (SM) sorghum from Joint BioEnergy Institute, Emeryville, California... ...
ATGGGATATTTCGCTTTCATGACCCCTCAAAAGTGTAGGCACCACACGAAGTTATCCACAACCGCCGCATCCCTCGTCCCGCTTGGGCTTGTGGCGGTTTGTGCATCTACTGACTGTCGAACACGGGATAGAATATGCGAAAAAATTAGAAAGGATGATCTGGATGAGCGATAGTGAAAAAAAGCAAACGCTGAAAGGACTTGACGGTGTAAGCGACTGCCGAAAGGAGTACGAAGAAGCGGATTGGGAAGAATATCAGATCCAAAAACAAATTGCAGAACATCAGGCTCGAGTACAAGCCGAAGAACTTGAATATTTGGAATATCAACTTTACCTGCAAGAAAACAATCTAGACCCTGACCTGAATCCGTGATCATCAACTGATGAAAATGCGAGAAAAAGCAGGCAAATACACCCCCGAAGGCGAATGACATAAACAAGATAACATTCACCTGCGGGGTGTCATATGAAAATCAAGTTCGTCCGCTCCAAGAAGCTTATCCTTTCCACTCATGCCGGTCTTGCAACCGTAGGGGCATTGCTTGCACATACCAGATTAACCAAACGTTTAAACCATACACGCCTTTCGGAGATGGAGAACCCCTATCATTCTCATGCCGACGTGATGAAAAGTTACATCGGGCTTCTCTGCCAAGGCAAGAGTGATTTCGACCATATTGAGCCGTTTCGGAACGACGATGTATTTCCGATCTGTTTGCAACTGCAAAAAGTGCCCTCCAGTCCGACGCTTCGGCAACGCCTGGATCGTGCTGCGACAGAAGCGGCGGGATGGAACGAGATTCTTCTGGAGGAATCGGCCGATCTGATTCGCCGCGTCCAGGCGCCGCTTACCGGTGTTCAGGCCGGTTCGGTCGTCTGCGTACCGCTGGACATCGACGTTTCTCCCTTTGACAATTCCGGCACCCGAAAAGAAGGCGTCTGCCGCACGTACAAAGGTTTCGACGGCTACGCGCCCATATTTGCTTACCTGGGCCAGGAGGGTTACGGCGTCAACGTCGAACTGCGGGAAGGCAGCACGCATGTCCAGAACGGAACGGCTGCTTTTTTAACCCGGAGCATCGCGTATGCGCGGCGCGTGACGGATCTGCCGATTCTCGTCCGCATGGACGCGGGAAACGACAGCATCGACAATTTGCGCGTATGTCACCGTGAACAAGTGGACTACATCATTAAAGCCAACCTCCGCAAGGAACCGAAAGAGCTGTGGCTGCGCATCGCCTAATCCTCGGGCATTTGCTGCCAGCAGCGTGAAGGCAAGAAGGAGTATGTCGGTTTCATCGAGTTTACGGAAAAAGGATTTGACCGACCGCTCCGGCAAGTCTTCCACGTGATTGAGCGAACCATTGATCGGGATGGGCAAATGTTGCTCGTTCCGGAGATTGAAGTGAACGTGTACTGGACGTCGCTTCGCTGCGGACCGTGGCGGGTCATCGAGTTATACCGGGATCACGCCACCAGCGAACAGTTTCACAGCGAAATCAAGACGGATCTCGATCTGGAGCGGTTGCCGGCCGGGAAGTTTGCAACGAATAATCTCGTACTGCATGCAGGCGTGTTTGCCTACAATCTGCTACGTATCATCGGTCAGGAAAGCCTGCGCAAAGACGACGCGCCGATTCGCGGCAACGTGCAACGCCGCCGAATCCGAACCGTTATTCAAAACATCATCTACATGGCTGTCCGGCTTGTTCGACATGCGCGCTGTCTATACTTGAACTTCGGAAAGCACAGTCCCTGGTCATCGGTGTTGGAGAGGGTTTACCGGGCGTTTGCATGACACGGACATGATGCAGGAGACGCTTTGGAACGACCTGTCGTCCGCCAGGTCTGTTTGGCATTCATAGATTTGAATTGACAAGCTATGATGCGTCCTTCTGCCATCGTAAAAAGCCAGTTCTTATGACCATCACAGAAAAAAAGACTAAAATTACCGGTTTCAGGAATCAGGTTCCAAAACTATCCGCGGACGATCACGGATTCAGGAGACGGCGTACCGACGCCGATCAGTCAGGGCGGAAAACCGCAGACGGTCAAGCCTGTATTCACATACAAGTACAACGACAAGACGCGCGGCGTTATCACGAAGCAAATCAATGACGCACCCGACATCCACATGTTCGGAACTCTCGTAACGTCGATCGGTGGCGGCAGTTGATGCATGGAGAGGCTTTTCCTCTCCATGAAAATAACAATAAAACTCACAAGGAGAGATGCGAAATGAAGAAAATGTGCACTATTATGCTTGTACTTCTGCTCGTACTAACTTTGTTTAGTGGAACGACTTTTGCCGCAGCCCCCGTACTACTCACCGAAAGAGATCTCACCTGGTTGGATAACGGCGATGGGACTGTAACTATTACAGGCTACAAGGGGAAAGCTACAGACATCATTATTCCGGATACGCTGGACGGCAAATCCGTAACTGTTATAGGTGATTTGGCATTTTACCATAACCAACTCACATCGGTTACGATTCCAAGCAGTGTAACGGTCATAAGTGATTTGGCATTTGCAAACAACCAACTCACATCAGTTACGATTCCGGACAGCGTAACGACTATCGGCTATGGGGCATTTGGAAGCAACCAACTCACATCGGTTGTAATTCCAAACAGTGTAACGACCATAGGTGGATATGCATTTGCCTACAACCAACTCGCATCGGTTACGATTCCGGACAGCGTAACGACCATAGGTGATGCGGCATTTAGAGACAACCAACTCACATCAGTTACGATTCCGGACAGTGTAACGACCATAGATCGTTATGCATTTAGAGACAACCAACTCACATCGGTTGTAATTCCAAGCAGCGTAACGACCATAGGTGGATATGCATTTGCCTACAACCAACTCGCATCGGTTACGATTCCAGACAGCGTGACGAGTATTGACGCATGGGCTTTCTACAACAATCAACTGACAAGCGTCACGATTCCGGACAGCGTGACCGAGATTGGCGATAAAGCTTTCGACGGAAATCTGCTCGACTTTGTGGTGATCGAGAACGATGGCATTCAATTTAGCGGTGATTCCATTTTCGGTGACGGCACAACTATCATCAGTTCGGACTCATCCACTGCGAAAGCGTACGCCGATAACCATGGACTGCCATTCCTTGATATCGACACCATTCGTTTTCAACCCAATGGGGGATGGGCAAATCAAATTCATGTGGAAGTGAACGCCCCGAACCAGTCAAGCGCCCATTACCTTTGGAGCACATCGAAGGCAATGCCGGACTTGGACTTGACAAACAACCATGATTGGAAGGCATTCGCAGGATCGCATCCTGCCACCCCGCCTTCCACAACGAGCGTATGGTATTTGCATGTTCGGGCAGTTGTTCACGATTCCGATCACCCGTCCAACGGCTTGATTTGGGTTCGCCGGTCAAAACCCTTTTCCCTTGATCCCACTGCCCCGAGCATCGTTTTGAAGAACGCACCAGTTGACTGGGCGAACCGGGACGTGGAAGTGACGGTAGAGGTTGATGATGCTGAATCGGGATTGGCCGAAGTCAAGTACGCCTTCGGTCGGCATGATGCGGCTTATTTCACAAACAACGGAACCGCCTTGGATGTGTCAAACTTGCCGGCGCAAATCACCGTCACGGACAACGGTTGGCTGACCGTCTATGCGAAAGATCAGGCCGGCAATGAGACGATCGAGCAAATCGAGATTAAGAATATTGACCGGGTCAAGCCTGTCATCGAGCTGAAAGCTTCGACTGACCCGACCAACCGGGACGTGGAAGTGACGGTAGCGGTTGACGATGCTGAATCGGGATTGGCCGAAGTCAAGTACACGTTCGGTCAGCAAGATCTGGACTATTTCGCAAACAACGGAATCGCCTTGGATGTGTCAAACCTGCCGGCGCAAATCACCGTCACGGAGAACGGTTGGTTGACCGTTTATGCGAAAGATCGGGCCGGCAATGAGGCGATCGAACAAATCGAGTTGAAGAATGTTGACCGGGTCAAGCCTGTCATCGAACTGAAAGCTCCGACCGACCCGACCAACCGGGACGTGGAAGTGACGGTAGCGGTTGACGATGCTGAATTGGGATTGGCCGAAGTCAAATACGCCTTCGGTCGGCATGATGCGGCTTATTTCACAAACAACGGAACCGCCTTGGATGTGTCAAACTTGCCGGCGCAAATCACCGTCACGGACAACGGTTGGCTGACCGTCTATGCGAAAGATCAGGCCGGCAATGAGACGATCGAGCAAATCGAGATTAAGAATATTGACCGGGTGAAACCTGTCATCACGTTGATCGGCGATACGGTCATGCGGGTGACGCGCGGCTCCGACTTCACGGATCCGGGTTACACGGCCACGGATGACGTGGATGGTGACATCACGGCACAAGTTGTCGTCTCCGGCGATGTTGTCGATACAGGCAAGACAGGAGAGTATACGATTCTGTATGATGTGACGGATGCGGCGGGCAATGCCGCAGACCAGGTTAAGCGCAGGGTGCACGTGTATGTTCCATCATCGTATAGCGGCGGAGGGGGGGGCGCTCAACTGCCGACCCAGCCGAAGCAGACGGTCGTTTATGTTGGGGAAGAGAAAACGATCCAATGGCAAGATGAACTCATCCTTTCCATCCCTGCGGGAGCTACCGAGCAAACGATAATCATCACCATCTCGCAGGCAGAGGACACGGATGCATTATTAGCTTCACTGGATGAGGGCCATACCATTATCAGCGCTATCTATGAAATTGTCAAAGACAAGTCAGGCGATTTCCAGAAGCCGGTGACGCTCTCGATTAGGTTCGACCCCGTCAAAGTGGGGGAACATCAGACCGTTTCCATTTTCTACTATGACGAAGAGGAGCAGAAGTGGGTCGACCTAGGCGGAAGCGCGGACGGTGAATGGATCACGACAGAAATCAATCACTTTGCAAAGTTCGCCGTTCTTGCAGTCGATGCGGAGATAGAAATGCCGTCAGAACCTACATCGGCCTTGCTGGACATCGCCGGTCATTGGGGAGAAGTTTACATCCTGGAAGCAGTGGAGAAAAAGCTCGTGCAGGGTTATCCCGACGGCACTTTCAGGCCGGATCAACCGATCACCCGTGCCGAATTCCTCGTTATGCTGGTGAAAGCCCTTGGTTTGAAAGGAGGGGAAGCAGCGCTGCCCTTCACCGATCGTGACAAGATCGGGCCATGGGCCAGGGAGGCGGTCGCCATTGCGGTGCAGGAAGGAATCGTCACCGGATATGCCGACGGTACCTTCCGCCCGGATGCCTACATCACCCGCGCGGAGATGGCGGTGATGATCGCAAGAGCGCTGGGAATGGCCGTCGGCGCTGAAATTCGCACCGCCTTTGCCGACGACCAGGAGATTCCGGCGTGGGCGAAAGGCGCTGTGGAAGCCTTAAGGCAGCAAGGCATTATTCAGGGCCGCGAAGGCAATCGTTTCTCTCCCCGGGACACCGCCACCAGGGCCGAAGCCGCGGTGATGCTGCTAAGAATGATGGAGTATGGCGATTAGGAGTTGGAACGAACAAGGGGTTGTCCCATAAGAAAGCGAACTGTCGCATCTCATCTAGTCATTGCGAACTAACAATATTACCGACTCTACATGGGCGGTCTGGGGAAACATGTCCACCGGCTGCGCTTCCAGCGCGCGGAAGCCGCCGTCTTCGAGGATGCGCAGGTCCCGCGCGAGGGTGGCGGGGTTGCAGGACACGTACACGACGCGCTTCGGTCCCATGGCGATGATCGACTCCAAGAGGCGCCGGTCGCAGCCTTTGCGCGGCGGATCGACGACGATGAGGTCGGCCCGGATCCCCTGTTTCCGCCAGCGGGGAAGGACGGCTTCCGCCTTGCCCGTCTCGAAGGCGACGTTGCGGATCCGGTTGATGCGGGCGTTGAGGCGGGCGTCTTCGACGGCGTCCGGCACGATTTCCACGCCGTACACGCGGCGGGCATGCCGGGCGAGAAACAGGGAGATGGTGCCGATGCCGCAGTAGGCGTCGATGACCGTCTCTTCTCCGGTCAGGCCGGCATATTCCAGCGCCTTGTTGTACAGTTTCGCCGTCTGCACCAGGTTGACCTGGAAGAAGGAACGGGGCGAAATGACGAATTCGATGTCCCCGATCTTGTCCCGGATCGTGTCGGCGCCCCACAGGACGACGGTGCGGTCGCCCATGATTTCGCCGGATGGCCCGGTGTTGACGTTGAGGCACAGGCTGGCAAGGCCGTCGATTTCCGCGCGGAGCAGACCGACGAGTTCATCCTGGCGGGGCAGGCGGTCGCCGGTGGCGACGAGCACGACCATGAGGTCGCCGGTGGCGAAGCTGCACCGGACGACCGCGTGGCGCAGGAGGCCGCGGCGGGTTTGCGGATTCCAGGCCGACAGGCCGAGCTCGTCGGCGATGCGCCGCACCGTGTTGATCGCCTTTTCGATGCGGGAATGCCCGAGCGGAAAATGATCCGACTCAACGATGTCCTGCGTGCCCGGTGCATAGAAGCCGGTAACAAGATGCCCGTTTTTCTGGGCGAAGGGGGCATGGATTTTGTTCCGGTAGCGGACGGGATTATTCATGCCGATGACCGGATGGACCCGCACATGGTCCAGCCTGCCGATGCGCTGCAGGCTGTCGATGACCATCTGCCGTTTGGCTTTCAGCTGGGCTTCGTATCGCATGTGCGAGAGCTGGGCGCCGCCGCAGTTCTCATGCACCCGGCAAAGCGGCGGCACGCGTCAAACGGGTTCGGTCATGAATCCGAACGCTATCGGACAGATTGCTGCGGACGGTCCGTTCAACGTCGTGCAGGGCATTCCGACTTCCGAAACCACGAATGTGGTGTAAGCATTTGTCTTTGACTTCGTTTGGATTTCATTCGGTGGGGACGTACCAAAATCTTTCCCAGCGTTTTGGAGCGCAAGAGAAATGCCTTTCCGTTTGCCGGGAAGCCTGCCGCAAGAGTGGGTGGATACTCCGTCTGAAATTTGCCGCTGCGAACCGGAACAGCCAGAACTACGGTCAAACTGCAGGACGGTGCACACTCGGGAGTGTTCTGCCGTGGTTGCATGTGTGGAACCGAAAGCGATTACAGATACAGAGGAGCAACGCAGGCAACAGCAGAAGACGGTGGGCTGCTGGCCAAATTGACGTTTCCGCAATACAGCGGCACCGCGCTGCAGGGACGGCAGTGCGTTTCCGGAAAAGGCGCAGTAACTCCAAGTAAAGTCTCAGTAAAGCCGCAGGGCGGTCTCGGCTTCGGCGGGAGCGAAACGCAGTAGACGTAGTAAACGCAGTAAATCCCGAAATACATATCTCTTTACAAAAATACACGCACATATGCATGCATGTATGTATGTTTATATTTATATGTTTACTTATTTTATTGCGTTTACTGCGTTCCGTGTACAGCGAATCGGAAGCCTGTATGCATTTTTACTTGCGGGTTACTAACGTTTACTGAAGCGCGGCGGGATGGAACTTCGGACAACAGCGCACCGCCTGCGCCCGGCCTGCAGGCCCGACGCCGAATCCCTTGGGGCCGCGCAATGCCGGTGCCGCCTCCCTTGCCCCGTGCCGTCCCCTCCACTCAACGCCTGTCGGTGCGCCGCCGGGAGCCGCGGCCTGTCGATGCCGCGTGCACAGTGCACACGCCGACCCGGCAGCAGAGAAAGCGAAGGTGTATGCCCTGCCGCTGTATGCCGAATCCGCCCCTTGCAACCGGAAACTGCAACCGGCATGTATGCGCGGCGGACAATCTGCAAACACGTTGCAAACAACAGGAGCCGGAGTCCCCCCCTCAAAGCAATACCCGGAAACCGTGCAGAAGTTGGGAAAATGCCCGCCCTCAAAGGCTTCAGAAGATGCCCTTCGGCGCACCAAATGCACCAATTGACCAGCTATGCGGTCTCGAATATACGCAATGGCCGATCCGCTGGAGGTGGCAATGACGGATATGATGCTCGCGCCAATCGCATGCTTGATATCCACGCCGAAAAGCAGGGTCAGCGCAGGGGTAACGATAATTCCGCCGCCCAAACCCAGCACCGCCCCCACCAACCCGGCCAGCACGGATATCCCCAAAATCTGAATCGCTATTAAAGCCACATTCTCCCCTCCCGAAACAAAGCTGTGGATACCCATATGTATATCATATACTTTACATTCGATCAATATATTAAAAATAAATTTTACAATGTAAATAAAAATAGGCGATCTAAACACCTTAAACTAAAGGCATATAGCCATTCCTCCGGCACAAAATGTTATAATAAAAGCTAAATTCAACCTTAAGGAATGATGATATGCAATTTAAAAACCTGGATAAAACCGATACCCTGATCTTGAAATATTTATCGGAAAACGGGCGCTTGAGCAACGCGGAGCTGGGGCGTCTCGTGAACCTGACCCGCGCGGCCGTGCGGGAGCGGATCAACGAATTAATCAACGATGGGGTCATTGACCGTTTTACGATCATCGTTAATCCTCTTAAAGCGGGAAAAATGCTGTCCATGTTCTTTAACATTGAAGTAGAATGGCCCAAGCTGCAGCAGGTGGCCGATGAATTGATCTCTGCGGAAGAAATTACGAACGTGTATCAGATGAGCGGCAAACCTCATCTGCATGTTCATGCCCTGCTGGACAATCCTGAGCACGCCGAACAATATCTCAAGAAGCTGCAGGCGATTGAAGGCATCGTGGATGTTCAGAGCGAGGTTCTGATCGCACGGTATAAAGAGCGGGGAGGCCTGCTGATTTAAACTGATCGGTCTGACAATAAAGAACGGCCGCCGTATTTCCGTCGAGATTATCTCTGTCGACGATACGGCGGCCGTTTATCCGTTATAGAATCAGCTTGCTTTCTTTGGCTTTCTCCAAAAATTTGTCGCTCGATTTGTTAAATGTTTTTTTCAGGGCGACGCCCATTAGAAATGCGATTCCTACATAAATGAATAGAATAAGCGCATGCTTCCCGGCGACGCTCCACAACAATCCGCCCACCGCCTCCCGCATTATGGTGATTGCATGCGTGAAGGGCAGGAACGGATGAATTTTCTGGAAAAATTCCGGTGCCATCTGGATTGGGAATGTTCCCCCGGAACCGGACAGTTGAAGCACCAGCAGAATGATCGACAAAGCTTTGCCCACATTGCCGAATACGGAAACAAGCGTATAGACGATCATTACGAATACTGCGCTAATCAACAGCCCGAACAATACAAACCAGACCTTGTCGACTACATAGGTTTTCAGCAGGAAGATATCCCCCAGCGTAACGATAAGCGACTGCCCCAGCCCCAATGTCAGGAAGGTGAAGAAACGGCCGAAATAAACCTCGTAGCTCTTATAGTCCTGCTTGTTCTCCACATCGGCCCTTAACAGCGAGACGAGCAGCAGAGCGCCGACCCATAATGACAAGGTAGTGAAAAACGGTGACATGGCCGAACCATAGTTAGGAATCGGGAACAGCTTGTGCTCCTCAAGCTTAATCGGATGGGAGAAGAAGTCGCTTTCCTTCTCGGCATCCAGGCTTAACAGGTCCATGATCTGATCGAGTGTCCCGTTCTTCTCAAAGTCGCGGATACGGTCGGCAATCTCCTTCAGCTTGGTTTGGGCAGCGGGAAATTTATCGCGAATTTGAGCAATTTCCTTCTGCCCCAATTCGACTCCCTCACCGGCCTTCAACAGAAGATTCTCAATATCCGGCAGAGCCTCATTGGCTTCGTGAATAACGTTGTTGGCCTTGCGCACCGTTTGCTGTGCGGCCGCAGACGCCTCATCGAAAGCCGGAGCGAGCTTGGTCTCGTACAGCTCCACCAGCTCTCCGACCGATTGATCGATTTGCTTGGACAGCTCGTTGACACGTTGAACGAGCTCTGCTGCAGGCTCTCCGCCTTCCTCTACCGCCTCATAAGCCTTGGCCAGCACTTCCTTCAATGTTTGAAGGCGCCCTTGTATGGCTTCCAGCCGTTCTGCGGCATCGCGCAGCGCTCCATCCTTCACGGCTGTCTGGGCTTGATCCAACGCACCGATCAGACGGCCTATAGCAGCCTGGCCGCGATCGATTCGGGCCATCCCTTCCAGCAGCTTCGTTCTCACCTTGCCGGTATCTATAGACAGAATCTTGTCCGTCAGGGTGACGGTCTTCCGCGCTGCTTCCTGCAGCTTATCCATCTCCGCCCTTACTTGCTTGTCAAGCTCCGCCGCTCGGTTCAACGCCTCCTGCAATGCCGGAATGACAACGGGGTCGTAGGCTTGAATAACCTCCCCAAGCAGGCGATCCGTCTCCTTGAGCAGCCCCGTGATATCCTCAAGCAGCTCCTTCGCAGGCTGCTGTCCGTTCTCGATCAATTGCAGCGCTTGATCCAGTCTTTCCTTCGTATTCTCCAGACGCTTCTGGACTTCCTTAAGCACCGTAACGGGATGCTGCAGAAGGTCTTTGCCCGTCAATGCGTCAAGCCGCTCCAGCCCGTTGATTAATCGCCCTGTTACCGTATGGCCGGCATCGACCCATGAGGTGACCTTCTCCAAATCTTGTTTGGCACGTTCGGCATCGAACGGCATGTCCAGCAGCTTCTCCACCGCCTGCTCGCCCGCCTGAACCTTCCCCTGCAGTTGAGTAAGCCCTTCTTTAAGCTTCGGCGCTCCCTGCTTCGCCTTCTCGACAGCTTCCTGCAGAGCGGGAAGAATTTGATTGTCGTGAAGCTGAATAAGCTGGCCGATCAGACGATCTGCTTCCCCGGCAAGGTCATGGATTCGTTGAATCAGCTCCCGTGCCGGTTCTTCTCCCTGATTAAGCACACGGACTGCGGCAGCCATGGCATTCTTTAATTGCCCCAGCCGGTCATGGGCCGTGATCAGCGCCTGGATAGCCTCCTGCAGCTTTCCTTCCTCCGTCACCAGAGTATCGATCGATTTCAACACATCCGTCAGCCTTTCCAACCCTGCCGAACCTTTATCGATAAGCTCCATGGCCTGCCCTAATCCGCTTAATAGGGTATCCGCGTTGATATCCGAAGCGATCAGCACATCTGTCAGCTCGCCCGTCATCCGGGCAACCTCCTGAAGCGTCTGCAGATCGGCCTGAATAGCCGGAGCATATCCCCTTATGACACTGTCCCCTTCGTAAAGCAATTGCTCGAATTGCTGGCCCAGCGTCTCGGCATGCTGCCCTATCTCCTTAACTTTGCCCAGCCCTTCATCCACCTTGCCCACGATAAGCTCGGCCTTGTCCAGGTCCGTCTGTGCAAGCTGGATCATCCGCTCGATTTCCGGCAAATCGGCCTCGAGCTGGAAGACCAGCTTCTTCATCCGCTCCATGGCAGGAAGATTTTGTTCGATTTCTATACCCATCTCGTTAAAGGCTTTGAATATCGCGCCATTGGCCACCTTGACGAAGTGGCTGCTGACGTTCTCGACAATGCCGGATGCGCCGGCCGATGTCACCTTAGGCGCAATGGCATTTATTTTTTCATTAATAAAATAATCCAATTCCGGCTTCTCCGGGTTGCTCGTCAAGACGGATGTAATCTTCTCCGAGAAATCTTCCGGGATGACGATTCCGGCATAGTAATCGCCTTGCTCCACCCCGCGCAGCGCCTCTTGCTCGTCTACGAATACCCAGCCCAGCTTATCATTTTCCTCCAGCGATTTAATAATTTCATCGCCAACCCGCAGTTCCTTGCCTTCCAATGTCGTCCCGCGGTCCATATTGGAAACGGCAATGGGGACGTCCTTCGTATTGGAGTAAGGGTCCCACGAGGAAATAATGTTAAACCAGGCGTACAGTGACGGTAAAAAGACAACAGCAGCTATGACGATCAAAGCTGCCGGATTCCTTGCTATATTTCTTAAATCTGTACCGAAAATTTTCAAAATGTTTTTCATATTGTCCAATCTCCCATTTTTCTCTCTCTATTGGCCGTACAATGCTCCGTCTCTCCATCCGCGAAGTTCATACGAGCCGAGTCTCCCGTCTGTTGATCATTAAAATATAGTACCTGATAGATTCCCGGAACGCAACGAGCCGAAATGCCATATGTTGTTGTTCTGTGATATTGTCAGGGTGTTGTTGTTCTGTGATATTGTCAGGGTGTAACTGATCCGAGAAAATGTCAGTATGAGCAAGGAGCAGATCACCTTGACGAAGAGTGAACTGAAACGCGTTATGGTTCTTGAAAAATGGATCGATG
>Ga0310833_101056_pt1 | contig 12020 bp, 10 predicted proteins | sample SM_ome_FD_201312 | JGI IMG/M metagenome (GOLD analysis project Ga0310833, IMG submission 201312) | Sorghum-adapted microbial communities enriched on stacked mutant (SM) sorghum from Joint BioEnergy Institute, Emeryville, California... ...
GACACCAACCAATAAACCGCCTAAAAATGAGGAAGATTTCACGTAAAAAACCTCCTTGGTTATGTTAAAATCATCTGTAGTGTTCGCGGATTTCCTTGAACTCATGCGGCATAAATACAGGAAAGTGAGTTGACTTCTTTGCTCCACAAGAAACTCCTGCCCATCGCCGCCGCTTGTCTTATTCTTAGCTCATGCGGCCAAACTGATGCAACCATGACACCAACCACATCTAACCAAAACACCAACGCTTCTTCCGAAGTAACCGCACCGGATGACACCAACGATGGCACCAATGAATTCGGTCAGGTAGACCTACAGCCTGAGGACTCTTCACCTTCAGATGATGAGCCAACCTCAACCGAAACGGCTGCCCCTCCCCTGCAGTACCACATTAATAAGGCATATAACGTAGTGCCAAATGACGACACCGTGAACAAGAAGGTGGTTCTCCTGACGTTTGACGACGGACCGAAGGAGAAGGAAATGATTGATGGACTGATCGATACGTTGGATAAACACCAGGCCAAAGCGATCTTTTTCGTTAACGGATATCGGGTTAAAGCCCATCCCGAGCTGCTGCAGCTGATCCATGAGCGCGGGCAGATCATCGGCAACCACAGCTGGGATCACATCGATTTAAAGAAAGAGTCCGCTGCGAATATGCGCAAGCAAATTGAAGATGTGCAAAGTATCGTAAAGGAAACGATTGGCGAAGCCCCGCGTTTCTTCCGTCCTCCCTTCGGTTCAGGGAACGATACAACACATCAAATTGCCGACGACAATGAGCTCATCTACATGACCTGGTCCAACGGATCTCTTGACTGGGACAGCAAAAACAAAAACAAGCCCGAGGCGGTCATCGCCAATGTGCTCGAACAGCTTCACGCTGGAAGCAATATCTTGATGCACGAGCTGCCTTGGACTGTGGAGGCACTGGATGAATTGCTCACCCAACTGGAACAAAAAGGGTACGGCTTCGTTGACCCTCGTACTATCGGACCGGCTCCTGAGCCTGCGGATGCCGAATCACCAAAAAAATTATGAATCCCCAAAAAACCATCAGGAGATTTCCTGACGGTTTTTTAATGTTGCACATGTTTTTTTATAATCCATGGCTTTTTCCCCACGGCGAATCGCTTAAGCCCCACCATAACAGATAAATCAAAATAATAACAAAAGCATAAAGAAGCGAATTATAAAACCACCGGGTCATTTTAACACGTTGTGACGGATACAACTCCTTGCGCGTAGGCAGCTTAGCCAAATCGGGTTCTACTTCCAGCATGGTTGATAATGGCCCCTGCTCATCCCCAAAATGGTCGAGTTCACTCAGAAGTGGAGAACCCTTCGTTGAATGGGATGGTCGCTGAACCGGCTCTTTCAGTTTCGCCAATGCTGCAACCGCTGCAGACTCAAACTTATTATCATCCGCCGCAACCGTCTTGGGAGATGTCGGCTCCGTTGCCGCTGGCAGCGTCTCCGTCCCTTGACGAACCGGCTCCTCCGATTTACGCGGAATCAGCAGCCGAACCATCGTCTCATCGCCAATGGCAGGCTTCTTCTTAACAGGTGTTGCATAACGCTCCTCATCCGCGATCAGGGGAAACGGCTCCACCTTTAAGCTGCTCCGGGATCGGACAGCGGCATACGTCGGTTCGGCATTCACCGCTGCAGGTTCCGGCTTGAGTTCAGCCGCCGCCATCCCGGAGGCCAGATTCCGCGATTGTATGGAAGCACTTTGCTTCGTTCGATTTTGCTGACCATATCGGTCCAATCGGCTTAAATGCTCGTTCATGACTCCCTCCGAAATTTAATCACCAGGCCTGATACGAGATCGATCAAGAAGTGACATAAGATCGGCGCCCAAAGCGTCCCCGTTTGAACATAAATGAATCCGAGGCCGTAGCTGCTTGCAAACACCCATGCCGTCGGAATCCAATGCCGAAGATACCGGACATGGATCGCTGCAAACAGGATGCTCGTCCAATACGGACCCAGCCCATACTGGATTGCCCCACGGAACAACAGCTCCTCGCAGACGGCAACAACCGCCGAAATCACGACGATATGCCAAATCGGTCGATGACGGAAGAGCAGGGAATTAATGCCCCCATCATCCATACTTTCCTCCGAGATGAACCGAGACAAAAGCATATCCGCTCCGAACATCACCGCAGCAAATCCTGCTCCCCAGTACACAAATTCGACACTATTCGGAAATTGGAACAGGTGAAATGGGTTTCTTTTCTGAAATAACAAGATCACAAGACCGATAAGTAATGTAAGCCCTTGCGTGAGATATAAATTAATGAGCAACAATCGATCGTTTAACTGACCGGGGTCGACTTTTTGTATTTTTACATCGCGCAATTTGAACTTTTTCATAGTTTTTGTCAAACCCTGTCCTTTATAATATTTTAACGCATTCAAACCAATATAGTAAGGAGCATAAGTATGATTCGGAAAAATAACACCAAATTTGAGATGCTGTTCTCACTCGGATTTCTCGCCTTGCTGATTACTGCGTTTGGAACGTTCTTTCTTGGACTTAATCTTGGCATCGACAAGACGGAAGCCAAATACGCGAATCTCAAAGCGATCACGATTCGAGAGGAAAACGAAACCTCCTACCAGCAACAGGATTTGGTCACATTTTACTATGTGGTTTTTCAGCCGTATCAGCAATTTAAAGAAAATTATCTCACGCTGATCGAAGACATCACCCACAGTTCCAAGTCGGTATCATCGGATAAGCTGAAAGACATCCGTGATCAAGCTAAAGCCAGCTATGAGCAAATTGCCGTACATTCCATTGCCGACTCCTCCCCGTTGCTTAAGGAGGCCCAGACCGACTATTTAAAGAGCCTGAAGCTGTTTGAGGAAAGCATGGACCAGATCAAATCTAAGGCAGGAAACAGAAAAGGCATGGAACTCGCCAAAATCGTCAATCAAGATGAGTTCACGGTAAACGCCAAAAAGTACGGGCTGCAGGCGCAAAAGAAATATTATGCCTCGATGCTGAAATGGACCGCTAAAACCAAGAGCGGCGTTTCTGCTGACTATACATACAAAGAGAACATCGGAACTAAAGAATGGTCCGGTTATACGCTTGCGGTAAAAAACAAAGCCGTCACCGATATGATGGTGAACGAGCAGCTTTATGTATCCTATTTGCCGCAGGACTTCACGGCCAAGATTGATCAGTTAATCAGCAGCGGAAAAGCTGAGGCGCTTCAATTGAACTCCATCGGCTCCATTGTTAAGGTTTTAATTGAAACGGATGCCGTGAAGAGCAAAGAATTTGTAAAATGGAAGTCAACGTATTACGCCTCCGAATCGTTGCCGGAGTTGCCGTTCTTTGCGGAGTACTAAGCTCTTTCGCTGTCCGCCGTTAAGAGACGCTTTTCGACATTAGTAAAATCATAACCAAAATTTTAGAGGGATTCAAGTTTGGGCAAAACCCGAACGACAAACACCTAACTTTGTAAAAATGTTCAGGTTAGTGTTGACACTTGGCCAAGGCCCGTGTTACATTATGAAAAATTACATCTCATGAAACACTTTGAAGGAAAGAAGCCTTCGGAAAGCTTCCAGAGAGTCGGTGGTGCTGCAAACCGGCAGCGGAACGAATGGCTTTAGCGCTCCTGAGTCGCTGCGTCGAAATGAAAGTAGGCGCAGCCGGTGAACCCGTTATCGTTCTTGTCAGCAATGACAACTGAGGCTGCTTTCTGCGAAGGGGCAGCGAATTAGGGTGGTACCACGAATAACTCTCGTCCCTTACTACGGAAGTAGTGTGCGGATTGAGAGTTTTTGATTTATTTAGCGACGCCAACTGCCTCCCAGGCGTCCTTGGTACCTTATTCTTTGGTGCGGTAATCGGGCACAGCGTCAATGAAGAAACTCAACTTAACCACATCAGCTTATGCTTCCGAAGATAGCCACACTTGCTGTCTTTCAAGGAGGCCTTGCTATATAAAACTTTTAGGAGGGTCAAATCAACATGTTTAAAGTTTTAGTATCGGATCCGATCAGCGACTTGGGGATTCAGCAGCTGATGGATGCAGCCGACGTTGAGGTCGATAAGAAGCCAGGTCTCAGCGAAGATGAATTGGTGCAGATTATTCCGCAATATGACGGTCTCCTGGTCCGCAGCCAAACGAAAGTCACCGAGAAAATCATGGAAGCTGGAACCCGCTTGAAAGTTATCGGCCGTGCTGGGGTTGGGGTCGACAACATCGATCTGGAAGCGGCGACGAAACGCGGAATTATTGTCATTAATGCTCCGGACGGCAATACGATTACGACTTGTGAACATGCCTTTGCCATGATGATGGCGCTGGCCCGTCATATTCCGCAAGCCTATGCGAAGACGATCAAAGGCGAATGGGATCGCAAATTCCTTGGCGTCGAGCTGCGCAACAAAACGCTGGGCGTGTTGGGCATGGGCCGGATCGGCAGCGAGGTTGCGAAGCGCGCCAAAGCATTTGGCATGGACATTCTCGGCTATGACCCTTTCCTTACTGAAGATCGGGCGGAGAAGCTGGGCGTGAAGCTAGCGACGGTAGACGAAATCATCCGGAATGCGGATTTCATTACTGTGCATACACCGCTCACACCAGAGACGAAGCATATGATTGCCCGTCCGCAATTTGAAGTGATGAAGAAAGGTATGCGCATCATCAACTGCGCCCGCGGCGGTATCATTGATGAATTGGCGCTGGTGGAAGCCATTGATCAAGGCATCGTAGCTGGGGCTGCCTTCGACGTATTTGAGAAAGAGCCGCCGGAAGCGGATCATCCGTTCCTTCATCATCCGAAGATCATCGTGACGCCGCACCTTGGCGCTTCTACCGTAGAAGCTCAAGAGAACGTGGCCATCGACGTGTCCGAGCAAGTGCTTCATATCCTGCGCAACGAACCGTTTAAAAATGCGGTGAATATGCCGCCGGTTGCAGCCAGCGTCATGAACAAGCTGCAGCCTTACTTCGGGCTCGGTGAGAAAATTGGGGTCTTCCTGTCCCAGCTGAACAATCAGGCTGTCAAAGAAATCCATGTGGATTATGCTGGTGACCTGGCGGAAGTGGATACGCAGCCGCTGACTCGCTACATTATCAAAGGCGTGCTGTCCCGTCATTTCGGCAACGACGTGAATATCGTTAACTCGATGCACCTCGCGAAGGTCCGTGACATTAACGTCGTGGTTTCGCAAGCCTCGGCTACCAAGGGCTTCACCAATCTGATTTCCGTGACCCTCAAGGCTCAGGACGGAACGGAGCGCCGGGTCGCTGGTACACTGCTGAACGGTTACGGTGCACGGATTGTCCAAATCGACAAGTTCCCGGTTGACGTCGCGCCAGAAGGCCACCTCATCTTCATCTCGCACAACGACAAACCAGGGATCATCGGGCATGTGGGTACCTTGCTTGGGAAGAACGAGGTGAACATCGCCTCCATGCAGGTTGGACGTAAACTGGTTGGCGGTGAAGCGATCATGGTACTGACTGTGGATAAAACCGTGACGAAGGAAGTTCTGGACGATTTGACGAAGCTTCCGGAAATCAATAAAGCCCAGCATATCATTTTCGCGTAACGCCTCGAAACACGAGATCACGAATATTCATTCCGCCGTCAAATCAATCATTGTTCCACGATGAACAAGATTTATCTGCGGCATTCAACAAAAAAACATCCTTCTTCGCGAAGGATGTTTTTTTGTGATTACGTAGTTTGTCCCGATTCGACAGGAAGCAGAAAGTGAAATACGGTGCCCTTGCCAATTTCACTATCGGCCCAAATGGAACCTTGATGAGCTGCGATGATATTTTTGACGATCGAAAGACCTAATCCCGTCCCGCCATTCTCACCGCGAACCCGTGCTTTGTCGGCTTTGTAGAAGCGGTCGAAGATATACCGTAAATCTTCGCTCGGAATGCCTACACCGGTATCCGATACGGCGACGTGAAGCTGCTTGCCCATTTCGCCGGTTTCCATGGAAGCTTTGACCGTCACCTTCCCTCCTTCCGGCGTATGCCGGAAAGCATTGTCCAGCAAATTGGTCAGCACCTGTTCTAAACGGTCTTCATCGGCTTGCAGCTGCAGCTCCCCGTCTTCCAGCTCCAACACAAGCTCAACCCCGTTATCCTTGGCTCGGACCTGAAATTTGCGGTCCACCCTCTCTGCCAACTCACGAAAGTCGACCCTGCGCATAACCATATCCGTATGACCTGCCTCCATCCGAGCCAAGTCTAACAAATCACGAACGAGCCGTCCCATCCGCAGGGACTCTTCATAAATAACTTGGGCGAGCTCCGCGCTCTCTTCCGGCGAAGAAGCCATACCGTCAAGCAGCGCTTCACTGTACCCTTGCATCATCGAGAGCGGGGTCCGAATTTCATGAGACACGTTCGCCACGAAATCGCGGCGCATCTTCTCCAAGTTCACTTCTTCGGTTACATCCCGAAGTACGGCAACGGCTCCGCGAACCTCACCGTCTGAGGACAGCGGCGCCATATGTACGGACCATACCCCTTTCATAACGTGGACGTTCATCTTCTGGTCGCTCTCTTGATCAAGCAAACGACGGAATAACGGAAAGAGCGGCTTCGGTACCATCTGTTTTTCGTCAGCAGAGGCAGGTATTTCTTCCTCGCTCTCCTCTGTCAGATCTCCCCAAAGCTGTAATAACCGATCACCCGGCGGGTTGGTTAAAATGACAGCACCCTCGCGGTCCAACGTAATTACCGCATCATTCATGCTTCTAAGCACACTGGAAAGATGTTCCTTCTCGTGCTTTAAGCTGCGGATCGTATTTTCCAGTTCTTCCGCCATATGGTTAAACGTAATGGCAAGCTCACCGATTTCATCACTCGTGCGCAGAGACAGGCGCGTGTCGTACTTGCCTTTGCGCACCGCATCCGCAGCCCGAATCAGCTGCTGCATCGGCTGTGTAATCTTCGTGAACAGAAACAAAGCAAAAAACGTTGTGAGCGAAAACCCGATCATTGCGACGATCACAAATAATCGTTTGACCGCTCCGGAGTTTGTAAAGTTCGTATCGATGTAAGGCAGCAGGAACAGTCCCATTAACATCAGGACGCAAGCTACCAAGCAAATGATCGTAATCCACAGCTTACCAACGAGCGTTCTCCAGAAGTTCACTTACTTTGGAACCTCCAGCTTATATCCGACGCCCCATACGGTCGTGATCATGGCAGCGGACTCCGGCGACACCTTGTTCAACTTCTCCCGAAGCCGCTTCACATGGGTATCCACCGTACGCAAATCACCGAAAAACTCGTAGTTCCATACATCCTTCAGTAACTCTTCCCGGGAAAACACCTTATCCGGCGAAACGGCCAGATAATGCAGCAGTTCATACTCCTTGGGAGTCAAGCTGACCTCCTGCCCGTTAGCAGTTACCCGATGGGCATCATGTTCAATCACGAGATGAGGGAACACAATATTGTTGCTAGTTCCGCTTTCCTTCGTCAAATAAGCCGTAGCGGAAGCACGGCGCATGATCGCTTTGACCCGATAGATGACCTCGCGTGGGCTGAACGGCTTCACGACGTAATCGTCCGCTCCAACTTCAAAGCCCTGTACACGGTTAATTTCCTCTCCCTTGGCCGTCAGCATCAGTACCGGTGTTGCTTTAACTTGTCTCAATCGATTACAGACCTCGACGCCGTCAATCCCCGGAAGCATGACGTCGAGCAAGATCAAACCATAGTCGTTGGAAGTCGCCAACTTCAGGGCAGTCTCCCCATCCTCGGCTTCATCGATTTCGTAGCCTTCTTTTTCCAAGTACATCTTTAGCAGCCGGCGAATCCGCTCCTCGTCATCGACTACCAGAATGCGGTTTGCTTGATCTGACATTTTAACAACAACCCCTTCATCATCTTACCCAATCAGTTGAGCAGTCCATATGGTATTATTGCCTGAGTTAATCGGTACCCGCGTAAGAGTGCAGCCCCGCTATGATCAGATTTACCCCAACCAGCGTAAACATCACCACAAGAAATCCAAGTACAGCCAGCCACGAAGACTTGCGTCCCTGGAAGCCGCGCGATAAGCGCAAGTGGAGGTAAGCACTGTAAAATAGCCAGGTAATCAGCGCCCATACTTCCTTCGGATCCCAACCCCAGAATCTGCCCCAAGCCTGCTGCGCCCAGATCATGGCAAATATGAGCGCCCCCAGCGTAAAGATGGGAAATCCGATCGCAATTGCCCGGTAACTGATCTCATCCAAATCATCTGGGTCGATGCCCCGAACTGCAGGAGATAACGCGGTGCCAAGCGGCTTACGCAAGATTAACCGGAGCAGCAAATAAAGCACGATACCTGTTAGTATTGCCCAAATTATTGTATTCAGTTTACGGCCGGCCGTTTCCCCTCTCATCCAGGAAGGTGCATCAAACAAAGGCTTTTTCATCCCGAGGAACGGCTGAATGTGCTCCGGCTCACTTTGATGCGGACCAACGATCGGTGGCAGATTATAAACTTCTTTATCTTCTATTGTACTATTCTGCTCCACTTGGGTGTCAATCGTTGTCTGATTTTGTACGAACACAGCTTCATATCCGGCTGCCCGGAAGGCAAAGACGGAAACAATGAAGCCCAATACTATAATAATAGAAAAAAGCGTAAATTCAACCCACCATTTTTGACGGCGGCCTGCCTTGTCCGTCGCCTTAAAATCCACGGCCCGCAGCAGGTACATCAACCCGGCCACAAAACCAACGGCGAAGAACGCCTCGCCGGTAGCCGCCAGCGTCACGTGGATATAAAGCCAAATGGAACGCAGCGATGGAATCAACGGCTGAACGTCCCGCGGGAATACCGCAGCGTACGCCATAATAATAATCGCCAGCGGGAGGGCGAACATTCCCAGTAATATTTTGCGATAAATGATAAAAACGATGGTGAAAGCCACCATAATCATCATAGACAAGAACGTCATAAATTCGTACATGTTGCTGACGGGTACATGTCCGCTGTACGCCCAGCGGGTTCCGCAATAGACAAAATGCGAGAGCAACCCAAGCGAGGAAACGGCAAATGAAATGCGTCCCCATTTTTTCTCATGGCGCTTCGGGTCGCGATTGCGCCACGTCTTGCCGGTTACAGCCACCACATAAAAAATAAAAGCCGCACAATAAAGCAAAAAGGCCGTCATAAATGCGACTCTGCTGATTTCCAAAAAGTTCATGGATGTTTCCCCCTATTTTCCAATGACTTCTCATCCGCTTCAACCCCCATCGATTGGAGGAATGCGGAAACTTCGCGGCGCATGCCAAACCAATTCTTGGTCGTATGTCCGCCCAGCGTCAGCTGGCGGCCATCAACACGCAGCCAGATGCGGCGATGCTGCCAGTAAAATCCAATGACCAGTCCAAGCATCACGATCCCAAGGCCCACCCAAACGAACGGCATCGCCCGGTCGACCCGGATGTTCAAATAACTGGACGCTTCGATAAAGTCGACGTCTTCCATCCCAAGGACGTCCAGCCGCAGCTTCGATTGCACGCCTCCAAGCTGCTCGTTAATCGCATCTTGCTGGAACCGCTCCTTGTCAATCTGTTTAGGGAAATAAATGTACTGTGCGCCATCCTCCGGAAGATCCGGTCCTTTGATCAAAAATAAAAAGGCAGGCGCGTTCGGCTCGCCGGAAATGGATACCGGCTTTCCCTCGTCGTTCAGGGAAAAATCCATATACTTATTTTGCAGCGTTAACCGGTAAGGGCCTACTTTATACTCACGCTCTGGATTTCTCATGTCCAATTTGAACTTGCCGTAGGATTCTCCGGTCTTGACATCTACTAAAGCGGGCTGCACCGATCTAAGCTTCGGGGTGAGATCAAAATCAAATTGATACGCTTGTAGTCCTTTGTAACTGAGCGGATCGTTCACCCGAATAGCATGTCGCTTGACTTCGCGAAGCTGCGGCTCTTTGGAAGGATCGTCGCAATCCGCTGTACATTCATACAGCACGGCTTGGGTTTCAAACAGCTTAGGTACGACCTTCCCTCTCGCTTTAAAATCCTCGGACATTTCGTCCTCGCTGTAATATTCAACCGAAAACTTCTCGTTTTTCAAATAAAGGTTCGTATCGGGAATATGCGTAATTTCGCCTTCAGGGAACCAGTAATGTTTGTCCAGATGCAGCCCCGGCAATCCGCGGAACAGTACCGCCAAGAGAAAAACGATCAGCCCGATATGAATAATGTAAGGGCCCCAGCGGCTAAACCGCTGTTTCTCTGCCAGCAAGGCGCTGCCATCTGTATAAACCCGGTAATGCTTCTTCCGCAGCGGTTGAACGGCACGTTGCACCCATTCCTCGCCATCTTCATTGATTTCCCCTTGATACACGATTTTCTGACGGGTGAGGAAAGCCAGATGCTTGCGCACTTTCTGTTTTGAAAGCGCTTTGTAAAGCGGAAGCACCCGATCCAGACTGCAGATGACAAGCGAAGCACCGATCATCACCAGCAGCAGAATAAACCACCAGGACTCATACGTATGGGACAAACCCAGTCGGTAATAGATCTCGCCGATCGTTCCATACTTGTTCTTGTAATAGGTTGAAGGGTCAAAATTAATGAAGTTGCTCTCCTGCTCGAAGATCGTCCCTAACATCGCACCAATCAAGGTGATGATGATCAAATAAATCGCGACCTTGACGGAGGAGAAGAAGTTCCAGACCCGATCAATAAAATTGGGATTGGCCCGCTGCGAGCGCCGAGCAACCCCGTCATAACGCATCTCCAAAAGCCCGCCTTGCTGCTGATCCTCCTCAAGCAGCGGTTTGCCGCAGGCTTCGCACAATACGGTCCCCACCCGGTTCTGGTGGCCGCATTCACATTTTGTGTTTTCAATCACCGATTATGTCCTCCTCTCGACGTCAAAGCCCCACCAGCTGCCTGATTTGGTCATCCAACGTATCCAAATTCAGCTCGCCTTGATGAATGGAGGTAATTTTGCCGTTCTTGCCGATAAAGAACGTCGTTGGCATCGGCACGATGCCGTAATCGCGCGTTGTCGTATTGTTGGAATCATATAAAATGGGAAAATCCACACCTGTCTGCTTGACGAAATTTTGTACGGTCATCTCGTCTTCGCCCGTGTTGATGCCTAGAACGACGACGCCTTGATCGCGCCATTTTTCCCATTGGGCTTGTAATGCAGGCATTTCTTTGACGCAATAGGTGCACCAGGTAGCCCAAAAGTTTAAGACCACCGATTTGCCCTTATAGTCGTCTAACGTATGTACCTGTCCATCCAAACCGAGCAGTTTAAACGCCGGAGGATTCCCGCCTTGCTTAGGTTTATCGGCCTCACCGCCGGACACTGCAGTCCCGATCGCATATCCGCCCAGGATGACGATCAACAGCAAGATGACGATTTGGATCGGCCGTCTCGCCTTCCCCATAGTTAACTTCCTTTCTATGAAAATTGTCATGAAGTGTTGAACAATTCGTGAACACTCTATGAACATTATAACGAAAATTGCCGCAGTTTCAGCCCGGGGAAATATGAATATTATGTGACGCGCAAGAAATGAGGGGGATATCTTCGGATGGATAATCTCAAATTGAACTAAGGAGCTCATGGGTTGGGGCGACGTGTGAAATGTTCTTACGATCGCTGTTGCTCGCGGATTTCATTGATATCCTAAACTCATACTAAGGGTGAAATCCGCTCACAAAGGCGACCACTGCCGTTTCTCCAGAATCATTTCACACTATGCCATTCTCCACTCTTATGAAGGTCAACGGGTACTGACCGTTCCTTAAAATCTACAGTTGCTTCATCCTCAAATTCACCGCTTCTTTACCACGATTCACCACATTTCTAGCGCTTAGGAGAGTGGGAAGTAGTAGTGCGGGCGAGTTTGTAGAGGCTGTCGACTTCTTCTTTGGTTAAATGGCGGTACAGACCGCGTTTGAGGTTGCCCAGAACCAAATCACCAAAAGAAATTCGCTTGAGCCGTGTCACCGGGTGCGAAATTGCATCAAACATGC
>Ga0310833_101069_pt1 | contig 11842 bp, 7 predicted proteins | sample SM_ome_FD_201312 | JGI IMG/M metagenome (GOLD analysis project Ga0310833, IMG submission 201312) | Sorghum-adapted microbial communities enriched on stacked mutant (SM) sorghum from Joint BioEnergy Institute, Emeryville, California... ...
AAGGCGCGCGGCGCCCGTGTGCTCGGCCTGGTGAACCGGAGCAACAAGGACGAGGTCGCGAAGTCGGTCGACGAGCTGTTCGCGATCCCGGACACGCTGCCGCTCCTCACGCCGGCGCTGTCGGTCGTGCCGCTGCAGCTCATCGCGTATTACGCATCGCTCGCGCTCGGCCATGACGTGGATAAGCCGCGGAATCTGGCGAAGAGCGTGACGGTGGAGTAAAAGTTTAAGCCGGGTGCGGTCAATTTGTTCGGAGAAAATAAAGTATTAGACTGAAAAATAAAGTATTAGACTGCCGGGAGTGCGGCATGACTCAAGAACTGCGACATCAAGAAGCTTATCCCCCGTAATGAAAAATTACGGGGGTATTTTGTATTTTGGGGCTGAAGTCTATGAATCTAGGTGAAAAAGTCAGATATATTCGAAAATCACATGAGTTGAACCAAAAGGAATTTGCTTTAAGAATTGGTGTCTCACAAGGGACATTGAGTGATATTGAACGTGGCGTTTGTTTGCCATCGTGTGAAACTATAATTGCATTAAGAAACAGATTTCATTGCGATCTGAACTGGCTGCTTGCAGATGACGAATATGTTCCTACAACACAATCCCATGTATCCAGTGAGGAGTTAGAGTTACTTAGAAGCATTCGCTCCCTCCCCTTTCATGAAAAAAATGAATTGCTAGAAATCGTTCAAATAAAGTTGAGAAAAAATAATTATCCGTAAACGGATTAAAATATCCGTGAAGTGCAATCATGGTAACATGACCATAAATTAATGGGAGTGTTACCAGGTGGAAGATAAATTGGATGTCGGAATCGTTACTCAAAACGGAATCTGGTTTCGAGGGAACCTTTACTCCTGTTCATTAGCCATTCATGAGAAGTGGTTTGAGCGGGCTCGTCAAATTGGGGATTGGCCGTTAGCGGTCAAATATAACGATGCAGAAGATCAAATGCATGTTGTTCTAGAGAATGGCACAACGGTGAACTGCTGTCAAATTGAATTTTCACTCCGAGATTCCGAAAAGTTAATGGCATATTATTTAGAAACATACCTTCCCTGTCGATATTCGGATGTCCGTGCTGCGAGTTCCTCCCGGCAAAAGCTTTTCTGTATGTCCAAACGGTGCTCGTCGGACTTGTGCTATCGTTCAAGCTACAAATGGTGTCTCCAAAAAATATATTATCGAAGTTGCCAGGCCAGATGATTGGTCCATATCCACATTAATTCTTCACCCAGCCCAACAGACTTCACTAAAGGCTATTGAACGTGATATCAAATTGCTTCTTGAAGGGTTGGTCCAAAAAGGCGGTCATTGGGATCAATACGTTCTAAACCGATGCAGTGGCTTGAATATTGAAAAGGTTAAGCATTATCAAAGTGATTCGATAAGGGATTGGGCTTTTCGAATTGCAGGGAAATTATCTAGTTGACGAGTCGAAATGGTCCGACTCTTTTTTAGTATTGAAATACTTAATTTATCTGTGGTAATATTTTCTTGGTGATGTCATTAACTAAGGAAAGGGGGCCAGCCCTGTTGAGTCGTTTTGAAATTAATGAAAAACTACGCACCTTCGAATTAAAGTTTCCCGATAAAAATTCTATTAAGTTAGATCAAGCAAAGAATTATTTGCAGGAAGTTATTGGAAAATGGTTAGATGACGAATATGTGAAATCTTTTCTTGAAGTATTGGGCTATAAAAATATTGAAACAGCTTCAAATTTAAATGATGATCTTGATGATCTCGGGCTTGAAGATATTCTCAACATGGATTGGTCTCCTAAGCCTTCACAAAACAATTCAGGTTCTCATCCGCATAATACCCATTTGTTAAATGATTATCACGTTGAAGAAGAATCTGAAGCTTTCGATCGGCTAGTTGTTGAAAATATCAAATTGGTACATAAGGTAGCATCGAGGTATCAAAATTACGTAAATCATCAACTCAGTTTTGATGATTTGGTTTCAGAAGGAACAATCGGGCTTATTAAAGCCATTAGGAAATTTGACATTAACAGAGATGTTCAATTTTCAACTTATGCTGTGTGGTGGATTCGGCAACAAATTTTAAGAGCAATTGCCGATACTGGTACAACCATACGCATCCCTGTTCACATGTTCGAGAACGTTCTTAAGATTAAGCGAGCAGAACTTTCATATCAGCTTGATGGTCAGAAACCTAATATAACAGAGATATGCAACCAACTAAATATATCCCTTGAAACGTACGGGAAGGCAAAGTTAGTAGAGCATCAATTTTTAGGAATAACGTCTATAGATCAATATGTATCGGATGAAGACCAAGACACCGAGCTCGGTGATTTTGTAAGCTTAGAAAGCCATCGATTACTAGGTGATTATGATAAAATGTTTTTTAACCCGTCTTTAATAACTGAACAAAACGAAGTTCGGATGATGATACATCAAACTATCTCGGATCATTTAAAGCCGCGGGAGCAGGAAATCATTCTTGAACGATTTGGGTTTGTAGATAATAATCCAAAAACCTTAGAGCAACTTGGGCAGAGATTCGGTTTAACCAGAGAGAGAATAAGGCAAATTGAGGCCAAGGCTATAAGAAAACTTAGAGCAAGAATGACTAGAAAAACAGTTCGTGATGATTTTCAGTGGCCTGAACAAATGATCGGAGGCTGAACTCAGATGAGCTACAACGTAAATAAATTAGTTAATAAGCATTTGGATAATATTGATAGACCACAAAACAAACCTATTCTGCTTGTATTCAAAGGCTTTCAATCGGATTTTTTCCAAGAACTTGATCTAAAAAAATTATTATCCCTTCCTTTAACCATTGATATCATGGAGCTTGATAACTCAAAGGCTGCTTTACTTCCTGAAGTTTTTCAAACATTAAGCTCCATTAAGGAACGGGCTACTTGGTGTACACTTGAAGAATATCTTGTCTTGGGAAAAGATATCCTTTCTCTTTATTTCACAATTGTCATACTTGAGAACAACATTTATTGTAAGACCTATCCTTGTTTATATAATATTCCAGAGAATCAACGGTTGTTGGATACATACTTCAAAGAAGATGTTGAGAGGAAAGATCCGGATCAAGATCCGATTTTTGATGTGTTTCAGAAATATTATGGCGATTTGAAATTTATCGATTCGGAATGGTATGTCGTTTACGCGGATGAAGTGCACGCGGATAATTTTTACCCTATCCCCACATTTGAGTTGAAGGAACGCAAGTTAGCAGAAGGCGAAAATGCAACCTTAGAATTATCTGAAGAAGACGATGAGTTCCTTAAGCTTACAAAAAATCTGTTATCAGCTAATGTAACAAAAGATGAAATACTCGTTTCCTATACTGGGGATATCAATGCATTTCCTCATCGCTACCGTGAGCGATTGTTGGTCTTACAGGGATTATTCAGTCATATTCATTTTGTCCTTGTAACCAAGACTACAGAGTCGACAAAACATCTAAATGAAGCTGAATATTTAAGTATTTTGAAGAAGTACTGGGGTTATAGCAGCTTTAGAGATTTGAAGATGTACAAAGATATTCATGATCCAGAATTTAAGAAAGAAACGATTAAGATTCCTCAAAGCCAAATAATCGACGATATCGTAAAGCAAGCAATAGCCGCAAACCAAGGGGAAACTTATAAAGATATATTCGTTACTTCTCCAACCGGTGCTGGAAAATCAGTGATGTTTCAAGTTCCAGCTATCTATTTGGCCGAGAAATATAATTTAATGACAATAGTAATCTCACCACTCATCGGTCTCATGACAGACCAAGTACAAGGATTGGTTAACCGCAATGTGGATATTTCGGCTACCATCAACTCCGAAATTACACCTGTTCAGAAAATAGACATCATGGAGAAGATAAAGTCTGGAGAAATATCGATTTTGTATATTTCACCTGAGACACTGTTAAGTCGTTCCGATATTGCACAGTTAATTGGAGATCGTACCGTAGGTTTATTTATTATAGATGAGGCTCATATTGTTACGACATGGGGAAAAGCATTCCGTTCCGATTACTGGTACTTGGGTAGTTATTTGCAGCGTCTACGCAAAGAAATGCAATTTCCTATTGCAACGTTTACCGCTACGGCTATATATGGTGGAATGGAAGATATGTATTCGGAAACACGGGATAGCCTTAATTTGATCAATCCGATTAGTTATTTTGGATATGTAAAACGTGACGATCTTGAAGTCCGAATTAAGCAAAAGGAACAAACTAAAGAACGCTTCAGCGAATATCTTGAAGAAAAATTTAAAATTTTAACCTACCGGCTCGAGCAGTTCTTAGCAAGGGAACAGAAGACACTAGTCTATTTCCCTACGATCGGTTTGATTAATCAATATATCGAATTTGCAAAAATTTATGGTAGTGAACGTTTACGGGAACACCTTACTTCATACTATGGGCCTTTAGAGAAGGAACGTAAACATTCAAATTACCTTCGTTTTAAGAATAACGAAGCTTTAATTATGCTTGCAACAAAAGCATTTGGTATGGGAATAGACATTCCAGATATATCAAATGTTTACCACTTTGCTCCAACGGGAAATGTCTGTGACTATGTTCAGGAGATTGGACGGGCAGCTCGCGCTTTGGATCAGGGCTACGCATATTTTGATTTTCTACCTAAGGATTTTGTACATGTGAATAGGCTGCATGGTATTTCGACTATCCGTAAACAACAGCTAGTTCAAGTAATGAGTAAGGTACTGCAACTGCTAGAAAGAGATAAGAATCGGACCAATATTCGTCATTTATTGGTAAATGCCGAGGAGTTTCGTTATATATTTCAACAAGGTTCCAACTCCGATTCAAATGATGATATTGACAATAAGCTAAAAACCGCTTTGTTGATCATTGAAAAGGATTTTAAGGCAAAAATGGGCTATTCCCCCATCATCGCTCGACCACGAAGTGTATTTTCTAAAGAATACTTCATGGTTCAAAGACAATATGAATCCACGTTATTAAAGCAGTATGGCTCATATTTCAGAAAAATTGCAAAGGGCAACAAAGATTCATTTGGGGACATTTTTTCTTGCGATATGAAAGGCCTTTGGGAAGGGCGTTTCCGGAGTCTGTCCTTTCCGCAGTTTAAGTTTAAGTTTCATTCCAAAGACGACGGTTTAAAGTTAGATTTCCTTGACTACTTGCTGCCAGTATTACAAATTGAAGTTTTTCTGAAGGCATTTAATCAGAATGGCTTCTTTTCGGAACTCCAACGACAACTTGATAAAATTGCTGGCATTCTGGGAGCTTATGCAAAAGAACGAAAGTATTTTACAATTGATGATGTCGCCACAGATTTACGCAAGATACTTGATGGCGATAAATACTTTTGTGAAAATTTAGCCTCTATTTTGGTCTATAGTGCAGATAACTATGATCGAATAATGCGTAAGCACTCTAACTTTTATAATCGTTTCATTACTTACAATGAGTCTAAAGATCGATATTCCATCCAAAATAGTGGATATGCAGGATTTATTGATTGGATCCGAATTGAGTCAAAGTATCTGTTGAATCAATCCAATAAGATTGGTGAAAGTGATCATAATTTTGAAATGTTTTTGCCCAAGGTAAACCGTGAAAGGATAGAAAAAACATTTATTTTGCTCGGTATTCTTGAGGCTCTAGGATTACTTCTTTATCGAGTCAATGGTGGAGACAATCCGGAAATCTTCTTGCGAATTAACTCACGATTACAGATCGAACGAAGTTTACAGGATCCTATGAATTATAAGAACTATATCCTGGAGAATGTTCATTTGAGACATAAGATATCTGTCGCAATGTTAACCTATCTCTTTAGGAATCAAGTAAATAATGATACCTTCTGGGAGCATATTGAGAATTATTTTCTGGGTAAAATCCCTGATGAAGTCTTAGCCGAGGTTCGATAAACCAGATTTCCAACAGAATGTTTTAGACACGAAAGAAGGTGATGAATTGATAGAAACGTTCTGGAATATCTGCTTGCTCCACGACATCAGCTCTCGGGACCAATTGCTTCGTGAAGCAATCCGGGTTATTCGTACGAAGCAGATATTGGAACAACATGAACCTTCAGATAAGGTGTTTTTAGCAGATCCTGAAGGACTTTTTCAATGGATGAAAGAGCATGTTGGAGATCGTGAACTCGGGCATTTTCCAGGTGATCGGGAATTATTTTATAAGTTGTATCATGCAGGCAAGGATATGGATTTGCTTGAATACGCTTTACAGACCTTGCAGCAAGATCGGGTTACAGGCGGAATTATGGTCCATTCCGGAATCATGGAGCGGTTTGTTGATATGTGCGACCGTCATCATTATCGATCCCTTCTCATTACGGAGGCGGAGAAGTATGTAAAAGGGCTCGTGGAGACGAAATGCTACACGCAACCCTATACGTTCACGCTGTTAACGGAAAACTACATAATTAGCAGGTTGTTCAAGACCTATTTTGAACCGTTTCCGAACGTCAACGTCATACAAGGCTCCATCTATCAGCCGCTGCCGCTGGAGGGGAAGTTTGAAGCCATCTTGGCGATTCCGAATTTCGGCATGAAATTGAACGAAAATGATGATGTTCCGATACGGGAGTCCGAAGGCGTGGCGGTTAGCCACCTTCTTCCCCTCCTGCAGGATGGCGGAAGGATCAGCGTGACCTTTCCCGCCCGGATGATGTTTCAATCAGGGGCCATTGCGAACTGGCGGAAGAAGATGAACGAATTGGCTCCGGTGCAATCGATCTATTTGCTTCCGGACGGGCTGTTTCGTCCTTTCACTTCCGTTAAGACGTATCAAGTGGAATTCGGCAAAGCGCCCGCAGACGAAATCGTTCTCGGACGATTGCAGCTGGAGAAAACGAAGTTAACCGTTGAACGGGAAATCACCATTCCTCCCGATCAGTTTCGATTATTGGATAATTGGCGGATCGAGATGCTGCTGGACGAAGACCAGGATACGCTGCGCTCGTTTCAACAAGCTGCGGTTCCCAAAGTGAAGCTGCGGGACGTGGCGGACATTTTCCGAGGCAAGTCGATTTTGAAGCAGGATTTAAAGGCCGGAAGTATTAAAGTGCTTAACATTTCAAACCTGGATGACGGCGAAGTGAATCTGGATCAGATGGAAACGATTGACGAGGAAGAACGGAAAGTCAAACGATATGAGATTCTTCCCGGTGATCTGGTCATGACGTGCCGGGGAACCGTGAATAAATTCGCTGTTTTTCCGGAGGTTGACGGGATGGTCATTGCATCTGCCAATATTCTGGTCATTCGTTTCAAATCAACGATTCTGAGCCATTTTGCGAAAATGTTTCTGGAAAGCCCGACCGGTACCGCTCTCATTCAAAGCTTCCAGCGGGGGACGACCGTCATGAACTTGAATCCAGCGGATGTGGCGGAGATCGAAGTGCCTCTACTGCCGGAGGAGAAACAGCTCGAACTGATTAACCGGTATCTACAGGAGAAGGAAAGATATAAAGCGGTCATTCGGGATGCGGCTGCCCGTTGGGAGCAAGTCAAGAACCAGCTATACGACGAACTATACTGAGGAGGACCTCGAAGACATGGCAACAGCGAATATAGGATTCGAAGAAAAATTGTGGAGCATGGCCGACAAGCTGCGCGGTAGTATGGATGCGGCGGAATATAAACATGTGGTGCTCGGTTTGCTTTTTCTAAAATATGTGTCGGATGCATTTGAAGAAAAATACGAGGCCCTGAAAAATGAGCCTTATGCCGACCCGGAAGACCGGGACGAATACGTGGCGGCGAACATTTTCTGGGTGCCGAAGGAAGCACGCTGGAGCCACATCAAGGATAATGCGAAGAAACCGGAAATCGGACAAATCATCGACAACGCCATGATTGCCATCGAGAAAGAGAACCCGTCGCTCAAAGGCGTGCTGCCGAAAGATTACGCCAGACCGGCGCTGGATAAAACGCGGCTCGGTGAAGTGATTGACCTGTTTTCGTTCAAGGTTGGCGATGAGGAAAGCCGCGCCAAAGATGTACTCGGCCGGGTGTACGAATATTTCCTGAGCAAATTCGCCAGCGCGGAAGGCAAGAACGGCGGCGAATTTTATACACCGACATGTGTGGTCCGGCTGTTGGTCGAAATGATCCAACCGTTCAAAGGCCGCGTCTACGACCCTTGCTGCGGTTCCGGCGGGATGTTCGTGCAAAGCGAGAAGTTTGTCGAAGAACATCAGGGACGGATAGGCGATATTGCCGTATACGGGCAGGAATCAAACCCGACGACATGGCGGCTGTGCAAAATGAACCTGGCGATCCGCGGCATTGACGGCAACCTGGGCGAACATCATGCGGATACGTTCCATAACGATTTACATAAAAATCTGAAGGCCGATTACATCCTGGCGAACCCGCCGTTCAACATCAGCGACTGGGGCGGCGAACGGCTGACGGAGGACGCGCGCTGGACGTTCGGCGTCCCGCCGGCAGGCAACGCCAACTATGCGTGGATTCAGCACATCGTCCACAAACTGGCGCCGAGCGGCGTAGCCGGTTTCGTTCTCGCGAACGGGTCGATGTCGACGAGCACGACAGCCGAATTCGAGATTCGCAGCAAGCTGGTCAACGCCGATTTGGTCGATTGCATCGTCACCTTACCGGGACAGTTGTTCTACTCGACGCAAATTCCGGTTTGTCTCTGGTTCATCGCCAAGAACAAGGCGCCTCGAGGTTGGCGGGATCGCCGCGGCGAAATTTTGTTCATCGACGCCCGTAAAATGGGCCACATGGTCGACCGAACGCACCGCGAGCTGAGCGCAGAAGACATCCGCAAAATCGCCGACACGTACCACGCATGGCGCGGACAGCCGGAAGCCGGAACCTACGAGGATGTGAAGGGCTTCTGCAAAGCGGCCAAGCTGGCGGAAGTGCAGGAGCATGAGTACATATTGACACCGGGTCGGTATGTCGGGATTGAAGAAGTGGAAGAAGACGACGAACCGTTTGAGGAAAAGATGGCCCGACTGACAGCCGAGTTGGCCGAGCAGTTCGCCAAGTCCCGGCAGTTGGAAGAGGAAATCCGCAAGCGGCTTGGGGGGATCGGGTTTGAGTTTTGATAACGAATGGAAAGAAAGTGAGCTTGGTCTCATTCCAATAAATTGGACAGTCAAACGCATTAAAGAGATTGGGGAAGTGATTGGAGGAGGAACTCCATCAACAAAAAGATCGGAGTATTATGATGGAGATATACCGTGGATTACTCCAAAGGACTTATCTGATCATATTGATAGATATATATTTATGGGAGAACGCTCAATCACAAAAGAAGGTCTCAATAATTCAAGTGCTAAATTACTACCTAAAGGAACGGTTTTATTCAGTTCTAGAGCACCAATTGGGTACGTTGCTATTGCAGGTCAAGAATTATGCACAAATCAAGGTTTTAAAAGTATTGTCTGTAATGAATCGGTCAACAACCTCTTTATTTATTACACTATGAAGATGTCTAAAGAAGCTATGGAATCTATTGCAAGTGGTTCGACTTTCAAAGAGGTGTCAGGAAGTACCGTCAAAGAATTTAAAATAAAGATTCCGCCATTGCGAGAACAGAAGGAGATAGCTGGAATTCTCTCTTCCCTCGACGACAAAATCGAACTCAACAACGCCATCAACAAAAACATTGAAGAAATGGCCCAAGCTCTTTTTAAACGGTGGTTCGTGGACTTTGAATTTCCGAATAAAAACGGAGAACCGTATAAGTCCAGCGGCGGCGAGTTTGAGGAAAGTGAATTGGGGTTGATTCCGAAGGGGTGGAGAGTTGAGTTTCTCCCTGACTGGATCGACTTTTTAGAAGGACCGGGTATAAGAAATTGGCAATATAAAGAAGAAGGTATCAAATTTTTGAATATCCGGTGTATTAAAAATCAAGATTTGGATTTATCAACAGCAAATAAGGTATCTACTGAAGAGGCAAATGGAAAGTATAAACACTTTTTGTTGGAAGAAGGAGACGTTGTTGTATCTACTTCTGGCACATTAGGGAGGTCCGCTATTGTTAGGAAAGAGCATCTGCCACTGATGCTAAATACTAGTATTATTAGGTTTCGCCCAAAGAATGGCATGTGCTATTCGTATATGTACTCGTATCTAATTTCTCAAGAATTTATTAATGAGCTTAATACCAAGGCTTCGGGGAGCGTTCAACTAAATTTTGGGCCAAAACATCTTAAAACTATCAAATTAGTGATTCCACCGAAACGAATGCTTACAATATTTGAAAATATTATCGGTCCACTGATTGCTGAAATGTGTAGACTTAAATCGGAAAACAGTATTCTTTCTATAATCCGTGATACCCTTCTCCCCAAACTCATGTCTGGCGAAATTCGTGTTCCGGTCGATCAACCCTAATCCAAGGAGGTGCGTCCATGGCCTTATACACCACATCCTACGCCGAAAGCGACCTAGAGCAGGCTGCGCTGGAATGGTTCGAAGAACTGAACTACGACAAAGCCTACGGCCCTGATATTTCGCCCGAAGGGGAGTATCCGGAGCGGCAGTTTTACCATGAAGTCATTCTGAAAGACCGGCTCCGCGATGCGTTCATTCGCATTAACAAACACCTGCCGCGGGAAGCGATCGAGGAAGCGATCCGCATCATCGAAGTGCCGCGCAGCCCGAGCCTGCTGATCAACAACAAATCGTTTCAGAAGATGATCACCGACGGTATCGACGTGAAGTATCGCGCGGCGAACGGCGAATTTCTGACGGAGAAAGTATGGTTGTTCGATACGCATCCCGACCGGGTCGACAACAATGATTTTCTCGCCGTCAACCAGTTAACCGTCATCGAGAATCAGGGCGAGAAGCGGCCGGATCTCGTCGTCTTCGTGAACGGCTTGCCGCTCGCGGTCATCGAGCTGAAGAGCGCCTCCAACGAAGAGGTCGGTATTAGCGATGCCTACAATCAGTTGCAGACGTATAAGAAGGCGATCCCTTCTTTGTTTACCTACAACTCGTTTCTGGTTATCAGCGACGGCTTCAATGCCCGGGTCGGCACGCTGACGGCGGACGAGGAACGGTTCATGATGTGGCGAACCGTCGACGGCGAGGATGTCGCGCCCGCTTCTTGGCCGCAGCTCGAAGTGCTGATCAAGGGGATGTTCGAGAAGCGCAGGCTGCTGGACATCATCAAACACTTTGTGTTGTTTCAAACCGACGGCGAGCAGTTGTACAAAATATTGGCCGGTTATCATCAATACCATGCCGTCAACAAGGCGATCGCCAGCACGCAACGGGCGACGATGGAAGAAGGAGACCGGAAAATCGGGGTCATCTGGCACACCCAAGGTTCCGGCAAAAGTTTGTCCATGGTCTTCTACGCCGGAAAACTGGTGCTCACGCTCGATAACCCGACCATCGTCGTCGTGACCGACCGCAACGATCTGGACGATCAACTTTTCGCCACGTTCAGCAAGTCGAAAGATTTACTGCGGCAATCACCGCAGCAGGCCGAGAACCGTGCGCATTTGCGGGAGCTTTTATCGGTAGAGTCGGGCGGCATCATTTTTACGACCGTACATAAGTTCACGCCGGATGAGCAGGAAGACAAGTACCCTGTGCTCACCGAACGCCGCAACGTCATTGTGATCGCCGATGAAGCGCATCGCAGCCAGTACGGTTTTCAAGCGGAGATGGTGGTAGGGGACGACGAAGCAGCGATCAAATACGGCTATGCCAAGTACATGCGCGATGCGCTGCCGAACGCTTCGTTTATCGGGTTTACCGGGACGCCGGTCGAACTGACCGACAAAAATACCCCTGCCGTCTTCGGGGACTATATCGATATTTACGACATGACCCG
>Ga0310833_101076_pt1 | contig 11755 bp, 14 predicted proteins | sample SM_ome_FD_201312 | JGI IMG/M metagenome (GOLD analysis project Ga0310833, IMG submission 201312) | Sorghum-adapted microbial communities enriched on stacked mutant (SM) sorghum from Joint BioEnergy Institute, Emeryville, California... ...
AAAAACCTAAAATCGAAACGGTAACCGTGAGCGAGGACGGAACCTACGGCAAATTTGTTGTAGAACCGCTGGAGCGCGGCTACGGCACAACGCTTGGTAACTCCTTGCGCAGGATCTTGCTTTCGTCCCTGCCCGGCGCAGCTGTTACCTCCGTGCAAATCGACGGAGTGTTGCATGAGTTCTCCACGATCCCTGGTGTCGTAGAAGACGTCACGGAGATCGTGTTGAATCTGAAGGCCCTGTCTCTGAAGATTCATTCTGATGAGGAGAAGCTGCTGGAGATCGAGGCAGAGGGTCCAGGAACGGTGCTGGCGGGCGATATTCGCGGCGACAGCGATGTCGAGATCCTGAATCCGGACCTGACGATTGCAACGTTGGCCGACGGTGCGCGTCTGCATATGCGCATCTGGGCCAATCGCGGCCGTGGATACGTGCCGGCTGACCGCAACAAACGCGAGGATCAGCCGATTGGCGTCATTCCGATCGACTCCATCTACACACCGATCACCAGAGTGAACTACACTGTGGAAAATACTCGCGTCGGCCAGGTCACCAACTACGACAAGTTAACCCTCGAAGTCTGGACTGACGGAAGTATACGACCGGAAGAAGCGGTCAGCCTGGGCGCGAAGATCATGACCGAGCATCTGATGCTGTTCGTGGGTCTCACCGACGAAGCCAAGGATGCGGAGATCATGGTGGAGAAGGAAGAGGACAAGAAGGAGAAGGTTCTGGAGATGACGATCGAGGAACTGGATCTTTCTGTGCGTTCTTATAACTGCCTGAAGCGCGCGGGCATCAACACCGTGCAAGAATTGATCACGAAGACTGAGGAAGACATGATGAAGGTACGCAACCTCGGTCGCAAATCGTTGGAGGAAGTGCAAGAGAAGCTGGCTGAGCTGAATCTGTCGCTTCGTTCCGACGACTAAACTGCTGCGAAGGAGGGAAACAACATGGCAACCCAAAAGAAATTAGGACGCGATTCCAGTGCTCGCAAAGCATTGTTCCGCGATCTGGTAACCGACCTGTTCATCTATGAGCGCATCCAAACGACGGAAGCCAAAGCGAAGGAAGTTCGTCCGATCGCAGAGAAGTTGATCACGCTCGCCAAGCGCGGTGATCTGCACGCTCGTCGTCAAGTCGCTGCCTATGTCCGCAAGGAAGAAGCAGGCGAAGGCAAGGACGCTATCCAGAAGCTGTTCTCGGATCTGGCACCGCGTTATGCAGACAGACAAGGCGGGTATACACGCATCCTGAAGCTTGGACCGCGCAGAGGCGATTCTGCTGATATGGTCTATCTGGAACTCGTCGACCGAGCTTAATCTGCCAACATACACAAAGGGTGGACGGAACCCGCGGTTCTGCTGAAGCCCTTTTTTCGTACTGCTGAGCTTCCACCAATCGTCGCAGATGGTGGAAGCTTAGTTGTATCAGACAGTTTCATGCAGGTGGTGGCGATGATGCGGAATATCATGCTGACGGTCAGCTATGACGGAACGGAATATCACGGCTTTCAGGCCCAGTCGCATACGGAGCGGACGATTCAGACGCAGCTGGAGCTGGCGCTGCGCAAGCTGACAGGGGCTGAGACGAGCGTCATTGGATCCGGGCGGACAGACGCAGGCGTACACGCGCGGGCACAGGTCGTGAACTTCCTCACGTCATCGAGGATTCCGGAGAATCGCTGGGCTCTGGCGATGAACAGCCTGCTGCCGGATGACATCGTTGTGACGGATGCGCGGGAGGTTCCCCTGGACTTCCATGCGAGGAAAAGCGCGAAGCGCAAGACCTATCGCTATACGATCGACAACAACCGATTTCCCGACGTGCTGCAGCGCCGGTATCGCTGCCATGTCCCGCTGCCGCTCGACGAGGAGCGGATGAGACAGGCGCTCAAGCTGCTGGAGGGAGAGCATGACTTCACCTCGTTCTGCTCGGTCAGGTCGACGCAGAAGTCGCATGTGCGCACCATCTACGAGGCGGAGCTTGAGGCTGACGGGGACGGTGTGTACCATATCTATGTGACGGGAAACGGATTTCTATACAACATGGTGCGGATCATCGCGGGGACGGTCATCGAGGTGGGACTCGGCAAACGGACGATTGAACAGTTCGCTGCGCTGGTCGAGGCGCGCGATCGCACGAAGAGCGGGATCACGGCACCGCCGCATGGCCTCGTGCTCTGGAAGGTTGATTATGATCATGAAAATTTTCTTGATTCTGTTCATGTAATATTGTAAGATATTTATTGGCGCATTTTCGAGATGGGTATCCCACGCCCCCCCAAGTCTTGAATGCCCGCAATCTTCCAGAACCATTTTTTGAATGCAACCAGGCAATACTGACATTGAACAATGAACCATGAAATAGAGGAGACTGAAACTCCGAACGTTTTGAAGGAGGACGTGACATGCGTACCACTTATATGGCGAAGCCTAACGAGGTCGAACGCAAATGGTATATCATCGACGCAGAAGGCAAGACTCTTGGCCGTCTCGCCAGCGAAGCGGCAAGCATTCTGCGCGGCAAACATAAACCACAATTCACACCGCATGTGGATACCGGCGATTTCGTGATCATCATCAACGCCGAGAAGATCCAGGTAACAGGCAAGAAGTTGCAAGACAAGTTCTACTACAGACATTCCGGTTATCCAGGCGGACTCAAGAAGACTTCTCTGAACGACTTGCTGAAGACGAAGCCGGAACGTGCTCTTCAGCATGCGATCCACGGCATGTTGCCGAAGAATCGTCTGGGTCGCAAGCTTCAAACGAAGCTGAGGATCTATGCTGGTCCTGAGCACCCGCATGCGGCACAACAGCCAGAAGTCTGGGAACTACGCGGATAATTTAAGAGGAGGTCAGTTTTGTGGCACAGGTACAATATTATGGAACCGGACGCCGCAAGAACTCGGTCGCACGGGTTCGCTTGGTTCCGGGTGAAGGCAAGATCGTGATCAACAAGCGTGATATAAACGAATACTTTGGTCTTGAAACGTTGAAGCTGATCGTGAAGCAACCGCTCGCTCTGACCGATACGCTCGGCAAGTATGACGTGCTCGTCAACACCAGCGGCGGCGGCTTCTCGGGTCAAGCTGGCGCGATCCGTCACGGCATCGCCCGCGCGCTTCTGAAGGTGGATCCTGAATATCGTCAGACGCTGAAGAAGGCAGGATTCCTGACTCGCGACCCTCGCATGAAGGAACGCAAGAAGTACGGTCTCAAGGCTGCCCGTCGTGCGCCTCAATTCTCGAAGCGCTGATCGATCCCGGCATTACAACACAGGGTTGGATGGAAAACTTGGTTTTCCGTCCAACCCTTTCTTCATTTCTTCCAGGGCAGCGGCACACATCCGGGAATCGACGGGAAGATCTTCAAGTGGATCAGGGGATCGGAACATCCCTTTACGGATATCGGCTCACTCCTGGCCCTTTAGGCGAATATAATGGATATGGTATGGTGGTGATATGGAATTTCATTGACAAACCAAGAAAAAGTTATATACAATCGATAAATAGATTATACACATGAAAATACTAGGAATTAAAAATGACGCCTAATGGAGGTTACGAGATGAACCTGCTGGAGAAGGAACGGCTCATCGCCGAAGCGGCTGAGGCGTACGAGCATCAGAGCCCGGAAGCGCTGCTGGAGTATGCGGTGAAGACATTCCCGAAGATCGCATTCGCATGCAGCTTCGGCGCCGAGGACGTGGTGCTGGTCGATATGCTGCAGAAGATCAGCCCGAAGACCGATATCTTCTATCTGGACACGGATTTCCACTTCAAGGAGACCTACGAGACGCGTGATCGCATCGCTGCCCGCTACGGAATCGAGTTCATCCAGGTGAAGTCGAATCTGACACCTGAAGAGCAGGCGGAGCAGTACGGACCGGAGCTGTGGAGGAAGGATCCGAACTTGTGCTGCAATCTTCGCAAGGTCGAACCGCTCACGCGGATCCTGGCGAAGTATGACGCCTGGATCACCGGCATCCGCCGCGATCAGGCGCCGACGCGGGCGAATGCGAAGAAGGTGGAATATGATACGAAGTTTGGGCTCGTGAAGTTCAACCCGCTGGCGAGCTGGACGTCTGATGATGTGTGGGATTATATCCGCCGGCATGATGTGATCTACAATCCTCTGCATGATCGCCAGTATCCGAGCATCGGTTGCGAACATTGCACGAGGCCGGTGAGGCCCGGAGAAGATCCGCGGGCCGGCAGATGGTCCGGCTTCGACAAGACGGAATGCGGGTTGCACAAGTAACCGTCTGTCAGGCAGGGAGACGTTCGGACAAGAGTGAACAGATTGCGGAATCATCAGCAGGAGGTCATGGCTATGTCATTACAACCACATGGAGGCACATTAATCAACCGTCTGGCGACGGGGGCTGAACGAGAGCAACTGTTGCGCGAAGCGGGGGAGCTTCAGACGATTACGATCAATACATGGACGATCTCGGATCTGGACTGCATCGCAACGGGGGCATTCTCACCGTTAACCGGGTTTCTGAATGAACAGGATTATCGATCCGTTGTTGATCATATGCGTCTGGCGGACGGTACGGTGTGGAGCATCCCGATCACCCTGGCGGTGGATGAGACTCAGGCCGCCAGGCTCCGGACAGGCGAGCGTGTGGCGCTCGTCGGACAGGACCGAACCGTATACGCCATACTGACGGTGGAGAGCATCTACCGGGTCGATCAGAAGGACGAGGCGCGCAAGGTGTTCAAGACGGACGATCCGGAACATCCTGGCGTTGCCAAGCTGTACGAACGCTCCTCCGTTTATGTCGGCGGCCCGATCACGGTATTGAACAGGCCGAAGAGGGAGAAGTTCGAGGAGTTTTACTTCGACCCGGCAGACACGCGGCGCATCTTCGCAGAGAAGGGCTGGAAGCGGATCGTGGGCTTTCAGACGCGCAACCCGGTGCATCGCGCGCATGAGTACATTCAGAAGAGCGCCATGGAGATCGTCGACGGCTTGTTCCTGAATCCGCTGGTGGGGGAGACGAAGTCGGATGACATCTCGGCAGAAGTTCGCATGAAGAGCTACCTGGTGCTGCTCGAGCATTACTATCCGAAGGATCGCGTCTTCCTCGGCGTCTTCCCGGCAGCGATGCGCTACGCAGGCCCGCGGGAGGCCATCTTCCATGCGATCGTGCGCAAGAACTACGGATGTACGCACTTCATCGTCGGCCGCGATCACGCAGGCGTGGGCGACTACTACGGCACCTATGAGGCGCAGGAGATCTTCTCCAACTTTGCTCCGGAAGAGCTGGGCATCACGCCGCTGTTCTTCGAGCACAGCTTCTACTGCACCATATGCGGCAACATGGCTTCCAGCAAGACATGTCCGCATGACAAGTCGGCGCACCTGCATCTGTCCGGCACGAAGGTACGCGCCATGCTGCGAGAGGGCCAATGCCCTCCGCCTGAGTTCACCCGTCCAGAAGTTGCACGGGTGCTCATCGAAGGCATGAGTGAGCGGGCTCCGAGCGGCGCGAATTGAGTGATTCCATCGGCCAGGCCTGTCATATTTGTCCACCCCGACCCATATAGATAAGTGAATCTATGGAGCCGGGGTGGATTTTTGATATGCAGAAGTCGCGCAAGAAACTGATTGTCTGGATCAGATATCCGAAGGGATGGAGGCTGCTCCTGGCTGTTTGCACGCTTGTGGTGCTGGCGGCGATCGTGGTGAACGAGCTGCGTGCGGACCGGACCTGGAATGAATGGTCATTGCCGCTGTCGGGCAAGGTGATCGTCCTCGACCCGGGGCATGGCGGCCCCGATGGAGGCGCGGTGGCGAAGAGTGGTCTTGTCGAGAAGCATGTGACGCTGTCGGTCAGCCAGATGTTGAGGGATTATCTGCAGCAGGCGGGGGCGGTCGTCTACCTGACCAGAGAGAAGGATCAGGACCTGGCTGATCCGGACAATCGCACGAACCGCAAGCGGCAGGATCTGACCAGGCGAGCGCAATTCGTGAAGCAGGTGAACCCGGATATCCTGCTGACCATCCACCTGAACAGCATTCCCTCTCCGAGATACAGAGGCGCCCAGACGTTCTATTATCCAAGCCTCGAGGAGAACATGCAGCTGGCGATGCTCATCCAGGATTCGTTCATCCAGAACCTGCAGAATACCAAACGCATCGCGAAAGAGGCGCCGAACGAGGTGTATCTGCTCAAATCCGCCAAGGTCCCGGCTGCCCTGGTGGAGATCGGTTTCCTGTCCAATCCGGAGGAAGCAGAGCTGCTGGCGGATGCCGCATACCAGCAGAAGGTGGCTTATGCCATCTATGAAGGCGTGTTGAGATATATGTCCGGCGAAAGGCTTGGTACAGACGGCGATAATTGATATAATTGACATAATGGAGTCAAGTCTTGGAATACGACGAGGTGTGACATGCTGACCAGAGATCAAGTTTTGGAGGCGCTTGGCGGACTGAGAGAGCCTCATTATGAACGAGGGTATGTCGAATTGAATCTGATCCGGGATGTGATGGTGCGTAACCAGCAGGTGAACCTGACGGTGGTGCTGGTTCAGGAAAGCGAAGAAGAGCGAGCCAGACTCGGCAAGCTGATCCCGTCGATCATCAGGGAGATCGGCGGCGGCGATCCTCATATCCGCTTCCGCGCCATTACGGATATCGAACGGGAACAGCTGGAGAGACAGGTGCGGGGGGGCGCCGGCAGCCAGAGCGCATCGCATGCGAGAGCGGCAGGACCGAGCAGGGGAAGCGCTCATGTGATCAGCCCGCTGCTCGATCCCGGTTCGGGCGTCCACTATATCGCCGTCGCGAGCGGCAAGGGCGGCGTCGGCAAGTCAACGGTGACCGTGAATCTGGCGGTGGCGCTGGCCAGGGAAGGCAAGAAGGTCGGGATCGTCGATTGTGACATCTACGGCTTCAGCATCCCGGACATGATGGGCATCGACAGCACGCCGAAGCTCATCGACAACAGGATTCATCCTGTGGAGCGCATGGGCGTCAAGGTCATCTCGATGAGCTTCTTCGTTCAGGACAATGCCCCGGTCATCTGGAGAGGCCCGATGCTCGGCAAGATGTTGCGCAATTTCTTCGCTGAAGTGGAATGGGGCGATGTGGAATACATCCTGCTCGATCTTCCACCGGGTACAGGCGATGTCGCGCTCGATATTCATCAGATGATCCCGCACAGCAAGGAACTGCTCGTGACCACGCCACATGCCACCGCCGCTTTCGTAGCTGCGCGGGCAGGCACCATGGCCCTGCAGACGGATCATGAGATCCTGGGCGTCGTTGAGAATATGGCCTATTATGTGTGCGCCCATTGCGGAGAGAAGGACTATGTGTATGGTCGAGGCGGAGGCGCCAAGCTGGCAGCGGAGCTGCATACCGAATTGTTGGCGCAGTTGCCGCTTGGAGCGCCGGACAATCATCCGTCCGAGCCGGATTATTCCCCTTCCGTGTACAAGGCGGACTCTGAGACCGGTCAGATGTATGCGGCGCTGGCGAAGCGGATCATCGCGAAGATCGAATCGGCATGATATATCAAAAAGCCTTGTTGGATGCGTACCAACAAGGCTTTCTTCATGCGCTCATGATGGCTCATGATGTACTGCCTCCGTTCCCGCCTTCGCCTCCACCGCCTCCGCCACCGCTTTCCTCCCTGGATTTCTCTTCCTTCGGCTTGGATTCCTCTTCCATGACCTTCTTCATCAGTTCCATCAGTTCGGTGCGGAACAGCGGATTTTCCAGGGCTTCCTGCATGATCGTCATCGTCTGCTTCCGATACTCCTTGCCTTTCATGACCTCCAGGATCAGCTTGCGGAATTCCTCGTTTTTCATGACATCCAGCAGCAACGTCTGATACTCGGGATCGGTCATCAGCTGCTTGTGGATCTCCTTGTTGGCCTCTTGAACTGCTTTGGCGAATTCTCCGGCGAACTTCGGATCGCTCATCATCTGCTTCAGGATCTCGGGATATTGCGGGTCGGTCAACACTTCCTTGACGGCCATCTGGATCTGTTGGCCCTGCGGCGACGACAGCATCTGCATGATCTGGCTCGAATGTTGCTGTTGGCCATTTTGCTGCGCTTCCTGGATCGCTTTTTTGCCTTCTTCCGTCTTCAGTATGTCGACGACCATCGATTTGATCTCTTTATAATCAGGACCGCTGGACGGTTGTTGGGCAGCACAGGAGGAGAGCAGTACGATGAGGCTGAGCGTTATGGCGATCTGCCTGGCACGCAGCATGCGTGATCCCTCCTCATAACAGTATGGAATATGTGTTAGTATGCGGGAATTGTCGGTTCTTTATGATGAGACGCATTCGCTTTTTTCTGTGAACGTTGGTACAATAATCTATGATTATATACTGGAGAGGAATAGGGATATGACACTGCGCAAATGGTTCTATCTGTTCACCACCACACTGCTCGTGGGCGGCCTTGGCGGTTTGCTGGCCGGAGTGCTGTTGCTCATGGCAGATCAGCCGAACCTGCCCGATATGTCAGGTTATGACTGGTGGATCAACCTTCGCGACTTCTTCCTGGCGGGCTTGCTGTTCAGCATTGTCAGCCAGGCTGGTTTCTTTGCCTATATGATGCTGAATTTCATCGTCAGAGGGGTGCTTCGCACCAACACATGGAATCTGATTCAGATGTTCGTGGTGGCGATCGCGATCATCTATCTGGAGATGGTCACGTTCAGTGAGACGAGCTCCTTTGTCCATTATATCCTCTTGCCTCTGGCCATCTTCCTGTTCTCCTGGCTGGTGGCGTACTTCAAGGTCAAGATTACGAACGGCCAAGCGCTTATCCCGACGATGTTCTTCATGGTCGTAGCGACGACGTTTGAAGCGGCGCCCTCGCTGCGCGGTGGGGCGGTCGAAAGCATCGTCGTAGGCATATTGCCGCTGCTCTTGTGCAATGCCTGGCAGATCCTGAAGCTGACCAGTCTGGTCGGAAGTCCGGCGAGCAGCGACGCTTCGCAGAAGGCGGCGACACCCGCCCGGAAGTGATCCTGCAGGGCGTCCGCGATGAGGTGTGGTGATCAGCGATGGTCGCGCACCTCATTGCTCTGAATGCGGGTATGATTGATCAATTCGCTTACCGTGACGAAAGTGTAACCCTTGGCACGCAGCTTGTCGATGATCTTCGGCAGGGCCAGATGGGTCTGTTCGGCGGTGTCGCTGGCATGCATGAGCACGATATCGCCGGGATGGGCATTCTTGACGACGCGGTTCACGATGTTGTCGACGCCAGGATTCTTGTAATCGAGGGAGTCGGTATCCCATTGGATGACGGTCAGCCCGAGTCGGTTGGCCACCTGCAGCACCCGCTTGTCATAATCACCGTTGGGCAGGCGAACCAGCGTCGGCGTCTTGCCGGTCACCTCGCTCAGGATCTGGTTGGCGATCATCAGCTGCTTGCGTATCTCCTCATCCTCGAAGGTGCTGTAGTTGTCATACTTGTGGCCGTGGCTGCCGATCTCGAACCCTTCCTGGACGATCCGCTCGGTAATCTCGGGGTGCTGCTTGCTCCAGGGCGCGGAGAGGAAGAATGTCGCTTTCTCCACCCCTTTCTGCTTGAGCGCATCCAGCACCTGCACAACCGTCTGCTCTCCCCAGCTGATGTCGAACGTCAGCGCGATCATCTTCTCATCGGTTACCACACTGTAGATGGCTGAGGGTTCCTCATACGAGAATACGGAGATATGATTCTTTTCCACATATATGACGGATATTGAAAACAGGACAGCGACGATCAGGAAGGCGGCATGCTTCAGTTTCCTGCCGTTGATGACGTAGAAGATATTCATGCGGGTGTTCCTCCTTGTATATGTAAGATGGTGGATGACACGGGATGGGCAGCGGGAACTCGTCCTTATATATCGTTATATGTATGCCTGAGCAGAGTGGATATGCCATATTCACGTCTCCTGGCCGAATGGATGCATACAGGATGGGCGCGTGCGGAAGGGATGCGACCAATCGGGTAGAAGGGGACAACGTTCATTAAGGTGATGAAGGAGGTTGGCGGATGGGGCGCATTCGCAACATATGGAGCATGGTGGCGGCTGAGATTGGCCGATCGAAGTTTTACATCCTCGCTGCCGCGATTCTTTTCGGGTTCGGGATCTATTCGGGGTACTCCTCGGATGAGTTTGATGAGGTGCTGTCGAAAGCGACGGCTCAGGTCTTCGGTGAAGTCAGGGAGAGAATCACACAATCGGACAATCCGACGTTGACGTCGATCTGGCTCATCTTTCTCAACAATGTCAGGGCGGTCTTCTTCATGATGGCGTTGGGTCTGCTCCTGGCGATCATGCCGATCATCTCGATGCTGTTGAACGGGATCCTGATCGGCTTCGTCCTGCGTCTGCAGGAGGCGTCCGGTCTCTCGGTGGCGGAGCTCATCTTCAAGGGGCTGCTGCCGCACGGCTTGTTGGAGATGCCGGCGATCATCATCGGCGCCGGGTATGGCATCAGGCTCGGCGTCACATGGATTCTCAGGCTGTTCCCGTCGATGCGGCCCAACCTGCAGACGATTCGGGAAGCGGCGCTGTCGGGCGTCCCGCTGTTTGGCTTTCTGGTGGTGTTGCTGTTCTTCGCTGCCATTATCGAGAGTACGCTGACCGCATTTCTCCTGCTGGGATAGAGGCATAAAAATGCCAAAATGTGAGCATACCATTAACGCGATGTGATCAATGTGCGTGATCAGAAACGCCATTTATGAACACCGCGTTTTTTCGCTATAGAGATGACAGTTCGAGAAAGGGGCAAGCGTATGATCGGCCTTTTGTTGGATGAGCGTGAGAGCAAGGAGTTGGACTATATACTGCGCAAGGAACTGGACGAGATGCTGCTGGACCTGAAGGATCGGCGAATCGACGAAAACATACGGAGGGCGATCGATGCCCGCTACAAGGTCATATTCCGCATGTTCGCCAGATTGGCGTCTCCCAAGGAGTTGTCCAAGTACGCGAGACACAGCCATTTTAAATAATGCAGTCCGATGAAAACGCATATAATGATTCGTGACGTCTTGCCCGCAGTCAGGCCGGGGGCGAATCATGCCGACTGATCTATGGCGGCGGGCAGCATATCATGGCTTGATGCCGACGCTTGTGTACGGACATGGTGTGCGAAAATGGACAAATGGCTGTTTTTGCTATTGACTTCATATTGGACCTGTGATAAATTATTTTTCGCCGCTGAACCGGAAACAGCCAATGTCTGCCGGTTCTGAGGGCTGGAAGCTGCGCGAGACGTTGCTTCCGGCACGGATCCCACGGCGGATGAGGGGCTGATCGGTGGGCTGACAGCCGCTGCATCGGCAGGCTGGTGGTTGTGATCGTCGGAAACGAAAAACGCGATCAAAAAATACCAGTTGCAATCACCTCCGAATCTGTGGTATATTAATAAAGTCGCCTTGAGGCACTGACGAAAGTCGGGGCCGATGAAACGGCGATGAACAAACAGCGGCTTGTTCTTTGAAAACTGCAGAACGAACGAATGAAACGTCCTGATGAGCGAGACATGGCTGGCCGATCGGGCTGGCGCATCTTGCTCGCGTCAATGACTGAACAATGAATGAGCTTCAATCAGCTCACGTATATATTGGGTCTAAAGGACAGCGGAACTTCGACTAAAAGCGTGACGTGCTGTCACAACGTCGAAGCGACCCTCATCCTGAGGGCCTTTACGGAGAGTTTGATCCTGGCTCAGGACGAACGCTGGCGGCGTGCCTAATACATGCAAGTCGAGC
>Ga0310833_101082_pt1 | contig 11614 bp, 8 predicted proteins | sample SM_ome_FD_201312 | JGI IMG/M metagenome (GOLD analysis project Ga0310833, IMG submission 201312) | Sorghum-adapted microbial communities enriched on stacked mutant (SM) sorghum from Joint BioEnergy Institute, Emeryville, California... ...
AGGATATGGTTTGGTGACAATGGCGGAGGGGAACCACGCGTACCCATCCCGAACACGACCGTTAAGCCCTCCAGCGCCGATGGTACTTGGACCGAAGGGTCCTGGGAGAGTAGGACGTTGCCAAGCCGTACATAGAAACCCGCACCTAAGTGCGGGTTTCTTCGTTATATACGGGTATGGAAGGCAACGTACTCTCCCTGGAGGAGAGTGTCTGTATCTGATTTCGAAGTAAGTCAGGGATGATGTATCGTGGTTAAGTGGAAGATACAGACGCCGACCTCGCAGTGAGTTCGGAGCAGTAACGCTCGGTGCGGAAGGACGTTGCCAAGCCGTACATAAGACACCCTTGCTAGAACAGCAAGGGTGTTTTCATTTATTCGGCATGGTGGCACCGTTGACTCTCCGTTGGGGAGAGTATCTGAAGCTGGATCGATGTAAATCGAGGATGTACGACCGGGGAATAGAGGCAGCTTCAGATGCCGACCTCGACGTGAGTGCGAAGGAGTAAGGCTCGGAGCGGAAGGACGTTGCCAAGCCGTACATAGAAACCCGCACTTGAAAAGGTGCGGGTTTCTTCGTTATATACGGATATGGAAGGCAACGTACTCTCCCTGGAGGAGAGTGTCTGTATCTGATTTCGAAGTAAGTCAGGGATGATGTATCGTGGTTAAGTGGAAGATACAGACGCCGACCTCGACGTGAGTGCGAAGGAGTAAGGCTCGGTGCGGAAGGACGTTGCCAAGCCGTACATAAGACACCCTTGCTAGAACAGCAAGGGTGTTTTCATTTATTCGGCATGGTGGCACCGTTAACTCTCCGTTGGGGAGAGTATCTGAATCATTTATTGAAGTAAAGCAAGGGTGAGCGACCACGAATCAGAGGTGGATTCAGATGCCGACCTCGCAGCGGAGTCAGAGCAGCCCTGCTCGGTGCGGAAGGACGTTGCCAAGCCGTACATAAGACACCCTTGCTAGAACAGCAAGGGTGTTTTCATTTATTCGGCATGGTGGCACCGTTGACTCTCCGTTGGGGAGAGTATCTGAAGCTGGATCGATGTAAATCGAGGATGTACGACCGCGGAATAGAGGCAGCTTCAGATGCCGACCTCGACGTGAGTGCGAAGGAGAAAGGCTCGGTGCGGAAGGACGTTGCCAAGCCGTACATAGAGAGACCCGCACTGAAAAGGTGCGGGTTTCTTCGTTATATGCGGGCTAGGAAGAACCACACTTGATGAAGGAGTGGTTCTTTTCATTTATTCGGCCGGATCGTGACGTTGATCAAGTGGTGGCTTCAGAGGCCGTGGCCCTCACTCCTGCCCGTAACGGAACGTCATTCCGCAGCTCCGGGGGCCCTGATTGCGGACATGGATGGAGCCTCATACAAATAGCGGAAGTCCGAAGTGTCTTATTTCGGGAAAATCGGCCAAAATGCCAAAATAGAGGAAGCGTCATTTCCGCTAAGCATGAGAATAGCGGAAGAAAACATGGGGAAAAAGCGCAAATCGGGGAAATAGCGACATTTCGACTTCCGCTATTTTGGGGAAAACGGGCTTCTGGAAGAAATAAGGACGTTTTGACTTCCGCTATTTGAGAGAGCAGCGGCAAGGAGGATGAATAGCGGAAGCTGGCCTTCCGCTCACGGTGGCAAGGCTGCGGAAGTGGCGGAAGTTCGCGCTTCCACTATTTGTGAAGGCAACGGCTAAGTAACTGTTTAGCGGAAGCTGGATCACAGCAACAAAGTGGCACCACAGGCCAGTGGGATAAGCAGCATTCTGGCCGGTCAACCAAAGGTCAAACTTCATCCGCTTCGTATAACATCAAAAAAACTGCAAAAAATAATACTACAGACTTGGCAAACAAAGAATTCATGATTATAATTAAAGTGTGAAGGTCAAAGAAAGTCAAAGTCAATATCATGCGAATGGTCAGGTTCATGCATGAACCCGGACCAGACCAAATGATCTGGTCCAGATTCGAAATTCTGTATCGGGAACCGCAACGTGGCGGAAAACTGCGAGCAGGAAGGCAGGTGATTCTGTTTGCGTAATACAACAGACATCATCGAACAATACTTGAAAAGTGTATTGCTGAACAGCCCTGATCAGGTTGTAGAAATCGGGCGCAATGAATTGGCGGAGAAGTTCCAATGCGTGCCTTCGCAGATCAATTACGTCATCCAGACGCGTTTCACGCTGGAAAAAGGTTATCTGGTAGAAAGCAAACGCGGCGGTGGAGGATTCATCCGCATCCAACGCATCAAGCTGCCTGCTCATGGCAAGATCGTCGAACACCTGATGACATCGATCTCCGACTCGGTCGATCAGGAGACGGCCGAAGGGCTGATCGAACAACTGCACGAATCCAACCTGATCACCGAACGGGAAGCGAAAATGCTGCGCGCAAGTATTCATCGCAATTCGATCCCTTTGCGGTTGCCACTCAGAGATGAGATTCGCGCCAAGCTGCTGAAGTCGATGTTGATCGCGTTGTTAAGCAAGTAAGTCGGGTTGCCAGACCAATGCCTAAGGAGGCGACAAGCTATGTTATGTCAAGAATGCGAAAGCAAACCAGCCACTCTTCATTTTACGAAGATTGTCAACGGCGAGAAAACGGAGTATCACATCTGTGAAAGTTGCGCCAGGGAGAAGGGGGAACTTATCCCGGGAAGCTCGAACGGTTTCTCGATTCATAATCTGTTGTCTGGATTGCTCGACTTCGACCCTGGCAGCAAGGGCTCCATGGGTGGCGCGAAATCGCAACCGGTCAGATGCGAAAATTGTGGGTTGACGTACTCCCAATTCAGCAAGATTGGCCGATTTGGATGCAGTTCCTGCTACAAGTACTTCGCGGATCGGCTCGACCCGTTGCTCAAGCGAGTGCATGGCAACATCGTCCATGTGGGCAAGGTGCCGGTACGGACGGGAGGGCGGATCAAGTTTCAGCGTGAGCTCGAACGGCTCAAGCGGGAATTGCAGCTCAAGATCGAACGCGAGGAATTCGAGGCGGCAGCCAGCATCCGCGACCGGATCCGCGAACTGGAACGCAAGATGATGAGCAAGTGAGCTTGCATCAAGAGGAACAGACATAGGACGGTATCGTTTACTCCATAGACAGTAACAGTCTGGATCATGGAGACAAGGAGGGTTAACCAATGGCCCATGAATCATTATTCAACAATGCGCTGAGCGACTGGATGCGGGAGTCGGGGCCGGACAGGGACATCGTCTTCAGCAGCCGGATCCGGCTCGCCCGCAATCTGGGATCGCAGCCTTTCCCGATGCTGGCCACCAACCAGCAGTCCGCGGAGGTTCTCGATCAGGTAAGCAGCGTTCTGTCGAACAAGGAACTGAGATCGTTGGGCAACTTCCGTCTGATCGGTCTGAAGGATCTCAACGAGCTTCAGAAGAGGGTGCTGGTGGAGAAGCACCTGATCAGTCCGAATCTGGCGAATGAATCGAGGAACGGTGCGGTTATCCTGAGTGATAACGAATCGTTCAGCATCATGGTCAATGAGGAGGATCACCTGCGCATCCAGTGCTTGCGACCGGGTTTCCAGATCCGCGAGGCGTGGGAGCTGGCTGACAGGATTGATAATATATTCGAGTCTGAGCTGGAGTTCGCCTTTGATGAGAAGCGAGGTTATCTCACCAGCTGCCCGACCAATGTCGGAACGGGTCTGAGGGCATCGGTGATGATGCATCTGCCCGCTCTGGTGATCACCCAGCAGATCAACCGCCTGCTGTCAGCGATCACCCAGGTGGGGCTGGCCGTGCGCGGATTGTATGGGGAAGGCAGCGAGGCGATGGGCAATCTTTTCCAGATCTCGAATCAGATCACGCTGGGCCAATCCGAAGAGGAGATCCTGGACAATCTGTATCGTGTGGCCAAACAGATCATCGCCCACGAGAGGACAGCCCGTCAGAAGCTGCTGGCCGAATCGAAGACCCGCCTGATCGACAGGGTCAATCGCTCCTACGGCATCCTCTGCAATGCTTACATCATCGATTCGAAGGAGGCCGCGCAAAGGCTGTCCGATGTTCGGCTGGGCATGGACCTCGGGCTGATCAACACCAAGGCGACGCCGGAGATCACCGATGAGCTGATCGTGATGACTCAGCCAGGCTTCCTGCAACAGCTGGCTGGCGGCAAGTTGTCCAGCGACGAACGCGATGTGCAGCGGGCTGAATTGATCCGGCGCAAGCTGGGGAGCAACAAGTAGGTCCTGCGCAAAAGAAAATCGTGTCTGAGTCGATTCGGAAGCTCCAGGAAGATGCGCACGCCTGGAGCAGCAACGGGTCAGCCGTGGCCGGGTTATAGCGGGGCGGCAACAACGAGTCAGGTCAGAGCTGTTTCGAAGGTTCCAGAAGATGCGCCACGCCAGGAGTTGCATCGGAACAGCCGTTACCGGGTTACAGCAAGTCACAACAGCCAGTGGGATCGGCGCCGATGCGAAGGCTTCAGGAAGAGATGATGCGCCGAACGGGCGGCTGATCCGACAGTCACCCGGGCAGCGCAGGTGTGGATGCGGATCGACCATCGTTTGGCAGTACAAGATGGGTGTACGTGGGAAAAATTCCTTTCCAACTGATTGTTCAGTTGAATATAATACCAATAACACGCATATGGAGGTGCAGATCAATGATGTTCGGAAGATTCACGGAACGCGCACAGAAAGTGCTGGCTCTGGCGCAGGAAGAAGCTGTCAGACTCGGCCACAATAATATCGGAACGGAGCACATCCTGCTTGGCTTGATACGTGAAGGGGAAGGCATCGCCGCCAAGGCTCTCATCTCTCTGGGCCTGGGGCTGGAAAAAATTCAGGACGAGGTGGAATCGCTGATCGGCCGCGGTCAGGAGCATCAAACCAACTTCGCCTATACACCGCGCGCGAAGAAAGTGATCGAGCTGTCCATGGACGAGGCTCGCAAGCTGGGACATACTTATGTGGGCACTGAACATATCCTGCTCGGCCTGATCCGCGAAGGTGAGGGCGTGGCGGCTCGCGTGCTCAACAACCTCGGCGTCAGCCTGAACAAGGCCCGCCAGCAGGTGCTGCAGTTGCTCGGCAGCAGCGAGTCGATGCCTTCCTCCAGCAACCCGCCGGCCAATGTCAACACGCCGACATTGGACAGTCTGGCGCGAGACCTCACCGCCGCGGCGCGGGAGAACAGCCTCGATCCGGTGATCGGCAGGGCCAAGGAGATCGAACGCGTCATCCAGGTGCTCAGCCGCAGGACGAAGAACAATCCGGTTCTCATCGGCGAGCCTGGGGTTGGCAAGACCGCGATCGCGGAAGGCTTGGCGCAGAGGATCGTCAACAACGAGATTCCGGAGACGCTGCGCGACAAGCGCGTCATGACGCTCGATATGGGTTCGGTGGTCGCAGGCACGAAGTATCGCGGTGAATTCGAGGATCGGCTGAAGAAGATCATGGATGAGATCCGCCAGGCTGGTAACATCATCCTGTTCATCGACGAGTTGCATACGCTCATCGGGGCAGGCGGCGCGGAAGGGGCGATCGACGCGTCCAACATCCTGAAGCCGGCGCTGGCCAGAGGCGAATTGCAATGCATCGGCGCCACGACCCTGGACGAATATCGCAAATACATCGAGAAGGATGCAGCGCTTGAGCGCCGCTTCCAGCCGATCATGGTTGATCAGCCGTCGCCAGAAGAAGCGATTCAGATCCTGCACGGCCTCAGGGACCGCTATGAAGCGCATCACCGGGTGAAGATCTCGGATGAAGCGATCGAACAGGCGGTGAAGCTGTCCGACCGCTACATCACCGACCGCTTCCTGCCGGACAAGGCGATCGACCTGATCGACGAGGCTTGCTCCAAGGTGCGCCTCAGCTCCTATACGATCCCGCCGAATCTGAAGGAGATGGAGAAGAAGCTCGAGGAGCTGCGCAAGGAGAAGGACGCTGCCGTACAAAGCCAGGAGTTCGAGAAGGCCGCGGCGCTCCGCGACAGCGAGCAGAAGATGCGGGAAGAGCTCGAAGCCTTCAAGAATGAGTGGAAAGAGAAGCAAGGCCGCACGGATTCCGAAGTCACGCCGGAGGACATCGCCCAGGTGGTGGCCAGCTGGACCGGCATCCCGGTGGTGAAGCTGAAGGAGGAAGAGACCGAGCGCCTGCTCAAGATGGAGAGCATCCTGCATGAGCGCGTCATCGGTCAGGATGAGGCGGTCAAGTCCGTCAGCCGTGCGATTCGCCGTTCCCGCGCAGGGCTGAAGGATCCGAAGCGGCCGATGGGCTCGTTCATCTTCCTTGGACCGACGGGCGTGGGCAAGACCGAGCTGGCCAGAGCGTTGGCGGAAGCGCTGTTCGGCGATGAGAATGCGGTCATCCGCATCGACATGTCCGAGTACATGGAGAAGCACTCCACTTCCCGCCTCGTCGGCGCGCCTCCGGGATATGTCGGCTACGAAGAGGGAGGGCAGCTGACGGAGAAGGTCAGACGCAAGCCTTACTCCGTTGTCCTGCTCGATGAGATCGAGAAGGCCCATCCGGAAGTGTTCAACATCCTGCTCCAGGTGCTTGAGGACGGTCGCCTGACGGATTCGAAGGGGCGGGTGGTGGATTTCCGCAATACGCTCATCATCATGACCTCCAACGTCGGCGCGGAAACGATCAAGAAAGGCTCCTCCCTCGGATTCACGGCCACGAACAACAGCGAACAGGACTACAACGCGATGAAGGAGCGGGTCCTGGCGGAGCTGAAACGCAGCTTCCGTCCGGAGTTCCTCAACCGGATCGACGAGACGATCGTCTTCCATCCGTTGGACGAGAAGCATATCGCGGAGATCGTGACGCTGATGGCAGAGGATCTGCGCAAGCGGCTGAAGGAGCAGGAGGTCGACTTCGAGCTGACGGAAGCCGCGAAGAAATTCCTCGCGAAGGAAGGCTACGATCCGACATACGGCGCACGCCCGCTGCGTCGCGCGATTCAGAAGCATATCGAGGATCGCCTGTCCGAATCGCTGCTGCGCGGTGAGATTCAGAAGGGCGATGATCTCGTCATCGACGAGCAGGATGGAGCGCTGGTTGTTCACAAGAAACAAAAGGTTACCGCCAACTGATTCGACAAACCCGTCCATCTGCAAGACAACATTCATCCGCCGGACTGACGCCGGCGAACCATGCGGAAATATGGCGAAGCGCCCCAATTGCGGGGCGCTTTTTTGTTGGATCGCACAAAGCCTTTTCAGTTTCTTTCGCGCATGGTAAACTTTGAAAGAGACTTGTTAACGGTTCATGTATCGCGCTTCACGAACCTCCTTAACAACCCCAGATCAAGCGGGAGAACTAACGATCATGAGTAAATCAAAATCAAAATTTGTCTGCAACGAATGCGGCTATGAGTCACCGAAGTGGATGGGCAAATGCCCCGGCTGCCACGCCTGGAATACGATGACGGAATTCGCCCAGCCCACGGGCAAGCGCCGGGAGATCGCCAGGTCCCCGCTGGCCGCGCAGGAGAAGCCGCGACCGATCGTCGAGGTGGAGCTCAGCCGGGATCCGCGCATCCGCACGAACATCGGGGAACTGGATCGCGTGCTCGGCAGCGGCATCGTGCCAGGCTCGCTCACCCTGGTGGGCGGAGACCCGGGCATCGGCAAGTCCACGCTGCTGTTGCAGACCTCGAACAGCCTGGCTGAGCAAGGCCTGAAGGTGCTGTATATCTCCGGGGAGGAATCGGCCCGGCAAACGAAGCTGAGAGCGGACCGGTTGGGCATCTCATCGCCCAATCTGTATGTGCTGTGTGAAACGGATCTCGAGCTGATGCAAGCGTCGATCGATGAGCTGCGGCCGGATCTGCTCATCGTCGATTCGATCCAGACGGTCTACCTGCCGCAGCTGGAGTCTGCTCCGGGCAGCGTATCGCAAGTTCGGGAGTGCACCAGTCATTTTATGCGCATAGCTAAAGTGAATGGCATCGCTACGATACTGGTCGGTCATGTCACCAAGGAGGGGGCGATCGCGGGCCCCCGCCTGCTGGAGCATATGGTCGATTGTGTCTTGTATTTTGAAGGCGATCGCCATCATACATACAGGATGCTCCGTGCCGTGAAGAACCGCTTCGGCTCGACCAACGAGATCGGGATCTTCGAGATGAGCGAATCCGGCCTGAAAGAAGTGCGCAACCCCAGCGAGATCTTCCTCTCCGAAAGACCGAAGGGCGTATCCGGTTCGATCGTCGTCGCCAGCATGGAAGGGACCAGGCCGGTGCTCGTGGAACTTCAGGCGCTGGTGGCCACGACGAATTTCCCCAGCCCGCGCCGTACAGCGACCGGGGTCGATCATAATCGGCTCGTGCTGATCATGGCTGTGCTGGAGAAGAGGCTGGGCCTGTTCCTTCAGAATCAGGACGCCTATATCAACGTGGCAGGCGGGCTCAAGCTGGATGAGCCGGCGGTTGATCTGGGGATCGCGATCAGCCTCGTGTCCAGTTTCCGCGACATCCCGATCGGTCCTGCAGATGTCGTCTTCGGGGAAGTCGGTCTGACAGGTGAGGTGCGCGCCGTCTCGCGCGTCGAACAGCGCGTCAGGGAAGCGGAGAAGCTCGGATTCCGGAGGGTGATCGTGCCGGAGAAGAGCCTCAAGGGTTGGCAGCCCCCGAAGGGCATTGAAGTGATCGGAGTTCAGACGGTTCAGGAGGCATTAGCTGTCGTATTAGGCGAGGGGGAGTAAAAGGTGAGAGAAGAAGAAGATCGCGACCTGATGGGCGAATTGCTCAAACTGGTTGCACCAGGCACTGCATTTCGCGAAGGACTGGAAAACGTACTGCGCGCAAAGACCGGGGCGCTCATCGTCGTCGGATACAGCCCCGAAGTGATGGAGATCGTGGACGGGGGGTTCTCGATCAACTGCGATTTTAGTCCCAACTATCTGTATGAATTGGCGAAGATGGACGGAGCGATCATCCTGAGCGAGGATCTGAAGCGCATCCTGTATGCGAACACACAGCTCATACCGGATTCCTCCATCCCGTCCACCGAGACCGGCATCCGCCATCGGACGGCCGAGCGCGTGGCGAAGCAGACCGGGCGGCTGGTCGTTTCCATCTCGCAGCGAAGGAACGTCATCACGCTCTATCAGGGCAATCTTCGCTATTCGCTGAAGGATATCGGCGTGATCCTGACGAAGGCCAATCAGGCGATCCAGACGCTGGAGAAATATAAAGCGGTGCTCGACCAGGCCTTCAAGAATCTGTCCGCCTCCGAGATTGAGGAGCTCGTTACGCTGCAGGACGTCACGAATGTCATCCAGCGGCTGGAGATGGTGCTGCGCGTCAAGCAGGAGATCAAGCGGTACATCAATGAGCTGGGCAACGAAGGACGGCTCGTCAGCATGCAGATGGAGGAGCTGGTGGCCGGCCTGGATCAGGAATTTGTCCTGCTGCTGAAGGATTACATCCGCGAGCCGGGCGAAGAGAAGCTGAAGGAAACGATGCATGCCTTGCGCCGGCTGAGCTCGGAAGAATTGCTGGACAGCCATCATATCGTTCGTTTGCTCGGCTATCCAAGCAGCAGCACGGTGATGGATGAGCCGATCTCTCCGCGCGGCTTCCGCATCCTGCACAAGATACCGCGCCTGCCATCGCTGATCATCGGCAACCTGATCGAGCGCTTCGGATATCTGCCGCATATTCTCATGGCGACGATCGAGGAACTGGATGAAGTGGACGGCATCGGTGAAGTGAGGGCCAGAGCGATCAAGGACGGACTCAAGCGAATCCAGCAACAAGTGTTCATTGACAGACACATTTAGAATAACCTACAATTAGATAATGCTTTTGCAAATGTTAACGCGAAGGTTCTGGGCAGATGTTGGGGTATAGTAAACCGTGAGGTGAGCCTGATGATCATTAAGATAATCCCCAATATGTTCACGGTAGGGAACCTGGCGCTTGGCATCATCGCAATCCTGATGGCTTTTCACGGAGAGCCGTTGACGGCCTCCTTCCTGGTAATCCTGGCAATGCTGGCAGACGGCCTCGACGGCCGAATCGCCCGGGCGCTCAACGTCCAGAGTGAATTCGGCAAGGAGCTGGACAGCTTGTCAGATGTCATCTCCTTCGGCGTAGCTCCCGCTTTTGTGGCTTTTGTCACGGCTTTGGGCGAGTTCGGGGCTGCCGGCTGGATTGCCGCCGTGCTGTTCCCGGTATGCGGTGCTCTGAGATTGGCCAGATTCAACGTGAAACCGGCCACGCCAGGCTATTTTATCGGGTTGCCGATACCTGCCGCGGGGGGAGTGCTTTGCACGCTGGCACTGTTTGTTCCGGATATCCATCCGGCAACTCTTCTGATCGCCTGCGTGTTGCTGTCATTCCTCATGGTCAGCAATATCCAATACCCGAGCTTCAAGCGTATCACCTTGCTGCGGGCATATCTCTGGTTGACCCCGATTGTGATCATCAGTGCGGTATTGGTAGTGGCGTTCATCCCCGGCATGACCAGATTCGTGTTCGTGCCGCTTGTCCTGTATGCTCTCTGGGGACTAAAAAAAAACGTTAACACCGCGATCGTCAGCCGCATAAGAAAGCACCGCCGACATGTCCGGCACGAAGAGCAGACGATCAATTCCGATGTTTCATAACCTATAGCGAGTCGGCTCCACGCCGCACAGCTCGCATGCAGAAATAAAAAGCATTTATTTCTCCTGATCCGGGTGAAATAGGTGCTTTTTCTTTTTGCCCCGATTCGGATGAAAATATCGTCCCTCCGATTAGTATGCTGGCATTTTGTTCATAATTGTAAAGAGGCTGTTTCTGAAATATTGGCAGGAGGTGAAAGAATGACTAACAAAGTCAGGCTGATGCTGATCATGGCAGGAGCATATGTCGGGTATCAGCTCAGCCAGGTTTCTCAAGGCAGCTTGTTTGATTTCGCGGAACGCTTGTTGGGCAGTTATCCGTTAAAAGGCGAGGTATGGTGGTTCATTGGAACAGGCATGGTAGCGGCATGGGTCATCGGTTCATTGACGCACAGACGAATGGGACAATGGTGGGGTGAGGTCGAGGAAAGAATCAACCACCTGTCCGTTTCCGGTATCGTTGTCGGTTTGATTGGCTTGTTCGTCGGTTTATTGATCGCGGTGCTCTGCGCCGTCGTGCTCGGAGATGCCGCTCAGGGTGGTCTGTGGCTGCTCGCGGCTGCGGCACTTGGTTTCTTCGGATATCGGATCGGTCAGCTCAAATGGAATCAGATCGGCGATCTGTTAAAGTCGATCAGGCACTCGGGGGCGCCGGCGCCGGAGCAGAAGCTGCACAATGAACACAAGATCCTCGACACCAGCGTCATCATCGACGGCCGCATCGCGGATATCTGCAAGACCGGCTTCCTCGACGGCACGATGGTGATTCCGGAATTTGTGCTGGAGGAGCTTCAACATATCGCCGATTCGTCCGATCTGCTCAAGCGGAACAGGGGGCGGCGCGGGCTGGACATCCTGAACAGGATCCAGAAGGAACTCGATGTGAAGGTGCTCATCTACGAGGGAGACTTCGATGAGATCTCGGAGGTGGACAGCAAGCTGGTCCGACTCGCGAAGGTGCTGCAGGGCAAGGTCGTCACCAACGACTACAATCTGAACAAGGTATGTGAACTGCAAG